>Ga0351881_1053_pt1 | contig 37619 bp, 27 predicted proteins | sample BONcelFGM3001E15_FD_206769 | JGI IMG/M metagenome (GOLD analysis project Ga0351881, IMG submission 206769) | Enriched cells from coal bed in the Powder River Basin, Montana, United States - BONCAT cells FGM rep3 HSBNCT.FGM.300.1.E15 ...
CCATCGTGAAGCCCGCCACCGGCTGGCTGAAGCTCTACCGCCAAAACACGACCAGCGCGCACCGTGGCGCAACCGTATATTGGGATTGAGCCATAAAGGGGGATGCGGCCATGGTAAGCCTCAAGGATGTGGCGGCGCGGGCGGGCGTATCCGCCAGCACGGTTTCGCGCGTGCTTTCCAACAACCCCGTGGTGAACGAGGTCACGCGCGTGCGCGTGATGGACGCCGTGCGTATGCTGGACTACCGGCCCAACGAGCTGGCCAAAAGCCTGAAGCTGGGCCGCAGCAACACCATTGCGCTGCTGGTGCCCAGCATCCAGAACCTGATCTTCCCCAGCGTCGCCCGCGGCGTGGAGGACACCGCCCGCAAGGCAGGCTATACGGTGATCCTGTGCAATACTGACGAGGACGTGGAGGAGGAGAAGCGCTACATCACCCGCCTGCGCACGCGCTTTATCGACGGGTTCATCGTCGCGTCGATGATGCCAAACAGCGACCACATCCGCAAGCTGTGGCAGGAGGGTTTCCCCGTGGTGCTCACCAGCCGCATCTACGATGATACCATCGACGCCGTGGGCATCGACAACGAGGGCGCGGCCTTTGACGCGACGCAGTACCTCGTGCGCGCGGGGCACAAACGCATCGCCTTTGCCATGGGGCGGGAGGAAATCCCCCTGTACATGGACCGCTACAAGGGCTACCGGCGCGCGCTGGAGGCGGGCGGCCTGCCCTACGACGAGGCGCTGGTGATCCACGAAACCAACGGCACGGGCAGCTTTTACTACCTTGTGCGCAACCTGATCAAGCGCGGCGTGCCCATGGACGCCATTTTGGCCTCCAGCGACCCCAAGGCCTTTGTGGTTATGCGCGCGCTGCACGACGCAGGCCTGCGCATCCCCGAGGACGTGTCCGTGATGGGCATCGACAACGTGGAGACCAGCGCGCAGATCGAGCCGCCGCTCTCCACCGTGGCGCAGCCGCTGTACGAGATCGGCGCGCTGGCTGCCAACAAGCTCATCCGCCAAATCCACCACAAGGAAAAAACGGGGCATCTGGCCCCGCCGCAGGTGGATATCTTAAAAACCGACCTCATCATCCGCAAATCGACGCGGTAACATTTGCTCAGAAACGGGAGGAATGCCCCGATGGCGTCCCATGAGAAATTTCATTACCAGCGCCTTGCCCAGCTGCGCGAGCAGATAGCGGCATTGGGCGCGGATATCGCCCTGACCGACGACCTGCGCCCCCTGCTTGCGCCCGTGCGCGTGGGCGGGCTCACCGCCCCCAACGCCATGGCCGTGCTGCCCATGGAGGGCTGCGACAGCCAGCCGGACGGCTCCCCAAGCGAGCTGGTGACCCGCCGCTACCTGCGCTTTGCGGGCGGCGGCGCGGGGCTGTTGTGGTGGGAGGCCTGCGCCGTGACCGAGGAAGGCCGCGCCAACGACCTGCAAATGATGCTCACCAACGATAACCTGCCCGCCTTTGCCGTGCTGCTACAGCAGGCCAACGCCGAGGCCGCCCGCAGAAACGGCGAAGCCCACCGCCCCGTCAATGTGCTGCAACTGACGCACTCCGGCCGCTACAGCCGCCCGCACGGGCACAAGATGGCCCCCCTCGTGCCCCAGCACGACCCGATCCTCGACCCGCGTGTGGGCCTTTCGCCGGACGCGCCCGTCGTGACCGACGCGTATCTGGACGATTTGATCGGCAAATACGTGACCTCCGCGAAGCTGGCGCAGGCGGCGGGCTTTGACGGCGTGGACCTGAAAAGCTGCCACCGCTACCTGTTGAGCGAACTGCTGGCCAGTCATACCCGCCCGGGCAAATACGGCGGCAGCTTTGAAAACCGCACGCGCTTCCTGCGCGACGTGATCGACGCCGTGCGCGCGGAGGTGGGCCGGGACTTCATCCTCGCGTGCCGCTTCAACGTGTTTGACGCGCACCCCTACCCCTACGGCTTCGGCGAGGACAAGGAGGACATGTGGACGTTTGACCCCGAGGAGCCCATGGCGCTGGTGCGTTTGCTTCGTGACAAGGGCATGGAGCTTTTGAGCAACTCGGCGGGCAACCCGTACTACATCTACCCGCAGGTCACGCGCCCCTTTGACGTAAGCAGCATGGGCATCCCCGTGCCGGACGAGCACCCGCTGGAAAGCGTGGCACGGCTGTTTGCCTTCACGCGCCGCATCCAAAACGAGGTCAAGGACGTGCCCGTGGTGGGCAACGGCTATACGTGGCTTAGGCAGTTTTTCCCCAACGCGGGCGCGGCCAACCTGGCAAGCGGCAGTTGCAGCTTTGTGGGGCTGGGCCGTAGCAGCTTCGCCTACCCGGACGCGCCGCGCGACATCATCCTTAACGGCGCGATGGACCCCGCCAAATGCTGCACCACCTGCTCCAAATGCACGCAAATCATGCGCGACCACGGCAAAAGCGGCTGCGTGGTGCGCGACGCCAAAGTCTACGCCCCCCTGTACAAACAATATCGGGAAGAGGCGGAAGCGAGGGCGGCGCAATGAGCGAGCAGCTTACCAGCCGCGTTGGCCGCGTGGTGGCCGAAGGGCAGACCGACTTTTTCACCCGTAACGTGCCCACCCCCAAGGCGGGCGAGGCGGTCATCCGCATCCGCGCCAGCGCGCTGTGCGGCAGCGATTTGCACATCTTTCGGGCCAAGCACCCCAGCGTGCCGCTGCCCGCCACCGTGGGGCACGAGTTTGCGGGCGACATTGCAGCCGTGGGCGCGGGGGTGGCAAACCTTGCGGTGGGCCAGCGGGTCACGGTGGAACCCTGCGAGGCCTGCGGCTTGTGCGACGCGTGCCGCAGGGGCGAGTACGGCTCCTGCGACCAGCTTACCTTCATCTACCGCCGCGGCGACGGGGCCATGGCGGATTACATCACCGTGAAGGCGGCCACCGTGTACCCCCTGCCGGAGGGCATGAGCTACGAGGCGGGCGCGCTGGTAGAGCCGCTGGCCGTGGCCGCGCACGCCGTGCGCCGCGCGGATGTCAAGCTGGGCGAAACGGTGCTGGTGATCGGCGCGGGGGCCATTGGGCTGCTGGTCGCTGCGCTGTGCCGCCGCAGCGGCGCGGCGCAGGTGATTGCGACCGACTATGCGGCCTTCCGCCTGAATATGGCTAAACAACTGGGCGCGACGCACACCGTGAACCCGCGCGAGGGCGACAATCTGGAGGAAACCGTGCTTTCCCTGACCACCGGACGCGGCGCGGACAAGGCATTTGAGTGCGTGGGGCGCGAGGAAACCTTCGTGCAGGCCATGAGCCTGATCAAAAAGCAGGGGCTTGCCACCGTGGTGGGCATTTTCGAGCAGACGGACATCACCATCCCCGTGATGCGCATCGTGAACCGCGAGATCCGCATCCAGGGCTCGCAGGGCTACTGCTGGGATTTTCCCGTGGCGCTGGGCATCGCGCAGGAAATTGGACTGGAAACGCTGGTGACGCAACGTTACCCGCTTGCGGATCTGCAAACGGCGCTGGAAGTGGCTTCCGACCGCGCGCAAAACGCCGTAAAAGTGATTTTGAATCCATAACGAGGGGGATTCCTTTTGAACAACAGGACGGCGATCGTCACCGGCGGCAGCCGCGGCATTGGCCTTGCCATCGCGAAGCGGCTGGCGCAGGATGGGTTTCATATCACAATCATGGCCACGCAAGGGGCGGACAGGCACCGCGCAAGCATCGAGGCCATTGAGGCGCTGGGCGCGCAGGTGCTCTACGTGCGGGGCGATATCGGCAGCGCGGAAGCCCGCGCGCGCCTTGTGGCCGAAACGGTCAGCCGCTTCGGCGGCATCCACGTGCTGGTGAACAACGCGGGCGTGGGCCCCAAGGTGCGGGCCGATCTTTTGGACATGACCGAGGAAAGCTGGGATCATGTGCTGGGCATCAACGCCCGCGGCACCATGTTTTTAACCCAGCTGGTCGCCAAGCAGATGATGAAGCAGGATTACGTCGGCAAAAAGCGCGGCGCAATTGTCAACGTCAGCTCCTGCTCGGCGGTGGTGTCCTCCATCAGCCGCGGGGAATACTGCGTATCCAAGGCGGGCGTGTCGATGCTGACCACCCTGTTTGCCGACCGGCTGGCCCCCGAGGGCATTTTGGTGAACGAGGTACGCCCGGGCGTGATTTTGACCGACATGACCAGCGCCGTCAAGGAAAAGTACGACGCGCTCATCAAGGCGGGCCTTTTCCCCATCGCGCGCTGGGGCACGCCCGAGGATGTGGCCGACGCGGTGGCCGTGCTGGCGGGCGATCAGTTCCTCTACACAACGGGCAGCTACATCGATGTGGACGGAGGCTTCCACATCAAGCGGCTGTAAGGGGTGGCGCATATGCGGGAAAGCAGCATCCGGTGCGGGGCGTATACCCTGCCCGTTTTTTCTCTGAACACCGTGGTGGTGGGCACGGGCGCGGCGGGCTACAACGCCGCCGAGCGGCTCCATCGCGGCGGGCAGCCGGACGTGGCCATCGTGACCGAGCACATTTTGGCCGGTACCTCGCGCAACACCGGCAGCGACAAGCAAACCTACTACAAGCTCACCCTCTCCGGCGGCGAGGCGGACAGCGTGCGCGAGATGGCGGAAACGCTGTTTTCCGGCCAGTGCGTGGACGGCGATATCGCGCTGTGCGAGGCCGCGCTGTCCGCGCAGTGTTTCCTGCGCCTGGCGGAGCTGGGCGTGCCATTTCCGCGCAACCGCTACGGCGAGTATGTCGGCTACAAGACCGACCACGACCCGCGCAGGCGCGCGACCAGCGTTGGCCCCTACACCTCGCGCCGCATGACCGAGTGCCTGGAGGCGGCGGCGCAGAAACGGGGCATCCGCGTGTTTGACAAGATGCAGGCCGTCATGGTGCTTGGCGACGGCGGGCGCGTTTACGGCCTGCTGTGCCTTGATTTGACCCGCGCGCAGGAAACGGCGGACGCGTTCACGCTGTTTGTGTGCACCAACATCATCTATGCAACCGGCGGGCCTGCGGGCATGTATGCCAACAGCGTGTACCCCAACGGGCACTTTGGCGCTACCGGTATCGCGCTGGAGGCGGGGGTCATGGGCCGCAACCTGACGGAGTGGCAGTTTGGGCTGGCATCGCTGCACCCGCGCTGGAACGTGTCCGGCACGTACATGCAGGCGCTGCCACATGTCTATTCCACCGACGCGGCGGGCGGCGACGAGCGCTCGTTCCTCTGCGATTTCTTTGCGGACCGGGGCGAGATGCTCACCAAGATGTTCCTCAAGGGCTACCAGTGGCCCTTTGACGTGCGCAAGGCGGCGGGCGGCTCGTCCCTCATCGACCTGTTGGTGGTTCAGGAAAGCGCCAAAGGGCGCAGGGTGTTTCTGGACTACCGCCGCAACCCGTGTGCGGGCGAGGTAAACTTCGAAAGCCTCGCGCCCGAGGCGCACGCCTACCTGCAAAACGCTGGCGCGTGCTTCGGCCTGCCCATTGACCGCCTGCTGCACATGAACAAACCCGCCGTGGACTTTTACCGCGACAAGGGCGTAGACCTTGCCGCCCAGCCGCTGGAGGTAGCGCTGTGCGCCCAACACAACAACGGTGGGCTGGCCGTGGATTGCTGGTGGCAAACCAATTTGCAAGGCTTCTTCGCGGTTGGTGAAGTGGCGGCCAGCCACGGCGTATACCGCCCGGGCGGCAGCGCGCTCAATGCCGGTCAGGTGGGGGGCGCGCGCGCCGCGCAGTTTATCGCCGCGCGCGGCGCGGGCGACCCGCCCGCGCCCGAAGCGCTGCCACAGGCGGTGCGCGCCCGGCTGGACGCATTTGTGCAAGGTGCGGCAAGCCTTGTGGGCGAACGCGACAATACGCGCGCCGCGTGGCACGAAGCCACCCGCCGCATGAGCCGCGTGGGCGGTGCCATCCGCAGCGAAGCGGGCATCGCCGAAGGGCTTAACGCCACGCGCGCCGCGCTGGCCGCCTTTTGGCGGGACATACGAGTGGACAGCCCCGCCCGCCTCGGCGAGGCCCTGCGCCTGCGCGACACGTTGCTTTCGCAGGAAACCTATCTGGCCGCCATGGCGGACTATCTGGCGCAGGGCGGCAAAAGCCGCGGCAGCGCGCTGTATACCGACCCCATGGGCTGCAAGCCCCACGAAACCCTGCCCGACCTGTACGCCTTCACCGTGGACGACGGCGTGCGCGGCGGGCTGACGCAGGAGGTCACAAGGCACGGGGAGAACATCACAGTAACATGGCGGCCCGTGCGCCCCATTCCCGTGGACGACGACTTTTTTGAAAACGTGTGGCGCGCTTACCGTGAAAACGGAAATGTGTACTGATACGTACCGCGCGACAACAGAGCAAGGCAGGCGATACGGCAGCATCAGAGCGCCGCGTCGCCTGCCATTTTTCACCCTCACAAGCTGCGCCGCACGCCCAAATGCTGTACTTTTGCTGTTTTTGGGCGGCGCAGTTCGGCGTTCATGCAATGTTTTGCATATCCTGCCAACAGGAAGCCCTGTTTCAACGGGGTGGCGCAGGGGTATGGCAACCCATGAAGGCCGAAATGGGGCGCTTCGCCCGCCGCGCAGCGCGCGGAGGCGGTGCGCGCCCATTGCGGGCCATGGTTAAATATACCGTTCACAGGGTTTCCATCGGCTTTACATCCCCTGCCAACTGTGTTACTATCATCTCAATTCAGGTTCAACCTGAAAGAGGGTTGACGCATGTACAGGAAACGGTACCGCGAGTTGTTCAGCATACGCACAACAACCGACCCGCGCACGGGCAAAACCCGTCGGCAGGCAAGCTATACCGGTCCGTATTACCATATCAAAGCGCTGAGGGCATCCCGCACGCGATGGGGCGTGGGGATGGCATCAGCCCTCATTGTCGTTTCCGCGGTGCTGCTTGGCTATCTGTTTACCGATTTGCCCGGCACGCATTCCCCCATCGTGCTTCCCTTTGCGCTCATGCTGCCGCTGCCGCTTTTCTACTGGGGCTTAGGTGTGTTCAACACCCTGCGGCTTACGCAGCGCGTAACCCAGCCGCAACTGGAGGAGAGCGTGCTGCGCGTGAAGCGCAGCGCGACCGGGGCCGCCGTGCTGTGCGCGCTGTATGCGGTGGGGGCCGCGGCGCTGGTGCTAAGCGGCGGCGCGGGTGGCCGCTGGCCCGCCGAGGCCGCCTTTGCGGCGGGGATGCTGGCCGCGGGTATCGTATCGCTGCTTGCGGCCAAGGCGGCACGCCGCCTCGCGGCAGGCAAGGAAGTTTTGCCCTGATTGTTCTGTGGCGCGTCCACATGGCAATACATATCAAACAGGAGGAGGACATGTACATGGTCATCATGAAGAAAGTCGCATCATTGGTACTGGCCGCCTGCATGTTGCTGGCAATGGTCGGCAGCGCAGTTGCGGAAGCCGCTGCACCCGAGCGCGAGGCAAACGCGCTGGTGATCGGTTACACCGAGTTCAACGAGAAGTTCAGCCCCTTCTATGCCGAGAGTGGCTACGACAGCGATGTGGCCAACTACTTTACCGCGCTGCCCCTGATGGTAACCGACCGCGTGGGCGGCATCATCTACAACGCGATCCAGGGCGAAACAGTGCCCTACAACGGCATTGACTATACCTACACCGGCATCGCCGACCTGGACGTAACGCGCGACGAGGCGGCAGACACCACCCTGTACACCGCCAAGCTGCGCGACGATATCAAGTTCAGCGATGGCGCGCCGCTCACTGCGGACGACCTGATTTTCACCTACTATGCGCTGCTGGATCCCTCCTACGTGGGCCCCGTGACGCTCAACAGCTATGACATCGTCGGCCTCAAGGCGTACCAGACCCAGACGCCCGAGGATATTTACGATAAGTACGACGCCCTCGTCAAGGAGATCTACAAAGCCGACGCCGCGCACGAGTGGGCCGAGGGCGACGCCTGGACCAAAGAACAGCAGGACGCCTTCTGGGCGGGCCTTGCGACCGCGTGGGCAGACGACGTGCAGGCGATTGTCGATTACGTGGTCGCCAACTACAACTCCGACGATTACGCCCCCGCCATCGGCTCCACCCCCGCCGATATCGAGGCCAACCCCGGCCTTGGCATGGCGTTCGGCCTTGTGATGTGGGGCTTTGCCAGCTATGACGCAGATGTGCTTACCGCCCCCACCACCGGCCAAACGTGGAACCTGACCGAGGGCGTGTATCCCACCATCGACGAAGCCTACGCGGAAGTGTCCGCCAAGTACGCGGGCAACCCCGAGGTGTTCTTCGCCACCGAGATGGAGGGCGTGGACGCCACCGCGACGCTGGCCACCGCGCAGCAGGCGTTCGTGAAGGAACAGTCCGCTGCCGAGCCCGCCGCCGCCGCGGGTGTGCCCAATATCACGGGTATCCAGAAGATTGACGACTACACCGTGGCTGTGACCGTGAAGGGCTTCTCTGCCCCTGCCGTATACCAGATCTTCGGCATCACCGTCGCCCCGCTGCACTACTACGGCGACATGGCGCAGTATGACTATGCCGCCAACAAGTTTGGCTTCCCGTTTGGCGACCTGAGCACAGTGCAGGCCAAGACCACCCAACCGCTGGGCTTTGGCCCCTACAAGTTCGTCAAGTACGAAAACAAGGTCGTATACCTCGAAGCAAACGACCTGTACTGGAAGGGCGCGCCCAAGATCAAGTACGTTCAGCTCAAGGAAACCCTTGATTCCGACAAGACCAGCGGCGTGCTGACCGCCACGCTGGATGTGTCCGATCCGTCCTTCAACAAAGACACCATCGCCACCATCAAGGAAGCCAACGGCGGCGAGCTCAACGGGCCCAAGCTGTTCACCAACACGGTCAACAACCTTGGCTACGGCTACATCGGCGTGACGGCCACCAACGTGGGCGTGGGCGGCGAAGCGGGCAGCGACGCCTCCAAGAACCTGCGCCGCGCCCTGTTCACCGCGCTGGCGCTCTACCGCGACGTGGTCATTGACAGCTACTACGGCGAGATCGCGTCCGTCATCAACTACCCCATCTCCAACACCTCCTGGGCGGCCCCCCAGAAGACCGATGAAGACTACAAGGTAGCCTTCTCCACCGATATCGACGGAAACGACATCTACACCGCCGATATGACCATGGAGCAGAAGGAAGCCGCCGCGACCGCAGCCATCATTGGCTACCTCAAAGCCGCGGGCTACACCTTTGACGAGGCCACCGGCAAGTTCACCGCCGCGCCCGAAGGCGCGCTGATGGAATACGAAGCCATCATCGGCGGCGGCGGCACGGGCGACCACCCGTCCTTTGGCATCCTGACCGACGCCAAGGCGCTGCTGGAGACGATCGGCATCACGCTTACCATCGGCGATATTTCGGACTTCAGCGTGATCATGGACAAGGTCAAGAGCGCCTCCGCGCAGCTGTACTGCATGGCGTGGCAGGCGACCATTGACCCGGATATGTACCAGGTCTACCACTCCGATAACGTGCTGGGTGCCGGCGGCACCGACAGCAACTCCTACATGGTGGCAGATGCGGAGCTGGACCAGCTCATCATGGACGCGCGCAACAGCGCCGACCAGAGCTACCGCAAGGCCATCTACAAGGCCGCGCTGGACCGCATCATCGACTGGGCGGTAGAACTGCCCGTCTACCAGCGGCAGAACGCGACCATCTTCAGCGCCGAGCGCGTCAATACCGACACGCTGCCCGGCGACATGACAACCTATTACGGCTTCGCCTATGAAATCGAGAAGCTGGAGCTGAAATAAGCCTCCGGCGGCGATAGCCGCTGACCCTGCCAAACCGGAGGAGCCTGTCGGGCCCGCGCCCGCAGGCTCCTCCCTTCGCGGCGGCCGCTTGCGCCGCCCGCACCGTGATGGCAGCCGGTCGTGCCAATGTGGGAAGCTCAGGCGCGCGACGCGCGCTTTTCGTCGATACAGGGGAAACGGGCCCGCCGCGTGCACGCGCCGCATTGGCGAGCGACCCCCACACCGAAATGCTTGGATACGGCCAGCCCGCGGTTCTCCCGGGGGTGGGAAACAGCAGGCAGGGCCTTGTCTGCTTTGGTTTGATTTTCAGGCCGCCCTACAGCGCGCCGCAACCAGCGCAGCCCAAAGCATGCCGATGCCCCTCTTGCAACGGAAGCCCGAATAGAAGAAACAAAGGAGGTGCGCGGGATGCGCAAATACGTTTTCAAGCGCATCTTGTTGAGCATCGTGATCCTCTTCTTTGTGTCGATCATGATCTTTGGCATCATGCGGATCATCCCTACGTCGTTCGTGGAAAAGAAGGCCATGGAGCGCGCGCAGCTGCCCGGCTCCAAAAGCTATCAGGAATGGCTGTCCATTTTAAACCAGCAGTACGGCATGGGCGGCAATGTCGTAACCGGCTACATCAACTGGATCAGCCGCGTGGTCAAGGGGGATTTTGGCGACTCGTGGAAGTTCACCATCCCCGTGACGAAAAAATTCTCGCAGGTCATCTGGGATTCGTTCTGGCTGGCGTTCACCACGCTGGTGCTGCGCGTGATCATCGCCATCCCGCTGGGCATCCTGTCCGCGCGCAGGCAGTACAGCCGCACCGATTATGCCATCACAGTGTTCGCGCTCATCGGTATCTCTCTGCCGACGTTCTTTTTTGCCACCATCCTGAAGCTCGTGTTTTCCGTGCATCTGGGGTGGCTGGACCTGTTCGGCAAAGTGGGGCGCGACTACCTGACCTTAAGCCCCACGGGCCAGTTTCTGGATGTGGCCAAGCACTATATCATGCCCGTGCTAACACTGACCATCGTAAGCGTGGGCGATTTGATGCGCTACACCCGCACCAACATGCTGGAGGTCTTAAGCAGCGACTTTATCCGCACGGCGCGCGCCAAGGGCCTGCCGGAGCACGCTGTCATCTACAGGCACGCGTTTCGCAACACGCTGATTCCCGTGGTCACATTGATCGGCGGCACGCTGCCAAGCCTGTTTGGCGGCGCGATGATCACCGAGACGCTCTTTCAGATACCGGGCATCGGCTACACCAGCTATCAGGCCATTTTGGAGGGGGATATCCCCTTTACGATGTTCTACCTCATGTTTATTGCCGTGCTCACGCTGCTGGGCACGCTGATTGCCGACCTGCTCTACGCGGTGGTGGACCCCCGCGTGCGCATCGCGTAAGGGGGTGCGCAGCTTGAACGACATCGAAAACCAGACTTTGCCCCACACCCCGGAGGACGAAACCTGCGCCAACCCCGCTTTAGCGCTGGACGACGAGCGCCGCGTCAAGGTGCTTTCCCCCGGCATGCTGGTATTCAAGCGCTTCGTGCGCAACCGGCTGGCCATCACCGGCGCGCTGATCCTTCTGTTCATGTTCCTGTTCAGTTTTGTGGGCGGCTGGGTGAGCCCCTACCGCGAAAGCCAGGTGTTCAAGGACTACCAGCCCATGAACAAGCTCTACGCCGCCGTGACCCAGAATGAGGAGTTCCGCTATGTGCTGGCACAGGGCCAGACGTTTGACAGCACCGCCAAGAGCAAGATGATTTTGGCGATTACAAAGGGGCAGAACACCTTTGAAAGCGGCGGCGACACCTACGGGCTGGAGCAGGAGGGCGCGGACTTCTACCGCGTAACCTCGGCTGTGCTGGTGGCCTCGGGCAAGGGCATCAAAAACCGCTTTGACGTAAAACCCGCGGACGGCTTCACCCCGCCGGATGATTTCACCGCGGCGTTTGACGCTGCCCTCGCCGCCAAGCAGACCGCCTTTGCCACCGCAGACGGGCAAACCTTCCTGCTCAAGGCCAGCAAGGTGGAGGCCAAGGTGTGGCTGCAAACCGACCTGGCGCTGGCCTCCAAGCTGATCTTCACCGGCGCGCGCGCGGACGACTACGTTTTCCGCCTGGCCGCCGAGCGCGCCATGCAGGCGGGCGGCGACGCGACCTTCACCGTAGGCGAAGACACCTACGCCCTGCGGTATACCGACAAGGGCGTGGCCATGGTAAACGACGCGCAGGGCAACCCCGTAGCCAGCGCCAGCCACTTTCTGATGAAGGCCTCGCTGGTGGGCACGGTGTTCCCCGACGGCTTTGCGGACGCGGTGCAGGAAGCCATCCTGGCCGCGCAGACCCGCTTCACCCTACAGGACGAAACGGGCGCGCAGCGGCTGTACTATCTGGAGCGCAACGCCAAGGAGTACATCATCCGCACCGAGCTGCAAACCTTCCAGATCAAAACCTACACCTCCCCCACGCCCGCGCACCCGCTGGGCACCGACGGCAACGGCATGGACGTGGTCACCCGCCTGATGTACGGCGGCCGCGTGTCGCTGATGATCGGCTTTGTGGTGGTGCTTTTGGAGGTGCTCATCGGCGTGGTGCTGGGCGGCGTCGCGGGCTTCTTTGGCAAATGGGTGGACAACGTAATCATGCGCACGGTGGACATCTTCAACTGCCTGCCCGGCCTGCCTCTGTTTGTGATTTTAGGCGCGGTGATGGATACGCTCAAGGTGGAGCCCACTTACCGCATCTTCGTACTGATGATCGTCATGGGCCTGCTGGGCTGGCCCTACATCGCGCGCGTCGTGCGCGGGCAAATTTTGAGCCTGCGCGAGCAGGAGTTCATGACCGCCGCCGAGGCCACGGGCCTGTCGGTCAAGCGGCGTATCTTCCGCCACCTGGTGCCCAACGTGATTCCGCAGCTGATCGTCATCTCCACCATGACGCTGGGCGAGGTTATCCTCGTGGAGGCCACGCTGTCGTTTCTGGGGCTGGGCGTCAAGTACCCGCTGGCGTCGTGGGGTTCCATCATCAACGCGGTCAGCAACCTCTACGTCATGACCAACTACTGGTTTGTGTGGATCCCCGCCGGTATGCTGATACTGCTTACCGTGCTGGGCTTCAACTTCGTGGGCGACGGCCTGCGCGACGCGTTCGACCCCAAAATGAAACGGTAAGGAGGGATATCCGTGGCCAAGACAGACAAAAACAGCGGGTATATCTCCGCGCGGGATTCACGGCGTATCAGCCGGAACAACCGCAAGATCACCTCCGCGATGGAGAAGCTGCGCAACCGTAAAAATGTGCCCGTGAGCGAGTACGCAACCGCAATGCGCGACCCAGCCAACATCGTGGAGTTTGACGACTTGCACACCTATTTTTACACGGACATCGGCATCGCCAAGGCGGTGGACGGCGTGAGCTTTGACGTGCCGCGCGGCAAAACCGTGGGCGTGGTGGGCGAAAGCGGTTGCGGCAAAAGCGTGACCAGCCTGAGCCTGATGCAGCTGGTGCAGCGCCCGCAGGGGCAGATCGTCTGCGGGGCCATCCGCTTTAACGGCGAGGGCGGCGCGGTGGACATCGCCAAAACCCCCACCGAGGCCATGCAGAAGATCCGCGGCAACCAGATCTCCATGATCTTTCAGGAGCCCATGACCAGCCTGAACCCGGTGTTCCGCATCGGGATGCAGGTGGACGAGGTCATCGCCCTGCACAACCAGGCGCTTGCGCCCGAGGCTGTTAAGGCCCGCACGCTGGAGATGCTGGAACTGGTGGGCATCGCCAACAGCCACGGCGTATACCGCATGTACCCACACGAGCTGAGCGGCGGTATGCGCCAGCGTGTGATGATTGCCATGGCGCTGGCCCTCACCCCCAAGCTGATTATCGCGGACGAGCCTACCACCGCGCTGGATGTGACCATTCAGGCGCAGATACTGGAACTGTTGCGCAATCTCAAGGACAAAATCAGCTCCTCCATCATGCTCATCACCCACGATTTGGGCGTGATTGCCGAAATGGCGGATTTCGTGGTGGTCATGTACTCAGGCCGCGTGGTGGAAAAGGGTACCGTGCGCGACATCTTCAAAAACCCCACCCACCCCTACACCATCGGGCTTTTAAACTCCAAGCCCGTGGTAAACCGGCAGGTGGAGCGGCTCTATTCCATCCCGGGCAAGGTGCCCAACCCCATCAACATGCCGGACTATTGCTATTTCCGCGACCGGTGCGAGCTGTGCCTGGCGGCCTGCGACGGCCCCTACCCGCCGGAGGTGCGGCTAAGCGACACGCACGTGGTGAGCTGCTACCGCTGCGCGCAGCCGCCAAAGGAGGAACCCGCCCATGCATGACCACGAAACCAATCAAGAACCCATGGTCGAGGTGCGCGACCTGAAGAAGTATTTTCCCATCAAGGGCGGGCTGCTGGGCCGCCCGCAAGGCTACGTACGGGCGGTGGACGGGGTGTCCTTCACCATCCGGCGGGGCACCACCATGGGGCTGGTGGGCGAAAGTGGCTGCGGTAAAACCACCGTGGGCCGCACGCTGCTGCGCCTGACCGACAAGACAGGCGGCGACATGCGCTTTGAGGGCCGCGACATCAGCGCCCTGTCCCGTACAGCGCTGCGCAGCCTGCGCCCCAAGATGCAGATCATTTTTCAGGACCCCTACTCCAGCCTCTCCCCCCGCCTGCCCGTGGGCGAGATCATCGGCGAGGCGGTGCGCGAGCACCACATCGTGCCGGAGAACGAATACGAAGCCTATCTGGACCGCATCATGGCCAGCTGCGGCCTGATGCCCTACCACAAGGACCGCTACCCGCACGAGTTTTCCGGCGGGCAGCGCCAACGCATCTGCATCGCGCGCGCGCTGGCCTTAAACCCCGATTTCGTGGTCTGCGACGAGCCGGTCAGCGCGTTGGATGTGTCTATTCAGGCGCAGATCATCAACCTGCTCAAAGACTTACAAAAGGAGTTCGGGCTCACATACCTGTTCATCTCCCACGACCTGAGCGTGGTGGAGCACATCAGCGACACCATCGGGGTCATGTACCTGGGCAAGCTGGTGGAGTACGGCCCCAAAAAGAGCGTGTTTGACAAGCCCCTGCACCCCTACACGGTTGCCCTGTTCAGCGCCATCCCCATGCCGGACCCGGATGTCAAGATGAACCGCATCATTCTGGAGGGCAGCATCCCCTCCCCCGCCGACCCGCCCAGCGGCTGCAAGTTCCACACACGCTGCAACCGCTGCATGGCGCGCTGCAAGACCGAAGAACCCCTCGAGCGCGAGGTGGAGCCCGGCCACAGGGTCGCCTGCCACCTCTACGACATGTGAGGAAGCCTATGCGCAACCAACGCAAACCCACCCCCTTGCCGCCGGACGACGACGGCCGCACCATCGCCCCCATGGACGGCGAAGGGATGCCCTGGCATGTGCCCCCGCGCCCGCGCCCCCCGCGCGACCCAAACGCGGAGCCACTGCGCGGCGGAGCGCTATTTCGCTACATGTTCAGCGCCGTGGGCGCGGGGCTGCTGGTGGTGCTGGCGTTTTCCGCCGCGGGGGCGGCGTTCATCCTGTTCTGCACACAGATCTGGTTCCGGTAAGCATAGAAGGGGCGGCAGCGGAGATGTTCCACCGCCGCCCTTTTGTGTCCACATGACCTTTGATGCCTCGCCATCGCCAATGAACACAAGCGGATAACGGTTGGTGCAATTTCTCCCAAAATCGGGTATGATAGGCGTATCGGCAGCAAGCCGTTCATGGCGTGCCTGCGCGGCCATGCCGCCGCACTCTTGCAGCGCGCCCGCGCCCCCCACCCCGTGATGGGAAAGGAGCATCTCCCTTGCAACCAAAACGATTTTGTTCGCTGCTTATATGCCTGTGCCTGCTCGCGGGCGCGCCTGCGGCGCTGGCGAAACCCACCCATGCCGAGGCGCTGTTTGCGGCGCATCCTGAACTGGGCTTCCCCTTGACGCAGGACCCACAGACCGACCCGCTGCTGATGCTTGTCAACCGCCAACACCGGCTGGATGCTCGCTTCAAGCCGGAGCTGGTCACCCCCAAGGTGGCCAAAAAGCGCGGCGCGGACATCGACCTGCACCCCGAGGCCGCCCGCGCGCTGGAGCGCCTGTTTGACGCCGCCAAAGCGGAGGGGCTCTCGCTTTCCGCCATATCGGGCTACCGCAGCTACGGCACGCAGCGCACCATCTACGAGCGCTCGGTGGAACGCAACGGGCAGGCGCGCGCGGACCGTATGAGCGCGCCACCGGGCGCGAGCGAGCACCAGACGGGGCTGGCGATGGATGTAAGCTGCAAATCGCTGGATCATGAGCTGACCTCGGCGTTTTCGCGCAAGCCGGAGGGCAAATGGGTGGCGGCGCACTGTAGCGAATACGGCTTCATCCTGCGCTACCGCAAGGAATGGCAGGATATCACCGGCTATCAGGGCGAACCGTGGCACATCCGCTATATCGGCCCGCAGCACGCCGCGGCCATCACCGCGCTGGATGTGCCCTTTGAAACGTACCACGCCTATCTGGCGCTGGTGTGGCAGCAGCAAAACGAGGCCCCCGCAGTGCCCTGACGAAGCGGCGCGCACCGGTGCGCGCAAACGCCTGTTTCTTGGCCCGCATGGGTCTTGCCGCTACTTCTTCCCGCTTTCACAGCACGCCGCGCGCCGCAAAAACGTTATACTGGCTGTTCAGGCCGCATTACATAGTTTGCAGGGGTTTGCCTTTGCAAACCGCCCTTGGCGCGGCACAGGCACCGGTGCTATGCTATGCCTGTTGTGGTACGGCTTCAACGAGGCACCGCCTCCCACCTATGGCGCGTTGATCCCGCGGTTTTGTAGCGAGAGCGTCACACAACGCGCTTTATGCCGTCGCTGCCACACCCCGCCACCGCATAACGTCGCTTGCGAGCCAGTGCCTATGCATGACTTGCAATCGTATATGTCCGGCCGCCTGCCGCACGGTGCGCGGTTTTCGATCCCATAATGCCTGCCGATATGCCGTCCGCCACGTGCCACGCATGGCGTGGCGGCGAAACCGTTTCAGGAGGGATGCCCATGGTTTGGGATGCCTGTTGGCTTACGCCGCGCATGCCGCCGGAAGCCCTGCGCACGCCCGCGCAGGTCGCCGCGTGGGAGCTGGCGGCAGAGGGCCTTGCCTGTAGCCTCACCTGCGTGCCCGATTGGGGCGAGCGCTTTGCGCTTACAGAGGCTAGCGGCGCGCTTTGCCTCACGGGCGGCGAAGCGGGGCTGCTCTACGGCGCGTACCAGCTGATGCAGCGCCACAGGCTCGGGCAGCCTTGGCCCAAGGGGGTGCAAGCGCCCGCGTTTGCGCTGCGGATGCTCAACCATTGGGACAACATGGACGGCACGGTGGAGCGCGGCTACGCGGGGCGCTCGCTGTTCTTCCAAGGCGGCGCGTTCCGCGCCGACACGGCCCGCCTGCGGGCCTACGCGCGGCTACTGGCCTCGGTGGGCGTCAACGCGGTGTGCCTGAACAACGTAAACGTTGCCCCGCCCGCGCAGGGCCTGACCGATGATCGCTTCCTGCCGGACGTGGCGGCGCTGGCGGCGCTGTTTGCACCCTTTGGCATCCGCCTGCTGCTGGCGGTGGATTTTGCCATGCCCTTGGCGGACGCCCTGCCAACCGCCGACCCGCTGGACGCGGATGTCGCCGCGTGGTGGAGTGCCCGCGCAGCGCTGGTCTACCGGCATGTGCCCACACTGCTGGGCTTCCTCGTCAAGGCCGATTCGGAAGGGCGGCCCGGCCCCTATGCCTACGGGCGCGACCACGCGCAGGGCGCCGCCGTGCTGGCGCACGCGCTGCGCCCGCACGGCGGCGTGCTGGTGTGGCGCTGCTTCGTATATAACTGCAAGCAGGATTGGCGCGACAAAGCCACCGACCGCCCCATGGCCGCGTATGAAAACTATGCCGCGCTGGACGGGCACTTTGCGGATAACGTGATATTGCAGATCAAGCACGGCCCGTTTGACTTTCAGGTGCGCGAGCCGCCCAGCCCCCTGCTGCTGGCCATGCCCGCCACGCGCAAGGCGGCGGAGTTTCAGCTCACGCAGGAGTACACGGGCCAGCAGGTCGACCTGTATGCCATGCAGGGCATGTGGCGCGAGTTCTTCGCCGATGTGCCGCCCAAAGGGCTTTGCGCCATCTCAGCCGTGGCCAACACGGGGCGCGACCCGTGCTGGACGGGCCACCCCTTCGCGCAGCTCAACCTGTTTGCCTACGGGGCCGCCGCGTGGCAGCCGCGCGCGTCGTTCGCACACACCACCGAAGCGTGGGCGCGCCTCACCTACGGGCTTGCGGGCAAGCCGCTGGCCGCCCTGCGAGATTTGCTGCTGCAAAGCCGCGATGTGTACGAGCGCTACACCGCGCCGCTGGGGCTGTGCTGGATGGTCAACCCCGGGCACCACTACGGACCCAGCCCCATGGGGTACGAGTACACGGCGTGGGGCACCTACCACCGCGCGGACCATACCGCCGTGGGCATCGACCGCACGGCGGCGGGCACCGGCTACACCCGCCAGTACCCTGCAAGGCTTCGGGCGCGCTACGAAAACCCCGTCACCTGCCCGGATACCCTGCTGCTGTTCTTCCATCGCCTGCCCTATGCCTACCCGATGCGCGACGGGCGCACGCTCATCCGGCGCATCTACGACGACAAACGCCTGGGCGCGGCGCAGGCCGAGGCCATGCAGGCGGCGCTGCAAACGCTGCGCGGCGCGCTGCCCGCCGCAACGTTTGCGCTGGCGGAAGCGCGCATGGCGCGGCAGGTGGAAAACGCACGCGAGTGGCGCGATGTGCTGTGTGATTTCTTCCACCGTTTATCTGGCATTGCGGACGAAAACCAACCCCTATAGTTTCGGAGGGATGAAGTATGAAAACCACCCCAAACCTGCTGCGCGCGCTGGATATCCCGCAGGCGGAGATCGACGCGCGCGTGCAGGCCGCCTTTGACGCCATCTTTACCGACCCCGCGGAGACGTTCTACTTTCCATCCGGCGCGGACGCGGGCTACTTGCTGGACACCGGCAACCTGGACGCGCGAACCGAGGGCATGAGCTACGGCATGATGATGGCCGTGCAGATGGACAGGCGCGACCTGTTCGACCGGCTGTGGACGTTCAGCAAACGCTATATGTGGAACGCGCAGGGCCCGCATGCGGGCTACTTCGCCTGGTCGGTACAGCCGGACGGGCGGCGCAACAGCGACGGCCCCGCGCCCGACGGCGAGGAATACTACGCCATGGCCCTGTTTGACGCCGCCGCCCGCTGGGGCGAGGGCGCGCCGCCCTTTGACTACAGCAAGCAGGCGCGGGCCATCCTGCGCCATGCCGTGCACCAGCACGAGCTGGCGGCGGGCGGTAGCCCCATGTGGGACCCGCACACCGCGCTGATTCGCTTCGTGCCGGAGCTGCCCTTCAGCGACCCCTCCTATCACCTGCCGCACTTCTACGCGCGCTTCGCAAAGCTTGCAGACGAGGCGGACAGGCCCTTCTGGCAGCGCGCCGCTCAGGCCAGCCGCGCCTACATCGCAGCCGCTTGCGACCCGCAAACCGGCTTAGCCCCCGAGTATGCCCATTACGACGGCACGCCGGAAACCGAGCACGGCCACGGCGATTTTTTCAGCGACGCCTACCGCGTGGCCATGAACATCGGGCTGGACAGCGGCTGGAACGGGCGGCGCGAAGCCTACGCGGCCATTGCGAACCGCTTGCAGGCGTTTTTATGGGATCGCGAACCCTACATGACCTATACCATACACGGGCAGGCCAAGGAGCCGCCCTGCCTGCACCCCACGGCGCTGATCGCCACCACCGCCGCGGCCTCGCTGGCAACGGACACGCCGCTGAGCCGCGCGTGGGCGCTGCGTTTCTGGCACACGCCGCCGCGCACGGGCGAGCGCCGCTATTATGACAACTGCCTGTATTTCTTCTGCCTGCTGATGCTGGCGGGCCGTTACGCGCAGTGGGCCTGATATGATTTCTGCGCTTACGCAGCACCGTCTCACAGTGTGTTGAGCCCGCGGTGCCGCCGCGAAAGCGCCTCGCACCCCCGTCGCGACGCAGTTGCCGCTCCCTGCCACAGCATGAATGCGCCCATACGCAATGGCGCATTCATGCTTTAAAAACCGCACCGCATCAAGTCAAGCCCCGTTCGGGCCTGCCGTTTGCCCACGGCGTTTTTCGCTCGAGGCGGCCAGTTGGGCAGTATCGCGGCGTGCCTGCGACAGCCACGCCGCGCCTTTTTTTGTACGCGATGTGCCCGCGCGGCCTTTGCGCAGGCAGGGTTTGCCGCCGTGCGGGGCGTAACTATAGTTTTTCTGGGTATTTGTCTGTTCTCGGGCATTTCCCACCCAACCGTTCCATGGTATGCTGTGCCTATAGACTGGCTTGTGTGGCAAGCCCATCATAAACAAGGAGGAAACAACATGCGTAAACTTGTATCCCTGCTGCTGGCGCTGGTCATGCTAGGCTCGATGGCCATGGTGCCGGCAATGGCCGAAACCGCGCAGGAACCCCTCACCGTTACGGTATTCGCGGGCGACCCGCGCGACCAACCCACCAGCGACAACAAGGTTTTCAAGATGATCGAGGAGGAGTTCGGCCTCAAGTTTGAGTTCGAATTCCTGGCGGGCGACCTGAACGAAACGCTCGGCGTGAAGATAGCCGGGCAGGACTACGCCGACCTGATGGACGGCGGCAACAGCGCCGAGAAGCTCATCGAGGCGGGCGCGCTGATCAACCTGATGGACTACATCAGCGCGGAGAAGACCCCCAACCTTTACAGCTATATTGAGCCCTACCTGGGCCGCCTGCTCAACGACGCCGGCGAACTGTTCATCGTGCCCAACTACGGCCGCTACTACAACACCGAAGAGTACGGCATGAACTACGTCAACGGCCCCGCGTTCTTCCTGCAAAAGAAGGTGCTCGCGTGGGCGGGCTACCCCATCATCAAGACCATGGACGAGTACTTTGACCTGGTCGAGCGCTACGTGGCCGCCAACCCCACCAACGACAAGGGCCAGAAGAACGAGGGCTTCGTTATCCTGTGCGAAGACTGGCGCGCGTTCTGCCTGTTCAACCCTGTGCAGCACCTCATGGGCCGCCCCAATGACGGCGACGTGATCGTGGATATCGACAACAACTACAAGACCGAGGCGTATGTGATCCAGGACTACGCCAAGCACTACTACAAAAAGCTGAACGAAATGTTCCACAAGGGCCTGATCTCGCAGGATACCTTCGTGATGAACTACGACCAGTACATCGCCAAGCTGTCCAGCGGCACGGTGGTGGGTATGTTCGACCAGGCGTGGGATTTCAACACCGCCACCGACGCCCTCAAGGCCGCCGAGATGTTTGAGAGCACCTATCAGGGGCTGCCCATCGTCTACAGTGCGGAGCAGGCGGGCAAGGAAGTGACCGAGCATTACCTCAACGGCACGGTCATCAATGTGAACCGCGGCTTCGGCATCAGCGTGAACTGCCAGCATCCGGAGCGCCTGGTTCAGTTTATAGAAAAAATGCTGGACGAGAAGTGGCAGAAGATCATCTGGTGGGGCATCGAGGGCGAAGACTACTACATGGAGGACGGCCGTTATCTGCGCACCTATGAGCAGATCCAAAACGCTGCCAACGCCGTGTGGAAGAACGCCAACAGCGCCTATGTGCTGACCAACTCCATGCCCAAGAAGCAGGGCCAGATGGACGACGGCAACAAGTGGGATCCGCTGGTGCAGCCGGAGTGCTACTACCTGATGATGAACGACTATGACAAGGAGTTCCTCGCAAACTACAACATGCAGCGCCCGCTCGACTTCTTCAACGACCCCATCAAGCTGGCGCCCTACGGCGAAGCGTGGCAGATCGACGTCACGGTGGACCAAGCCGCCAACGACGCCAAGGCCGCCTTCCAGGATACCCAGCGCAAGCTGTTGCCGCAGGTCATCATGTGTGACGAGGCGGAGTTCGACGCCAAGTGGGCCGAGTTCGTAGCCGCCGTGGAAGCCATCCCCGTGAGCGACTTTGTGGATTTCATGCAGGCTTCGATCCTCAAGCTGGTGGAAAAGAACCAGTAACCCTTCCCTTCCTTTGCAACGGCGGGAGGCCAGCCCTCCCGCCGTTGCTGTAACCGGCGGCGTTCACGCGGCTGTTGCAGCATCGGCACATGGCCGCTAGGCAGGTGCAAACCCCCGCCGCGGTTGAAGCCAACCGGCGGCAGCCCGTGATGCGATCCAAGCCAAGGCTTCCCTCCGGTTCCGATTTTATGGCCAAGCGAGGTGTACCCCGTGCGAAGCGCGAAAGCGAGCCAAACCGGCGTGCCTGCGGGCGCGGTAACGTTCAAGCAGGCGACCTTCCTTCAAACGCTTTGGCAACAGCGGCAGCTGGCCCTGATGAGCGTGCCAATGTTTCTCTATATTTGCCTCTTTAACTATTTTCCGCTCTGGGGCTGGATCACGGCTTTTATGAACTACAAACCGGCCAAGCCCCTGTTTGCCAACGAGTGGGTAGGCTGGGGCAATTTCCAGTGGCTCTTTTCCAAGCCTGAGTTTATCGGCGCGGTGCGCAACACGTTTGCCATGGCGCTGATCAACCTGGTGTTCGGGTTTGTGTTTCCCATTTTACTGGCGCTGTTTTTAAACGAGATCCGCTGCCTGCGCTTCAAGCGCACGGTGCAGACCGTTACCTACCTGCCCCACTTTTTAAGTTGGGTCATCGTGGTGGGCATCGCGCAAACCATTTTTTCAAGCACCGGCGCGATCAACCAACTGCTGCTGGCGCTGGGGCTGGCCAAAACGCCCGTGTTCTTTCTTGGCGAGGGCAAGTACTTCTGGTGGCTGGTGGGCGCCATCAACGTATGGAAAGAATGTGGCTGGAACACCATCATCTATCTGGCGGCCATGAGCGCCATTGACCCCGCCCTATACGAGGCCGCGGAGATGGACGGCGCAGGCCGCTTCAAACGGATGCTGCACATCGCCTTGCCAGGCATCCGCAGCACGTTTATGGTGCTATTGATCATGAACATCGGCTACCTGATGGAGGCGGGGTTTGAAATCCAGTACCTGATGGGGCAAAACGTGGTCATGGACTGGTCGCAGACCATCGACATCTTCGCACTCAAATACGGCATCACCAAAGGCCAGTATGGCCGCGCGATTGCCGCGGGCATCTTCAAAAGCGTCGTATCCATCGCCCTGATGGTGAGCGCAAACATCACCGCCAAACGGCTGGGCGAGGACACACTGCTGTAAAGGAGGGGCCACCATGACAGACACTACGCTGCCGCGCGCGCGGCGCACCCGTCACCGCAGGCGCTCGGTTTTCCCGTATGTGAACGCCGGCGTAATGGTGTTGCTCATGTTTATCACGCTATACCCCGTCATCAACACCATCGCCATTTCCCTTAACGACGGCACCGACGCCGTGCGTGGCGGCATCGGCCTTTGGCCCCGCGTGTTCAGCGTGAAAAGCTACGAAACCATTTTTTCGGATGAGATCATCTTCAACGCGTTTTTCATCACCATTGCGCGCACGGCTATCCAGACGGTGCTAAACGTGGTGCTCACGTCCATGCTGTCGTTTGCGCTCAGCAGGCGGGAGTTCGTGCTGCGCAAGCTCATCACCACCGCCATGGTGCTTACCATGTACGTAAACGCGGGCCTCATCCCCAACTACCTGCTGATCCAACGCACGCTGGGGCTGAGCAAGAGCTTCTGGGTGTACATCATCCCCACGATGTTTTCCTGCTTTAACATGATCGTGACGCGCACCTACATTTTAAGCCTGCCGGAAGCGCTGGTAGAATCGGCCCGCATCGACGGCGCGGGCGATTTTTACCTGTTCTGGCGCATCATCTTTCCGCTGTGCATGCCGGTGGTGGCAACGGTGGCCCTGTTTGTGGCCGTGGGGGCGTGGAACAGCTGGTTTGACACCCACCTGTACAATGCGGGCAAGGTGCAGCTGCACACGCTGCAATACCTGCTAAAAATGAAGCTGGCTACCACTACCAACAGTGCTAACGCAGCCATGACCAGCGCGGACGCAGCCTCCTCCACCACGCTCACCACGCCCGTGACCATCCGCGCCGCCATCACGGTCATCTCCGCAGCGCCCATCGTGGTCATCTATCCGTTCTTGCAGCGCTATTTTGTAATCGGCCTAAGCGTGGGCAGCATCAAAGGGTAGACGGACAGCAAACGGGCCTGCATGGCAGCAGCGCCGGTATAGTCGCCATGGGGAGGGCTTGCCTGCGCGTTGCTTGCCGGGCGGGTGGCTCGCCCGGGGTTTTCCCACACGGCAACAGGGTTTGGAGCGCTGCCCCTAACCCACGCGAGGGCGCTCGCCCTTGACCCGCTTCCACAGCGGCGCAGGTGTGCCGCAAGCTGGCTTTGCGTTGCATAAACAGCCGGATGAACGGCACACGCATCCGTTTCGCGGCGGCCCGCGCCGCAAAGCGGATGCGTGTTTCATTGGCCCACCGGGGGTTTGGCGGTTTTTCCGCTTTGCCTGCGGTACTGCTCCGGCGGCATACCGTAGCGGTGCTTGAAATGCGTCAGAAAGCGCTTGTAGTGCTGATACCCCACCTGCTCGGCAATCAGGTAGACCACATCGTCGCCGTTTTGCAGCAGCTGCGCCGCGCGTTCGATGCGCCGCCGGTTCAGCCACTCGCGAAAGCCCATGCCTTGCTCATCCCGAAAGACGCGCCCCAGGTAGGTGGCGTTATAGCTCAGCGCCCGCGCGACCACCTCCAGCGTAAGGTGTTCCGCCAGGCGGATTTCCGCATAGGCAATCACCTGCCCGCTGATTTGCGCCGCAACGGGCGTCAGTAGCCCAACGGCCAGCAGGCTGAGCGTGCGGAAACCCTCCTGCTGGGCCGCCAGAAACGCGGCCAGCGCCTCGGGCCTACCGGCCAAAAGGCTTCCACACGCGGCCACCAGCCGCATGCGCACACGCGCGCGCGCGTTCGCGCCACAGGCGTCACACAGCCGTTCCAGCTCAGCGCTTTGCGCGACGCATTCCTCCGCGTTGCGCAAAGCGATGGCCTCTGCCAGCGCCACGGCGCGCTCGTTCAAGCGCTCGGCCCGTGCCGCAAGCCTCGCAGCCAGCGCGGCTCGCAGGCGGGGCAGTTCCGCCGGGTCGTCGCAGAACGCGCCCAGCGACAGTTGGCGGCCCTCTGCGGCCAGAACGGTTTCCGCGCCGCGCGTCATGGGCTCTGCCTCGCCCTGCGGCCAGCACAGCACCAAAAACTCCTTATCCTCCACGATGTGGGCAGTCGCTGCCCCGGGCGGAAACGCCGCCAGCACGGCCCGCACGGCGTCCAGCGGCAGGGGTGCGCCCCAGGTGCCCAGCCGCCAGCAGCGCCCCGCGGGCAGCCCCTCCGGCGGGGTGCGCTGGCCGCCCAGCAGTACAGCCAACTTGCTTTGCAGGCTGTCCGCGGTGGCTGCACTGTCGGCTTCGCGGCGGAACAGCCGCTCGCGCACGTGCTCCAGCGTGGCCGCGGCCTCGGCGGGCTCCACGGGTTTGAGCAGATACCCCGCCACGCCGATCTTGAGCGCCTGCTGGGCATAGGCAAAATCCCCGTAGCCGCTGACCACTACAAACTCGCCCGCATACCCCCGCGCGCGCGCCGCCGCCATCAAAGCCAGCCCGTCCATGCCCGCCATGCGGATGTCAGTCACGATCAGGTCCGGCTTTGCGCTGGGCAGTAACGCCAGCGCCTCCGCCGCGCTCAGGCACTCGGCGCACACGGCAAAGCCCTCGCCCCGCCAGTCGATCAGCAGGCGAAGCCCCTCCAGCGCGATGCGCTCATCGTCCACCAGCATGGCTTTCAGCATCGGCTCATTCCTCCGTCGTCTGCGGAATGCGGATCATGACCACCGTGCCTCGGCCCTCAGCGTTGCGCAGCGTCAGGCTCACGGCATGGCCGTAGTGCAGCGACAGCCGCCGGTAGATGTTTTGCAGGCCGATGCTGTCCGCCATGTCCTGCGGGCTCTCGATCTGCTTTTGCAGGGCAATCAGCCGCGAGGGTTCGATGCCAACGCCGTTGTCGCTCACCTCCACCACCAGCGCCCCATCCGCCTCCACGCGCGCCTCCACGCGGATGAGCCCCTGCCCGTTCACGCCCTGCACGCCGTGCTTGCATGCGTTTTCCACCAGCCCCTGCACGCTCATCACCGGCACGGTGCGCGCGCTGGCGGCCTCGCTTACGTCAAAGGCGTATTGCAGCTTGTCGCCAAAGCGGAAGCGCTCCAGCTTGAGCACCATGTGTACAAACGCCATCTCGGTGCTCAGCGGCACCACATCGCTGGTGGTGTCAAGCATCCGGCGCAGAATCTTAGACAGCGCGCGGATGATCTCCGCCTCCTCCTGATGCCCGTTGCGCACGCTGAGCACCAACAAGGCGTTGAGCGTGTTGAACAGGAAGTGCGGGTCCACCTGCGCCTGCAGGTACTTGAGCTCCGCGCGCACGTTTTCCAGCTCCATGCTCTTCTTTTGCAGGCGCAGCACGTACAGGTCGTTGATCAACTGCTTCAGCCGCGAGCCCATGGCATTGAAGTGCGCGGTCAGCTCGCCGATCTCGTCCCTTCCGTATTCGCGCGTGATGGGGCAGAAGTTTTCGGCGGTCATGGTGTCCATGTGGCGCAGCAGGCGGCGGCTGCGGTCCAGAATCGAGTGGCTGAACACCAGCGCCATGAACGCCGCAAACACCGAGCACAGCGCGCCCAACAGCAGGCCGATCCAGATGGCCTCTCGTATGTTCTGGTTCATCGGCTCGTCGTTGATATCGGCCGTGAGCTGCCAACCTTGCATGGCGGTGCGCTCGCCAAAAGCCACCATCAGGTCCACCGTGGCGGGCGGGCGAACGCTGCGGTCGGTGATGTGGCTATCCTGCATACTGCCGGGGTAGCAAACGGCGGTGCCGTCCGGCGCGACCAGATAGACCGACAGAAAGGGGTTTTCATCTGCCACCAGCCGGTTGACCGGCTCCATGTTCAAATCGATGCGCAGCACCACGCTATAGGGGCCGTCCATATGCAGGCTGCGGGTCAGGCACAGTTGCAGGATGCCCGTCTGCCCCACCTGCTGGCGCAGGTATACACGCATGCGCGCTTCCGCGGGCAGCACGGCGGGGAACCACTCCTGCTCGCGCACCTGAGGGGTGATCTGCTGCACGCTGCCGCCGTTGGCGATGGTGGGGTTTTCGGTATACAGGGCGATACCCGTCACCTGCTGGGCGTAGGCCAGCGAATAGCGGTTGAGCGTGCGGCGGATGTCCATGTAGTATGTGCCGTAGTAGACGGCGGGGCTCTCGTAGGAAAGTGCCAGCAGGCGCTCCAGCTCCGTATCGGCGGACACGGCGTTGCCCAGCGACACAGCCCCGCTGAAATGCTGGTTGAGCGCGTCATACACACGCCCCAGCGACAGCCGCGCGTTGAGCGCCTCGCGCGCGCGCATCTCCGCGGCCACGTTGGTGAGCACATAGCTGAGCAAAATGGCGATGGGCAGCAGCACGCCCAGCAGGTAGAGCAGGATAAACTTGCTGCGGATGGGCAGGTCATTGATCCGTTGCATACGCGCCCTCCTTTCGGGTGGCTTCGGCGCTGCGGTAAGCCACGGGGCTCATGCCCATGCGGCTGCGAAACTGCTGGCTGAAGTAATCCACATCCCGGAAGCCCACCTCCGCCGCCACTTCGCCCACGGGCCGCACCGTCTGGCGCAGCAGCACGCTGGCGCGCGCGATGCGGGCTTTCAGCAGCAGGCGGTGGAACGTTTCGCCCGTATGCCGCCGCACCAGTTGCCCCAGATAGGCGGGATTCATGTGCAGCTCGTCCGCTACGGCGGCCAGCGAGAGTGCCTCGCCGTAGCGGGTGCGCACAGCCTCCGCCACGGCCTGCACCGGCGGGGGCAGCCCCGCGTCCGCCCCCTGCGCGCCGCCCGCCTGCAAGGCGGCCAACGTGTCGCAGAAGGCGTCAAGCCACGCGCTTTGCTCCGCAGCCCCGTCGCGCCACAGCGCCCGCAGGCGTGCGGCGGTGGCGCCCGTGCCTGTGGGCAGCATCGCGTCCAGCGCGGCGGCCAGGTAGCGCAGCATGAACATCGTAGGGTTGGCCGCCGTAACGGTTTCGCGCAGGGTTTCCAGCGCGCGGGTCAGGCGTTCCGCACGCTCGCCCAGCGCGGCCTCCAGCAGCGCGGCGGGCGACACGCGCGCCAGCCATCCGGCGGCCTCCATATCAAAGGCATGGTAGAGCCGCAGCCTGCCGCACTGCGCAAACAGCACGCCCTGCGCGTCCAGCGCTTCGCGCAGGCTGCGCGCAAAACCCTCCGCCCCGTGGTATACATTGCCCACGCTTACCTGCGCGTTGCCCGCCCCCATCAGCCCCGCCGCAAGGCGCTCCAGCTGCGGCAGGTTGCGATCAATCTGCCGGAAGCAAAGCCCGTATTGCGGGCCTGCCAGGTGAAAGGGCACCGCGCCGCAGGTGGCCAGCAGCAGCTGCGCGCCCTCGGGCACCGGGCCCGGGCCACAGTCCGCCACGGCGCAGTAGCAGGGCTCGCCGCGCTTGAGTTGCAGCAGCACACCGGCGCGCAGCAGGCTCTCCGCGCTGTCGTCATGCAAAGCGATGCGCCGCAGCACCGTATCATGCAGGATCAGCGCCCGTCCGTCGGCCTGCGCGCCTTCCAGCGCGCGCCGGTCCAGCTCCGCCTTGACACGCAGCAGCGTTTCATGCACCTCGTCCGGGTCGATGGGCTTGGTCAGGTACCCAAAGGCGTGCGCGCGGATGGCGCTCTGCGCGTATGCGAAATCGCGAAACCCGCTGAAAAACAGGATGATTGTGCCCGGGTGGTAGCGGTTGGCGATGGCAGCCAGATCGGTGCCCGACATGCCGGGCATCTGCACGTCGCACATCAGCAGGTGGGGCTGCCACGTGTCCATAAGGCGCAGCGCATCCTGCGCCGATGACGCCTCGCCGCACAGCGCAAACCCGCACGCCGCCCAGTTCACCATCAGGCGCAGCCCTTCCAGCATGAAAGGCTCGTCATCCACGATCACCACACGGTACAAAGCGTCACCGCCCGTCTGTACATTGGTTTGGCGGCAGGTTGCGCCGCGCTGGAGGCCTGCGGGTTTCATTCTCCAAACACACAGGCCGCACAGCGCAGCGTCCGTTGGCCAGCATTCATGAACGATCATCATTGCGTTTGAAGAGGAAACGCTATCGTATCCGCCGCATTGCTTCCCATTATACACAAGCCGATTCCAATCCGCAAGCAATGCGCCGCCGCTACCCCATCCGGTAAACCCAAACAGGTAAGGAGGATGCCCCATGCGTACCTTGACCATCGACCTTGGCAGTGAAACCCGGCCCCTGAACCGTTTCTTTGACCACTGCGTGGGCGCGGGCCGCGCGGGGGAAATGCTGCGCGCGCAGGCGCTTGCGCAGCTGAGCACCTTGCAGCAAGCCTGCCATTTCCGCTACCTGCGCTTCCACGGCCTGCTCAGCGACGATATGGCCGTGCTGACCCGCGCGCAGGACGGCACGTACTGGTATAACTGGCAGTATGTGGACCTGGTGTTTGACGAGATGCTCGCCCGCGGCATCCGCCCGCTGGTAGAGCTGGGCTTCATGCCGGACTGCCTCAAAAGCGGCGAGCAGACGGTGTTCTGGTGGAAGGGAAATATCACGCCCCCCGCGCGCATGGAAGACTGGGCCGCGCTGGTGGAGGCGCTGGCCCGCCACGTGACCGCGCGCTACGGCTCGGACGAGGTGGCGCGGTGGTACTTTGAGGTGTGGAACGAGCCCAACCTGCCGATTTTCTTTGCCGGAACCATGGCGGACTACTTCGCCCTGTACGATGCGACTGTAGCCGCCATCAAGCGCGTGGACGCGCGCTACCGCGTGGGCGGCCCCGCCTCCGCCGGGCTTGACGAAGGCGCATGGATAACCGAGATGATCGACCACTGCGCGCAAAGCGGCGCGCCGCTGGATTTCATTGCCACCCACAGCTACGGCGTGGATGGCGCTGTGGATGAGTACGGCCTTGACACCCACCGCCTGAAAGCGAAAAAAGACCCCGTGGTGACGGACGTGCGGGGCGTGCATGCGCTGGTGCAGGCCAGCGCCATGCCGCACCTGCCCATCCTGTTCACCGAATGGAGCAGCAGCTACACTCCGCGCGACAACGTGCACGACAGCTACATCAGCGCTCCCTATATCCTGCATGTGCTTAAGCAGTGCGAGGGCTACGCCCACAGCATGAGCTACTGGACGTTCACCGATATCTTTGAGGAGCCGGGCCCTGGCCCCGCGCCCTTCCACGGCGGCTTTGGCATGCTCAACATACAAGGGCTCAAGAAGCCTGCCTTCCATGCCTTCCACTGGCTGTGCGCTTTGCCGGATACCGAGCTGCCTACCGGCGACGGCGACAGCTACGCCGCCATGGACGCAGCCGCCGTGCACGTGCTGCTGTGGGATTATACCCAGCCCGAGCAGGACGACGTGAACGAGCGCTACTTCATCCGCGACCTGCCGCCCAAACCGCTAGCGGACGCGCAAGTCAACCTGCGCGGCTTGGCCGAGGGCGCCTACACGCTGGAGACTTACCGCGCGGGGTACCTGCACAACGACGTATACACCCTGTACCTGCGCGCTGGCCTGCGCGAGCTGATGGGCCGTGAAACGCCCACACGCGGGCAGGTGGAGGCCCTGCGGCAGGCAAGCGACGGTCAAATGGCGTCGCTCACGCCCCTTCGCGTGGGCGCGGACGGGCAGGCGACGCTCACGCTGCCCATGACGGAAAACATGGTGGTGCGGCTGGTGCTACGGCGCGTGGGCAGCTGATACGCGCTGGTTCTCACCCCATGGTAAAGCCTTCATGCGCCACCGCTCGCGCGTGGCCTTGTTCTCCTCTGCCAAGGAGCCAAGGTCAAGCCGCTGCGGGGTTGCGCCACCATATGGCGCCGCATTGCCAGCTTGCGAGGCGCACGGCTGTAGCGGCAGACTAAAACCCGCCGAAGCGGCGGCCCAGCGCAGGCTGGCGCGCCGCTTCGGCGGGTTTTGGCGATTTCAATCGTTACTTGATTTCCATACACGAACGTGCCTTCGCGCCAGCGCGGTTATCCGATTTCTGCTCCTGCACACTTTGGCATCGTGTCAGTCAAAAACGATCACGCTCTTGATCACGTCCTGAATGTTGCGCACCGTTTCCGCATAGGCGCGCGCGGTTTCCGCAAACGGGTAGCGGTCGGACACGATGCCGCGCACGTCGATCTTGCCGCCCGCGATGGCCGCGATGGTCGTGGGGTAGAGGTTCTTGTAGCGGAAAATGGAGGTGATTGTAAGTTCCCTTGCGCTGATGGGCCCCAGCGGGATGTTGTCCAGCGTGTCCGCCGCCATGCCTACCACCACGATAGCGCCGCCAGCCCTGCAGGCGCGGATGGCCTGCGTGACCGTGGCGGACACGCCCGCGCAGTCCAGCACCACGTCTGCGCCCTTGCCGTCCGTTGCCTTGAGCACCGCCGCCACCGCGTCCACCCGGTTCGCGTTCAGCGGTATGCCACCCAGCTTTTCCGCCAACGCGAGGCGTTTGTCCAGCATATCGACAACGTACACGGCGGTGGCCCCACAGGCCTTGGCAGCCATCAGCGACATCAGCCCGATGCAGCCCGCGCCGAAGATCAGCACGCTGTTGCCCAGGCCCACGCCGCCCGTGTTGGCCGCGTTGATGCCGATGGCAAGCGGCTCTACCAGCGCGCCTTCCTCATAGCTCATGTGATCCGGAATCTTGAACGCCCATTGGGCGGGGTAGGCGATATATTCCACCAGGCAGCCGTCATAGGGCGGCGTCGCCAAAAACTTGACGTCGGGGCAGAGGTTGTAGCGGCCGCTCAGGCAAAACGCGCAGTGGCCGCAGGGCACGCCGGGCTCCAGGCACACGCGGTCGCCCGCGCGCAGGGTGGTCACGTCGGAGGCAACCTGCGTTACCACGCCCGCGCACTCGTGCCCTAAAATGAAGGGAAACTGCACCACAAAATCGCCGATGCGGCCGTGCTGGTAGTAGTGCACGTCAGAGCCACACACGCCGACGGCCTGCATCTTCACCATGACCTCGCCCGCCTTCAGCTCCGGCATGGGGACTTCTTTCATTTCCAGCGTATGCAGGGCAGTCAGGACCGCCGCTGTGTTCTTCATGCGTTTGCACCTCGTTACTCATTTTGGGAGGGGGAACGGGGAGGGGCACCCGTGGCGCTCCCTCCCCCCCAGGGCGGCCCGCTTATTGCAGCGCGCCGGCCTTCTTGTGGATCTCAAGCAGCTCGGCAACGTTGTCGATGGTGTACAGGGGGTTGCCCACGTCGGTGTCGATCTGGGTAGCTTCGCCAGTCAGCAGCTTGTGGCTGGTGGATAGCAGCAGCGCGGCCAGCTCATAGGCGTTTTGCAGGCAGGTAGCGGTCATGCGGCCTTCCTGGATCAGCAGTGCGGCTTCGGCGGTGCCGTCCACACCGAAGGACAGGGTGCCGCTGTAGGCAGCGTTGCCCTTGATGACTTCCAGCGCGCCCGCGCACATGTTGTCGTTCATGGCGGCGATCAGGTCGATCTTGTCGTTGGCGGTCACCCAGTCTTCCATCAGGGCCATGGCTTCGTCCTTGTTCCAGTTGGCATAGTCGTCGCCCACGATGGTCACGTCCGGGCGCTTTTCAAAGAATTCCTTCTGCCAGGCCACAAGGCGCTCATCGGCGTGGAAGTTGCCGGCGGGGCCGCGCAGGATCACGGCCTTGGCGCCCTGGGGCACATGCTCCAGCGCATAGCGGGCGTTCACGGCCGCCTGCTCGTAGGGGTTGGCGTCCACGGAGGAAGCGCCGGCCACGCCTTCGATACGGGCGTTGGTGGTGATGCAGATGATGCCAGCCGCCACAACCTTCTCGGCATAGGGGCGCTGCGCCTCGCCGTTGTTGGGCTGGATGATGATGGCGTCATACTTGTTGGTGATGGCGTTTTCAATGAGGGAGTTTTCCACTTCGTCGTTGGCCTGGCCGTCGAACACGTCCAGCGTGATATCCGCGTACTTGGCGGCTTCTTCCTTGACGCCGTTGGCCAGCCAGGCCGCGAAGGAGTCCGCCTGCGCGCGTGCAATGTAGGCGACGCGGTAGCCTTCCGCACTGGCCGCCGCCACCATACCCAGCACAAGCACCAGCGCGATTACCATTGACAGTACCTTTTTCATGATTTGACCTCCTTATGTTTTGGTTCCCCTTTATGGCCACCGCTTGACGCGGTAGTTTCCGGAAGCGTGCTAGGCTTTGGCGACTGCGCTGTCGATGTTGCCCAGCTTTTTGCGCGTGCGGCGCGTTTTGGCGTAGATATCGTAGATCACCGCCATCGCGATGATCAGACCGCGGATGATCTGCTGGATGTAGGAGTTGACGCTGGTCAGGTTCATGATGTTGTTTAAGAAGCCCACGATGAACGCGCCGATCAGCGTGCCGCCCGCCGTGCCGATGCCGCCGGAGAAGCTGGTACCGCCGATGATCGTGGTGGTGAGGGCGTCAAACTCGTAGCCCTGCGCGCCGTTGGGCAGCCCCGCGTTCACCCGGGACATGAACAGCACCGCCGCGATGCCCACCAGCAGGCCGTTAATCAGGTACGCGCCCATCTTGACGCGTTTGACCGCGATGCCCGACGCAATGGCCGCGTCCTCATTGCCGCCGATGGCGTACAGCGAGCGCCCGAAGCGCGAGTGGTTGAGGATGTACCACGTGACCCCGAAGAAGAACAGCATGATCAGGATGGGCGTGGGCACGATGCCGATGGAGCCCTGCCCTAAAATGGTGTAATCCCCAATCTGGTACACGTTCTGCCCGGCGGTCATGTACAGCGCCGCGCCGCGCGCCATGGTCTGCATGGCCAGCGTGGCGATGAAGGCGGGGGTGCGGAAGCGGGTCACCATGATGCCGTTTAAAAGGTTGCAAAACATCGCCACAGCGATGGACACTAGTATCGCCAGCGGCATGGAGCCCGTCGCCTTGAACGCGATGACCGACAGCGTGCCCGCAAAGGCGATCACCGAGCCGCTGGACAGATCCAACAGCCCGCAGATGATCAAAATGGTTTCGCCGAAGGCCAGAATGGTGGTCACGGAAATCTGGCGGGAGATGTTGGTCAGGTTGCCCCAGGTAAGGAAGTTTTCGTTGAGGAACGTGCACGCCAGAAACAGCACGACCAGCACAAGCAAAATACTGTAGCGGCTCAGAAGCACGTTTGCCGCGCTCTGTTTTTTCATAACCATGAGAAACCCCTCCGACATTCATTCATTGGATATTCCGCGCCTGCCGGGTTCAGGAGGCGTTGCATGCGATGCCGGTGGCCAGCGCCATGACGGACTCGGCGGAAAACTGGTCGCGCTTCAGTTCGCCCGCGATGCGGCCCTGGCACATCACATAGATGCGGTTGCACATGCCCAGCAGCTCCGGCAGCTCCGAGGAGACCATCACCATGCCCTTGCCGTCTTTGGCTAACTGGGTCATGAGCTTGTAGATTTCGTACTTCGCGCCCACGTCGATGCCGCGCGTGGGCTCGTCCATCAAAAGCGCCTTGGGGTTGCGCAGCATCCACTTGGCCAGCACGATTTTCTGCTGGTTGCCGCCGGAGAGCGCCTCCACCGTGGTACCAAGCGACGGGGTTTTCACGTTCATCGACGCGCAGGCGCGTGTCACGGCGACGTTTTCCTGCTTGCGGTGCAGGCGGCCCCCGTAGATGAACTGGTTCAGGTTGGGTAGCGATGCGTTTTCCAGCACGGAGCGTATCTGCACCAACCCATAGCGGCGGCGGTCCTCGGAAAGCATCACCAGCCCCGCGTCGATGGTGCCGCGGATGTCGCCCGGGGGCAGCGCCTTGCCACCGAAAACCACCTGCCCGCCTTCGTAGCTGTCGATGCCGAACACCGCGCGCATCACCTCGGTGCGCCCCGCGCCCATCAGCCCAGCAAAACCCACGATCTCGCCCTTGCACACATGGAAGCTGATGTCGCCAAAGCCCTCGCCGGTCAGCCCCGTAACGCTTAACAGCGTTTCGCCGCAGGGCACATCCTCAAAGGGGTATTTGCTGCCGATGCGCCGCCCTACCATCATGGTGATCACCTGATCGATATCCAGCTCGCCCGCGGGTTTCGAATCCACGATGCACCCGTCGCGCAGCACGGTGATCTCATCGGCGATCTGGAACACTTCCTCCAGCTTGTGAGAGATGTAGATAATGCAAGCGCCGCGCCGCTTCATGTCCGCGATTTTCAAAAACAGCTGTTGCGTTTCCTTCTGGGTGATGGCGCTGGTGGGCTCATCCATGATGATCACGTCGGAGTTGTTGGATACGGCCTTTAGGATCTCCAGCATCTGGATGTCCGACACGGTCAGGTCCTTGAGCTTCTGCTCCGGCGCGTAGGGCAGGTTTTCGGCCTTGAGCAGTGCCGCAGTGCGCGTGCGCATGGCCTTGTGGTCCACCGTGCCAAGCTTTGTGCGCGGCCAGCGGCCCAGAAAGATGTTCTCCGCCACGGTCATTTCCGGCACGTAGCTTAACTCCTGAAAGATCATCGATATGCCAAGGCTGCGCGCGTGGATGGGGTTTTCGATGGTCACTTCTTTCCCGTCCAGCAAAATGGTGCCCTGATCCGGCGTATAAATGCCGTTGATGATCTTCATCAGCGTGGATTTGCCCGCGCCGTTTTCGCCGCACAGCACGTGCGTGGTGCCCCTGCGCACCCGAAAGGAGATGTTGTCCAGCGCCTTGACGCCCGGAAACGATTTGGAAATGCCGCGCACCTCCAGCTTAACGGGCTGCGGGGCGATGGCCCGTTGCGTGGGCTCCGTCATGATCCGTCCTCCTCATGGTCAAAGCATCTGTAAAGTATTTTGACCATTTAGTTTGGTAAAACTGTTTTCTCAAAGTTTTCTTAATTATAGCGGCAGCCGCCCCCGATGTCAATAACCCCTATGAAAATTCATTGATAAGGTTTTCACAAAAAGCCTTGACGCTGCGCCGCAAATTTGCTATAATCTAAAAACAAATACTTTTGTTAAAGCTGGTGCATTATGACGCAGCGTAAGACCAATACCAGCGAGATCAAGAAAATCAACCGCAACGTGGTGTTTCAATACCTCTACAACCACCCCCGCATCACCAAGCAGGAGCTGGCGCAGGGGTGCGAGCTGAGCATGCCCACCGTGAACATGAACCTGTCCGCGCTCACCGAGCTGGACCTGCTGGAAACCACCGGGGTACGGGATTCCACCGGCGGGCGCAAGGCGAAGCTTTTATCCGTCAACCCCATGGCGTATTACGCCATCGGCGCCAACATCACCGCCAATCACATTTCCGCAGTGCTGCTTAACCTCTTTGGGGCTACCATCGCGCACAAGCGCATCCGAATCCCGTTTCAAAAATCCGGCGACTACATGCAGACGCTGGCCAACCTCATCTGGGGGCTGGTGGGCGAGTGCGGCATCCAAAAGCAGCGCATCCTGGGCGTGGGGCTGTCCATGCCGGCCATCATCTCCCAGGACGGGCAAAAGTTGGCCTATGCCTCGGTGCTCAACTTTACCAATGGCCGCTTGCAGGATTTTTCCGCCTCCATCCAGCTACCCTGCCACTTCATCAACGACGCGACGGCGGGCGGCTATGCCGAACTGTGGCACAACCCCATGTTCAGCCAGCCCGGCAACGCCGCGGCGGTGGTCTACCTGTCGCTCAACAACAGCGTGGGCGGCGCGTTTTTCCTGGACGGCAAGGAGTACGCGGGCACCAACCAGCGCTCCTCGGAGTTTGGGCACATGGCCCTGCACCCGGACGGGGGGCGCACCTGCTACTGCGGCAAAACCGGCTGTGTGGATATCTACCTGAGCGCGCTGCGGCTTGCGGGCGAGTGCGACGGCAACCTGGCCAGCTTTTTTGAGCAGCTGCAACGCGGCGTGCCCGAGGCCGTGGAGAGCTGGCACGCCTACCGCGCCGATCTGGTGCGCTGCGTGAACAACCTGCGCATGGCCTACGATTGCCTTGTCATTTTGGGCGGCTATGTGGGCGAATATTTGAACCCCTACTTAAGCGAACTGCGCATGGCCGCCGCGGCGCTCAACACCTTTGAGCAAGACGGCAGCTATCTTTACGTATCCACCGACAAGCTGGAAAACTCCGCTGTGGGCGCGGGGCTCACGTGGATCACGGACTATATCCAGAACATTTAGGCGACCAAACCGCCGCATGGTAAACACGGCAGCCCGACGGACGAACGTTCGTCGGGCTGCTTTGCAGGCTGATAGAGAATGCATACAATGTGTTATTGCCGCTCGCATCGCAGCCCTTCGGGCTGACCGCTCGCTTTGGAAAATGTGCTGCGGCATCAGGCTTTGGGGCGCTGCCCCAAACCCCGCAAGGGCCATTGGCCCTTGACCCTATCTGCTGCGGCAGGGGGTGCAGTGCACGCAAGGCGTGGCAGCGCTACGCCGTCCATCCCTTCATTTCCGCCCTATCCCTTCGCGCCCCGCCCCAGCAGCCGATACACCGCGTCCACCCCCGCTTCAGGCAGCAGCTCCATCAAGCACAGCAGCGGGTCACTACCCACGCGGTACCGTGCGCGGGGCCGCTTTGCCTCCAGCGCGCGCACCACGACGCGCGCCAGCCGCGCTGGGTCGCCGGAGCGGCGCAAAGTCTGGTCCATCAGCGGCTTCATGCGCGTGAGCACCCCGCGGTAGCGCACCGTTTGCGATAAAACGCGCGCAAAGCCCGCGTCGATATCGCCCGTCAAGCCGGTGCGGAACGACCCCGGCTGTAGCTTGACCACGGGGATGCCCACAAACAGCAGCTCCCGCCGCAGGCTATCGGTATAGCCCTCGATGG
>Ga0351881_1052_pt2 | contig 37233 bp, 32 predicted proteins | sample BONcelFGM3001E15_FD_206769 | JGI IMG/M metagenome (GOLD analysis project Ga0351881, IMG submission 206769) | Enriched cells from coal bed in the Powder River Basin, Montana, United States - BONCAT cells FGM rep3 HSBNCT.FGM.300.1.E15 ...
GAAGGAGGAGAATCAATGTATGCTCAAAAACAACTAATGCGAACGAGTATTATTATTCTTGTCTCAATATTCATGCTTGGGCTCAGTTTTTCCATCAGCCAGGCCGCAGAGAAACAGATTGTGATTAAACTAGCTTCGGTGGTTCAGCCGACTGCGCCGATGTGGCGAGGGGTGGAGAAATGGGCGAACCTGGTTGAAGAGAGAATCGGAAATAAAGTTAAGATTCAACGATACCCTGCGGGACAGGGAGAATAAACGTGGATATATTTGAATCCCGGTCCCATATCTCGCGCATGAATCATTTTTTTAAAGAAATCATCGGGAAATGCAATACTGGCAGTGGCGACATAGGGAATATGGTGGGCCGCCATGATGAGGGGAAGGTCTTTTTTTCTTTCCTTCTTCCCGTCTAAAGTTGAAGTTGTCCAACAGTTCTGAGGTGTTGCTCCACTTCGCTGGATTCCCGTGTTCATATATGCCTCATTGTCGAAGCAGAAGTAAATTCCGTCATCGTTTCGCTCAGCTGCACCTGACAGGCTGGCCATTCCGATGTCGCCCGTTGATCCATCACCGGCAACAGCGATGACATTGACCTTTCTGTCTGATGGGAAGCGGTTCTTCCTTTTCAGAACACGCAACGCCGCACTTACCCCTGTAATTCCACCCGGAGAAGATGCCATGGATATATAGAGACAGGGCATTTCAAGCGATGTGGGATGGACAGATGTCGAGATGGTTATACAACTGGCCGATATTGTAGCAACTGTCTCTTTCCCCAAGGCCTTGCCGATCCAGCGCATCATTACACCGCCGGCACATCCGGGGCAAAGCGGGTGGCCTGAGTGAAAGACTTCCTCTCGTGGCATGCTGCAGATTAAATCATTCATATCAAACCTCTAACTTTGAACCAGCGGATGGGGCGAACACATGTTCCTTGCTCTCTTTCCTTATAGGCATCCCGTGCTATCCCCATCACATCCTCTAAGGTTATCTCCCGTCCACCCAATCCGATAATATAATTAATTATGAGCGGGCGCTTCTTCAGCATGTATAAGCAATTGGACACCTCCAAGTAGACAATCCCGCCAGCCCCAATGGAAACATCCCTCTCCAAAACGACAACGCACTTGGCGTTTTTAAGGACGCTCCTTAGTTCCTCGTTAGGGAAGGGTCTAAACGTCCGTAACTTGACCAATCCAGCTTTTATCCCTTCCTTTCGCAACGTCTTTACTACCAACCGACACGTGGAGGCCAAACTGCCTAAGGTGAGTAAAACCAATTCAGCATCCTCCATGTCCTCCGCTTGCAACAGCCCCCCATATTTTCGGCCAAAAGTCCGGCCAAAATCATCATCGACCTCGGGAATGACCTTTAGCGCATTATCCATGCCCTCTTGTTGCTGATAGCGGTATTCCATATAGTATGCATCGTCCATGAGAACAAGCCCCATGGACATAACACGATCCGGATGCAAGCGTATATGTTTAGGTTCGTAGGGGGGCAGGAACTTATCTACTATCGTCTGATCCATAAGCGCAACCGGCTCCATACAATGCGATATAATGATGCCTTCGAAGCAGACAGCAACCGGAAGATAGACCCTTTCATCTTCCGCAATGCGGTAAGCTTGAACGATCATGTCATGTGCTTCTTGGGCATTTTCTACAAAAATTTGAATCCATCCCGTATCTCTCTGATCGAGAGCATCAGACCAGTCAGGGAAAATGGTATTGGGCGCTCCCAAAGCCCGGTTCACAATTGCCATGACGATGGGCAATCGCATTCCCGATGCGACAAAAAGATTTTCGTGCATGTAGACCAAACCCTGTGCAGAAGTCGCCGTGAAAGCCCTCGCGCCAGTGGCTTCAGCGGCTATGGCTACCGCCATGGCACTATGCTCCGATTCAACGGGGACAAATTCAGCATCCAGTTCCCCCTTTGAAACAAACTCAACCAGTTTCTCCATAACGTGTGTCTGGGGGGTAATGGGATAAACCGGCACTACCTCTGCGCGGGCTAACTTGACGCCATAAGCACAGGCATAATTCCCCGTCAACATCATCCGTTTCCCCATAATTTTCACTCCTTCTCCGACTCACTTATAACAGCGCCCACTGGACATTCGTTTTGACAGATTCCACATCCCTTACAGTAGTCATAGTTGATATAATACTGCGTCCCATCAGGGGAAAGTTTGACCGCTGCATCGGGACAGAACAGATAGCAGTTGCCGCACATCTTGCAGTGACCGCAGGAGAGGCAACGCTGAGCTTCCGCTATAGCCTCTCTCTGTGAATACCCGCCGTTCACCTCAGTAAAACTGCTTATGCGTTCACTTAAGGGCACCTTTGCCGGCGATGGATTTCTTCTATCCAGCAAACAATAAGCCGTGGCCATATCCTCTAATTTCGCCAGTTCCCTACCGTTGTCTTTTTTTTCGACAATTCCTAAATATTCCCGCATGGTCATCGGAAATGAGAGGGAAGAGAGATCTCTTCCTTTGAAAAAAGCATCCATGGCAATGGCGGATCTTTTTCCGGACCCAATGGCCTCCGCCACCGTTCTCGGAATCTCCGTCATGTCGCCTCCAGCAAAGACATGAGGAACACTCGTCTGTCCGAGGGCGTTTGTCCATAACACCCCGTCTTGACTCTTAAAATCATTCGGGAGATAGGAAAGGTCGCCAGCCTCACCTGTTGCAACGACAATTTTCGCCGCCGGAAAGGAACGATAATCACCCCTTACAGAGACCGGCATAGGACGTCCCGAAGCATCTACTCCCTTGAGTTCCATCCTTTGGCATTCGAGTCTCAATCCTTTCGCATCGTCTGAAGAAATAGACACGGGAGACAAAAGATAGGAAAACTCAACCCCTTCTTCTTCCGCTTCGGCTATCTCTTCCTGGAAAGCAGGCATTTCCTGCCGGGTCCTGCGGTAAATAACCCTGACTTGATACCCCTTACGGATGAGAGATCTGGCCACATCCATAGCCACGTTTCCTCCACCGATAACGATCGCTTCCATACCGGTGGTAATCCCTTCTTCCTTATGCAGTGTCTGCAGAATATCCCACCCCCGGCAAACTCCCGGAAGGTCCTCTCCAGGGATTCCAAGAGGTTTTGCTTGGTGAGCGCCAGTCGCTATAAATACTCCGCTGAATCCCATGACTTCGCGTGTAGACAGATCCTTGCCGATTTGACAGTTGGTCCTGACTTCAACGCATAGAGAAAGGATATCAGAGATCTCCTTATCAAGAATCTCTCTGGGGAGACGGTAGGCCGGAATACCGAAACGCGGAATCCCTCCGAGTACAGGCCGTGATTCAAAGATGGTGATTTTATGACCCATGAGGGCTGCGAAATAAGAAAAACTCAAGCCTGCCGGTCCGGAACCTATAACCGCAATCTCTTTAGGTTCTTCTGCCTTCGTCAGAGTCGGAACATAAAGACGATCAAAGAAATAACTGGCGATAAATCTCTCAAGATTTCTAATGGAAATTGATCCGTCCAGATCTTTACGATTGCAAGATTCCTCACAGGGATGAGGACAGACCCGCCCACAAACACCTGGGAAGGGGTTTTCCAACTTCAGTGTATGCCATGCCTCCTCTATTCGATTGTCTCCTGTTTCCGCGATAAACTTCTGGATCCAGTTCCCCAAGGGACAGTATTTTTCACAAGGAGGAATCTTTTCCACAAAGGATGGCCGATTATATCTCCAGAGTCCCGTCTTACGACCGGCAGGATCCATTCCGATAGAAACCCCACCGATGGGCAATTCTCGATAAGTGTACAGCTTGAGGCTGTCGGGCCCCGATGCTTTCATGTCGACCATGGTATACCTCGCAAATTGTCAAATCCCACACGAACGGCACGGCAGTTCAAATCGACCTGTCCAGCAGCAAAATAATCTGGCAATACATGATGAATAGATTCGACCTGAACATCTCCGACGGCCCGGCAATAAGCTCCTAAAAAAATGACATTGACAATGGGAATCGACTTTTTCCCATATATTTTTTCTGACAGAAAAGAAGCATTGATGACATAAAGGGACACAGAATGATCCGTCTTAAGGGAAGAGGCCAACTGAGAAGGAACATCCTCCCCGTTAATGATGACCGTCCCCCCCGGTTTTAAACCTTGGAAGGGGTTGGTCATCTTGAGCAAATTTTGATCCATAATCATGACCACATCAGGCTGATTCACCTTATAACGGAGGGAAATAGGTGTGTCGTCCACTCTGACATAGGCCAAAACGGGCGCCCCCCTCCTTTCTGCACCGAATTGCGGAAAGGTTTGTGCATGTTTCCCTTCGCTAAAGGCGGCCGTAGCCAAAATCTGTGCGGCAGTCACAGCGCCTTGACCACCCCTGCCGAATAGTTTTATCTCTTTCACGCATCACCCCAAGTTCAAAATGAATAAACTTCTTCAACGTTGATGACAATAACGGCCTGCACGGGGGGGAGATTGGGAAGCCTTTTCTTCAGAGGATCTAAAACTTGACGATAAATCTCCCCTTCAGAAACCTTCGTTGCTCGCCCCTTGAACTGATATCCTTGACGCTGTGTCACATCCAGAACCGCAGCAGCAATAGCTGAATTCTCATCTAAGTTCCGGAGGGTTTTTTCAGAACGGACAGCGGCAAACGCCAGCGTTTTACCATCAATGTAAACGATGGACCCTTTCGGTGAAACATTAGGCCGGCCATCCGAAGACGCTGTGGCAATATAGCACAGCCTTTGTTCCTCTATGACTTTCTTCATTTCAGGATTAATCTTGTTCATCACAGCACCTCCTCATTAACGCATCCAAATCATCACCATCATGATGTGTGCACCAATTGTTGAGGTGAATGCTATTTGAAGGGGCGCCAGAAGTAAATAACCCATACTGATTATTTCCCAAAAAAAAACACCTTATTTGCACGAGAAAAAAGATTAATATTTGCTGCAAAAAAAAGTTCGGGTGTGGCATCCTTGCTGACAGATATTTAGCGGTTTCTGTTGCATTACCGCATATTGATCGCATTTCAACGCTATTGTATGCGTCCAGCCATTCCGGATAAGCAGGTTTTGCGTTATAGAAGATTTGACAAAGCAAACTTTTTTGGTCTATATTTAATAAAAATTAGAGATTCCGTCTGTAGGCTGAATAAACAGGGCATGTATTAGAAATATCTACCTGAAGCTGATTACATCGTTAAAGACAATTTCAATTCATTTTTTTGTAATGTATGGAGGTGGAACCATTGTCCAATAAAAGAGATACATACATAGCATTGGTTGAGAATATAAACGTTGGCATATATCGAGTCACTTCCGGAGATCAGGGACGCTACATCGAAGCAAACCCTTCTATGGTTAGAATCTTTGGTTATGATTCTTATGACGAATTTATGAGTATTACTGCCTCCGATCTATACTATAACCAGGATGATCGAAACCTATTCCTTGAAGAAGTGTCCCGGCGCGGATTTGTGAAAGATAAGGAACTTTACCTGAAGAAAAAGGATGGAACGCCCATATGGTGCTCATGCACCGCCACAGCCCATTACAATGAGAGGGGCAAGGTCGACTGGATTGACGGTGCACTCGAAGACATTTCGGATCGCAAAAAAGCGGCGGCGGCGTTGCATGAAAGTGAAGAAAGGCTCCGAACCCTATACCGCTACAGTCCCGTGCCAACAACCACATGGCAAAGGAAAAAAGATGATTTTGTTTTAGTGGACTACAATATTGCCCAAATGGAATTCACTCACGGACTAGTTGTTAATCTACTTGGAAGGCAGGCTACCGATATATATCATAATAGGCCAGACATCATCAAAGATCTGTCCGAGTGCTTTAATAAGCGGAACGTTTTGAAAAGGGGGATGTCTTACAATGTAGTAACCACAGGAGCTGACAAGTACGTCATTTTGACCTATGCTTATGTTCCCACCGACCTGATCATAATACAATTCGAAGATATCACTGATCGAAAAAGGGCAGAAGAGGAGTTGCGTGCGTTATCTTCCAAACTCATGATTCTCCAAGAAGGAGAACGGAAGCGCATTGCACAGGAAATTCACGACAGTATCGGACAATATCTGACCGCCATCAAGTTCAAAGCGGACAACATTCTAGAACTCTTGATGGAAAAAAAAATTAATGATGCAGTTGATTCCATTAAAAAAGGGATTCTGTTGATTCAACAGACCATCGAAGAAGTGAGGCGAATTATCATGGATCTGAGGCCAACCATCCTTGATGATTTGGGAATCATAGCTACCATTGCCTGGTTCAGCAGGGAGTTCCAAGCAGTCTATGCCGACATCCGAGTGGAAGAAATGGTCCTGTTAGAAGAGCATCATATCCCGGAGCAGCTAAAGATAATTATTTACAGAATCATGCAGGAATCCATGAATAATGCCGCCAAGCACAGCAATGCGAATTTGATCAGGATCAGCCTTAAGTCGGTGAAAAATCGGATTGAACTATCGATCATCGATAATGGCATGGGATTTAACAGTACGCTCTCTCACAAAGGATCAGGAATCGCGATCATGCGGGAACGGGTAAACTCTTCCAAAGGAAAGCTATCCATCCGCTCTCTGAAATGGGTGGGAACGCTAATCCGTGCGTCTTGGCCGCTAGAGCAACTGGTTGTTCTGAACGAGACTTGATTAACAGGGTTGATATTCTGCGGAAGTTTATCGAAGAATTCTAGTCTTTCCCGCTTATCAAGACTTGTTTCCAGATTCGATTCGACGCTGTGGTGACTGTAGCCCCTGATAATAAAGGTGTGGCATTTTTATCGTCAAATCATGTGACGATCAAGGTTTCTGTATTGAACCGCCTCGGCCACGTGAGAGGCGCGGATCCGTTCCTCTTCCCCGAGATCGGCGATGGTCCGCGCGACTTTCAGGATGCGCGAATAGCCCCGGGCGGAGAGACCCAGTTTGTCGATGGCCATTTCCAGCAGGCGCTGGGAGTCCTCGTCGATGACGCAGTGCTGCCGGATCTGCCTGTCGGACATGCGCGCATTGCAGATCGTCTGCCCGGGATGGAAACGATCCTTCTGCCGCCGCCGGGCGGCTTCGATGCGGCCCTTGATGGCAGCAGACGATTCGCCGCTGTATTTTCCCCTGAGATCCCGGTATCGTACAGATGGAACTTCAATGTGAATATCGATCCGGTCCAGCAGGGGGCCGGATATTCTCGACTGATACTGGCGGATCTGCTGGGGCGTGCAGCGGCACGACTTGCGCGTATCGCCGAAATGACCGCAGGGGCAGGGATTCATGGCCGCCACGAGCATGAAGCGGGACGGATAGGTCGCCGTCATGGCCGCGCGTGTGATCGTGACCCGGCCGTCCTCAAGGGGCTGCCGGAGCGCTTCGAGCGTGTTTTTGCGGAACTCCGGCAGTTCATCGAGGAAAAGCACCCCGTGGTGCGCCAGGCTGATCTCCCCGGGTCGCGGGAGCTGCCCGCCGCCGATCAGCCCGGCATCCGAAATCGTATGGTGGGGCGAACGGAAGGGACGCACGGCGATCAGGCCGCCTTTCTTGTCCAGCAGGCCGGCGACGGAAAAGACCTTTGTGGTTTCTATGGCTTCCTGAAAAGAGAGCTCGGGCATGATCGAAGGCAGACGCTGGGCGAGCATGGTTTTGCCGCTGCCGGGCGGCCCGGTCATGATCACGTTATGGCCGCCTCCGGCGGCGACTTCGAGGGCCCTTTTGGCCTGTTCCTGTCCGTGTATTTCACTGAAATCAAATGGATATTGCAGGCCGGCGCGGAAGAGTTCCCCTGCGTTCACCCGCACCGGCTCAATGGGCTTGCGTCCCCCGAGAAATTCAACCACATCGGACAGGCTCTCAACGGGAATCACATCGAGCGCTTCGACCATTCCGGCTTCCATGGCATTTTCCCGCGGCGCGATAATGCCCTTCATTTTCATTTCGCGGGCCTGGAATGCCGCAGAGAGGGCGCCGTAAATCCCCCTGACGGCGCCGTCCAGGGACAGCTCGCCGATCAGGAGGTAATCCCGGCATCGCTCCGGATCGACAAGCCCCTCCGTCGCCAGGATCCCGACGGCGATGGGCAGATCGAACCCGGCGCCCTCCTTCTTGATATCCGCCGGCGCCAGGTTCACCGTTACATGAGTGGGGGGAAACCGGTACCCGGAATTTTTGACGGCGGCCTTGATCCGGTCCTTGCTTTCCCGCACGACGGCGTCCGGGAGCCCCACTGTAGAAAACTGGGGCAGTCCGGGGGATACGTCGATTTCAACCTCTACGGGATAAGCATCCACGCCGATGATGGTGCTGCTGGTCACTTTTACGATCATATCAGAAAAATCCCAAGTTTTTTAAACCATTACAAAAGAAATCCCCGCATCGCAAGATAAATTTTGAAAAATCAGCGGAAATCATTTTTGCCGTCTTGACGAGGGGCGTGGCATGTGCTAATGCGTTTTCAGAAATTTTCCGGTTCTTTGTTTTTCATTGCCAGCAGGCCAGGATCGGCCAGGCAAAGCGCTCCCGCAAAACAGTCGATAGCACACACGCCCCTATGACAGACAAGCTGTCCCATCTCGACGAAAAAGACCATGCACGCATGGTCGATGTGACGGGCAAGACGGTGACGGCACGCACGGCCGTCGCCCGGGGAAAGGTTCAAATGCAGCCGGCCACGCTGGCGCTGATCACCGCCGGCGTCATGCCGAAGGGCGATGTCCTCGGGGTGGCCAGAATCGCCGGCGTCATGGCGGCCAAGCGGACCAGCGACCTCATTCCGCTCTGTCATCCCCTGGCCTTGACCGACATCGATGTCCAGTTCTTCCCCGGTCATCCGCAGGGTGAACTGACCATCGAAGCGACGGTCCGTACGGTGGGCAGGACAGGCGTGGAGATGGAGGCCATGACGGCCGTCAGTGTCGCGGCCCTGACCGTCTATGACATGTGCAAGGCCGTTGACCGGCGCATGATCCTGTCGGATATCAAGCTGATGAGCAAGCAAGGCGGCAAAAGCGGCCTCTTCAGGCGGGAAGAATGAAGAAATCGCGATTTTAGAAAAATCGTTAGCGTACGGAAATGAAAGATTCTGAGCCTTGGCGAAGCCCTTTTTCCAAGGTCTCAAGCCATTGGATCTTAACGGAGCGGCAGAGCCCCCAAATGTCAGCACAAGTATTTAAAATCAGAAGAGATATCCTTATTCCCCTCGGCCTCTGCGCCGGGGGGATGCTGTGCCTGCTCATTCTGGCGCTGCTCGGCAAGGGTTCCGCCCTGGAACAAACGCTGCTTGCCGGAATCGCCCTGGTGACGGTCGTGCTCTTTTTAACGGCGCGGGACCGCAGCATTACCTTTACGGATCGGGGAATCATCGTCAGAAAGTATTTCCGCACCAAGGAGATTCTCCTGGACGAAATCAGTCATGTCGGTTGCGTGATCCTGCGCAAAAAGGTTTATCTGCTGCTGACCACGGCAAAGGGATTTATCATCCTGTCAAACGCCTATGAGAATTTTTCCGCTCTTGTCGGCCGCATGGTCGCGCAGGTCGGCCCGGAGAAGGTGGAGGAAGAGGCCCGCATCCAGGCGGAGAAACCCGTAATGACCCGGTCGGACGTGATTTCCCTGTGGTTTGGCGTAGTTGTCATCGTCGGCCTGGTCATTTTAAAATTGTCATCCAACTGACCCTGCGCATCGGGCGGAATCGGGGAGGAAAAAGACCTTGTCCATGACTGAAAAGCCGTCTCAGGCGTCACTGGCGGAAAGAGACAAGAATAAAAGCGTCTCCTGCATCCTGGAAGAGATTCTCGAAAAAAAACTCGAGGACATGACCACCCTGCTGCATTCCACCGGCGGCAAAAAAAGTAAAATCTATGAAGATGTGATCTATATGGTGGAAAGAAGCCTTTTTAAAATCGCGCTGAAGCGCTGCAATCACGTAAAATCCGCATCGGCCGTCTATCTGGGGATCAACCGGAACACGTTCCAGAACAAGATGGCCCGGTTATCCCTGGATGAAGAAAACGATCGATGACGCCATCCATTCACGCCCCCCAACGTCTTCGACAAACATCCCGCCGGCAGCGCCGTCACGGAAATACCTTGCGCCTGCCGAAAGAATCCTTTAAAAATCAGACTCCCTGAAGCGATCGATATGTGGAAAATGCATTTTATCCAAGCGATGAAAAATATCGGGCCATGGAAATTTTATGCAGGCGTCGATCCCGAGCGCGTCTCCGCCCCGGCCCTGATCCTCTTCCCCTGCCTGAAGACGGTCCTGCCCTGCGGGCTGGCAGGCATCCTGACCATCAAGCAGGCTGCACGGCCGGACTGCGACGAGCCGGCCGGACATATGGGCGCCCTGTTTGACATCGTCCGCCGCCATGGCATGCAAGAGATCCTGGACGGCGCCATGACCTCCGCACGGTATCTGAACGGACCGGACACGCTGGACGCCCTTGAAGGCTGGATTTCGTCCCTGAAATGCAATGAACCTTTCGAACGCCTTTTTTATGACGCCGGGGAAGCCGCGAGCCTGAAGACGCTCTCGAAAAAAATGAATGTTTTCATTGCAGAAGAACAGAATGCCCTGGAAAACCGGGCCGCCCGTTTCTCGACGGGCGAGCTGGAAACCATCAACGGCCGGCTGACCCGCATGAAGGACGTCTGCTGGGCCCTGGATCGTGATATCATCAATAATATCGATCAGGTTATTAATCTCTCCGGTTCCAAAAGGCCGGAGGATCTGGCGCCGGAAGCCTTCAGGAAATACAGGAAGATCAATTTTCTGCTCAACGGCCTCGACCGCCTCGAAGTCCGGGGACGGGATTCGGCCGGCATCCAGATTTCCTTCACGCTGCCGAATTCCGGAGACCTTGCGGACGTCCTCGAGCAGCTCGGACGGAAAGGGTTGCTGGATGCGTTCAAGCGCAGAACCGCAGCCGGCGACCTCGTCAACGGATCCATTGAATGCAGGGAAAACCCGGCGTTTTTATCCTTCACCTACAAGACCGCCTCGATCATCGGCGAGTTGGGCCGGAACATGCGGGAATTGCGAAAGGCCGTCGCCGGGGACGCCGTGCTGCGCGAATTCGCGGTCAAAGGGACCGCCTTCGAGACGACGCTCGCCCACACGCGCTGGGCGTCGGTCGGCTCCATCACCGAGGACAACTGCCACCCCATCAACAACTACACGCTCCATCAGGGCGCCCGGCATTTTCCGGCTTACGGCGACGGCGACTTGACGATCAGCGTGGTTCTCAACGGCGATATCGACAACTACCCCCTCCTGCGCCGCCGTTTCGAGGGTGGACGTGAGCGGCTCGTTCCCGAAGTGACGACGGATACGAAAATCATCCCCCTGCAGATCGAAAAATATCTTCGGGAAGGGCACGATCTGACCGAGTCCTTCCGCCGCGCCGTCTGCGACTTTGAAGGATCGCACGCCATCGCCATGACGAGTTCGCTGGAGCCGTCACGGACGTTCCTCGCGCTCAAAGGGAGCGGCCAGACGATCTATGTGGGCCTCGCGCCCGACCGGTATGTCTTCGCCTCGGAGCTTTACGGCCTCGTGGAAGAAACGTCCGCATTCATCAAGATGGACGGCGAAAAGCCTGCCATTCCGGGCGATCCCGACTCGGCCGGCCAGATCGTAACTCTGGATCAGGACGGCGGGGGAGGCCTTCCCGGAATTCACTCATGTCATTACAATGGCCTGCCGCTGGTCTGGCGGCGGGAGGATATCCGGCAGGCCGAAATGACGACGCGGGACATCGACCGCGGCGCCTATCCGCATTTCTTTCTCAAGGAGATCAGCGAATCGGCCCTTTCCGTGCGCAAGACGCTTCTTGGAAAATATTTGATTATTAAAGGAAAAGACGGAGCCAGGCAGGTCCGTTTCAATCTCGGCCCCGATGTCGTTCCGGAAAAGGTCCGCCTGGCTTTCGGACGCGACGAGATCCGTCGCGTGCTGGTCATCGGCCACGGCACGGCCGCGGTCGCGGGCGCCGCCGTGGCGGACGCCCTGGAGCGGCATCTGCACGGCAGACCGATCCGGATCGAAGCGAAAATCGCCTCGGAGCTGAGCGGCTTTCATCTGCAGGAGAGCCTGCAGGACACGCTGATCATCCCGATCACGCAATCGGGCACCACGACGGACACGAACCGCGCCGTGGCGATGGCCGCCCAGCGCGGCGCATCCGTCATCGCCATTGTGAACCGTCGTCAGTCGGACATCACCGGCAAATCCGACGGCGTTTTTTATACCAGCGACGGCCGGGACATTGAAATGTCCGTGGCCTCCACGAAGGCCTTCTATTCCCAGATCGTCGCCGGGCACATCCTGTCCCTGTATCTGGCGCAGATGCTCAAAACGCTCCCCGATGAGGCCATCGCCGCCGAACTCGAGACCCTCGAACAGGCGCCGGCGTTGATGCAGCGGGTCCTGGAGCAGAAGGAAACCATCCGCCAATCCGTCCATGATCATGCCGGCCGGAAGAAATACTGGGCCGTCGTCGGCAGCGGCCCCAACAAGGCGGCCGCCGATGAAATCCGGATCAAGCTCAGCGAACTCTGCTACAAGACCATCTCCTCCGACGTGGTGGAAAACAAGAAGCACATCGACCTGTCGGCGGAGCCCCTGATCCTGGTCTGCGCCGCCGGCGCCCCCGAAGCGGTCACGGGCGACATTGTCAAGGACGCGGCCATCTTCAAGGCGCACAAGGCGGGCGTGATCGTTTTCGCAGATGAGGGCGAGACGCGTTTCGACGGCATCGCCGACGCGGTGATCCCCATTCCGCGCGCCCCCATGCCGCTGCCGGTCATTCTCAATACCGTGGCCGGCCACCTCTGGGGTTATTATGCGGCCTGCAAAATCGACGAGGAAGCCCTGTTCTTCCGGGAGTTCAGAGGCCGCCTGAACCTGACCGTCACCGACGCGGGGCGGCATCAGGCGCTCTTTTATGAAAAGATGGCAGACAGGCAATTCAACAGGATGATCAGGGATTTCTCAACATCCCTGCATGAGCGGCTGGCCGGCGGCGGCTTTTCACTCTCGGGTGTCGGCACGATCTCCGAGCTCGTGCTGCTTTTGAAATACGTTGTCGGCAAGATCCCGCTCGAAGACTTCCGGCAGGATTTCCGGGACGAAACCCTCTCGCCCATGGACCGCCTGGATATTTGCCTCGGCCACGCCATCGACGAATTGTCGCGGCCGATCGACACGATCCGTCATCAAGCCAAGACCGTAACGGTCGGGACAAGCCGCAAGGAACAGCCTCTGGAGGGCATGGTTTTCGAGCTGCTGAAAGCGCTCAATCTCTCCCTCCGGCAGCTCATCGGCAAAAACATCCTGGCCCTCCGCAAGGTCCAGCCGGCGATCGCGGCGATCAGGGGCTACACGCTCTACGCCGTCAACAACCTCGACCCGGAGGGAAACCCCCAGGATACGTCCACCATCGCCATCCGGCAGCGGGGCGGGGTGGCCCTGCAGATGCGATCACGCGTGGAACAGTCCAACCTGCTCATGGGGGCGAAAAAAACCATCGTGGCCACGGGCCATGTCTATCTGGGACGCGGCAAGACCGACGGAGCGCCGATTATGGTCGTGCCGCTGCTCGGAGAGGGCGCGGGCGTCAGAAACCTGCTGCTGCTTCATGTCGTCTTCAATGAATCCCTGAGCCTGCCGGAAAAAATCGCCGTGCTGGGACACCGCTTCAACGACCTGCGTAATCTCATCAATGAATACAACATCCCCTGGAACGACCAATACCTGGCATCCATCACGCTGGAGGCGCTCTTCAGCGAACCCGTCGAAATCATCGCCGGCCAGATCAAATCAACGCTGGAAAAACATTAGCGCCAAAGAACACAAGTTGTTTTTATTATTGGGATACTTCCTTGAAGTGACTCCGTGGGAAAGCACGCAGGCATAGAACACGCGTTTCTGCTTTTTGTCCGTTTGACGGAAAGCGGGAGGCCTTCCTGATTTTTTCAGCCGCCGGAAAGCGGCAGCGTCTATTTGCCGGTCTGCAGGGCGGCCCTGCTTTCCACGAATTCCGCACCCTGGGGCTTGACGCCCGGCGCCGACGGCCCGCCGACGACGATCTGGACGCCCCGGCTTTTGATCCCCATGTCGCGGCTTTGCGTTTTGACCCCGTAAACCGCACCCGTCGCTTCGATGTCCAGGACCCCCAGGGGGGCCGTACTGGCGTGGACGATGACCTCCTCGCCGCCGAAGGGCGGTGCGACCTCCAGACGATACCGATCCTTGCTGCCTTCCGGCAGTTCGAACACCACGCCGCCCTGGAAATAGTTTTCCTGACGGTAGGGGTTGGGCAGGATCTGAGTGATGCCGCCCGCGGCGTCCTTGTAGAGGACGCGGGCGTAGAAGGGCCGATTCCCCTTGAGATAAATCCGGATGTCGTCCCCTTTGCGGTATTCCTTCTTGTCCGTCCAGATCCGCACATGAAGCGGGGCCGCCGGGTCGTCCGCGATGCCGCTTTTTTCGGCGATCCGTTCCATCGCCTGCTCATCGGGAACCACCTCGGCCTTGATCCGATACCGGTAGCAGTCTCCGGAGGTGGCGTCCCTGTGCCAGCCTGCTCCCTCCTTGAGTTCTTCCAGAATCGTCACATTGGCCTGGGCATAGGCCTCGACGATGTCCTTCTCAATCTGGAAGTCCTTCACCTGGGTCTGGCTCTTGATCAGCGTCCGGGCATTCTCCACGGCATTGCGGCGGGCGTCGGCTTTCGCCTCCTTCTCCGTATCCCGCCGCGACTTGTCCACCCCCATGCAGGAATACCCCTCCGCCACGACGATGGCCGACGGGCCTGCGTAGGCGGCAGGGCTCATCCAGAAAAGACAAAGGACCAGGACGGTCAAAACCATATCGAAACCAGGATTCCGCGTCATCATGCCACCTCCCACGATCATAGGAACGGATGATATCCCTTTTTTCCTGTCCTTGCAAGACATTAGGCAGCCTGTAAAATCTTGTTGACCGGCAGGCGGATTGCTGTTAGAGATCACCAGTTTTTTCATTCCCGATTCATTGCCGAGGAGCACCAAGATGGCGCTGAAACTGCAATCCGAGCAGAAAATACAGGAATTGCTGAATAAAGGCGTGATCATCCCCAACCCCCTGACCATCGACATCGGCGATGAGGTACGCGCCGACCAGATCTCCGCCCGGGACGTCCGCATCTATCCGGGATGCAGGATTTACGGAGAGAAAACGGTGATCTCGGCCGGCTGCCGCCTCGGATACGAAGCGCCCGCAACCATTGAAAACTGCCGGCTTGGGGCCGGCGTGGAACTCAAGGGCGGCTTCTTCAGTCATTCCGTCTTTCTGGACAAGGCCGGCATGGGCATGGGCGCCCACGTGCGCGAAGGCTGCATCCTTGAAGAGGAGGCCAACGGCGCCCACTGCGTCGGATTGAAACAGACGATCCTTTTTCCCTTCGTGACGCTCGGCAGCCTGGTCAACTTCTGCGACTGCCTCATGGCCGGGGGCACGAGCCGCCAGAATCACAGCGAAGTCGGAAGTTCCTATATTCACTTCAATTTCACGCCGGACGCCGATAAAACGACGCCCTCGCTTCTCGGCGACGTGCCCCGGGGCGTCATGCTGAACCAGCCCCCGATTTTTCTGGGCGGACAGGGCGGCATCGTCGGTCCGGTGCGGCTGGGCTACGGCGCGGTCGTGGCGGCAGGCTCGATTCTCAGGAAGGATTATCCCGGGGACAACCAATTGATCTTCGCGCCGGCGCCACCCGGAAGCGTTCGCCCCTTTGCACCGGCGGCCTATCCCCATTTTCGGCGCATCGTCGAAAACAACCTCCTCTACCTGGCCAACCTCAAGGCCCTTGAGTCCTGGTACAGGCAGGTGAGAAAAACCTATCTCGACGCCCGGGAATTCGGTCCGCTCCTTTATGCGGGGGTGATGGACCAGCTCGCTTCAGCCGGAAAGGAACGCCTTAAAAGACTCAAGGCCATGGCGGAAAAGGCCGCCGCACCCACCCGGACACAACGGAAACCTGAAACGGCTGCCGCGGGGCAGACACTCATCGAACATCTCGATTCCATTGAAGATGTTTTCGGCGCGGGCGATCCCGGCGATGAAACGCAACGGTTCCGCGACGCCTTCATCGGGGATTTCGAAAAGGCCGCCGGCAATGACCGGACCTCTTACCTGGATGTGATCCGGCGCCTTCCGCCGGAGGTCTCGTCAAAAGGCGTCCAATGGCTCAACGCCCTGGTGGACGATTGCTGCAAAAAAATCGCAACCGGCGCGCCATCTTTGAATTTATTCGAGAAATCAATCTGAACGGGGGGGGACCCCCAGTGTGTCCCTGCTTAGGTAATCATCAAGCATAAGGAGAAAGACGATGGGTAAATTATTTGGAACCGACGGGATACGAGGAGAGGCGAACCGCTACCCGATGAATGCGGAAATTGCCTTCGGCGTCGGGCAGGCCGTGGCGCATATATTTAAAAAGAACGGTCACCGCGCACGTGTGATCATCGGCAAGGATACGCGGATTTCCGGGTATATGCTGGAAAGCTCGCTCGAGGCCGGGATCACCTCCATGGGCGGGCATCCCTACCTGGTGGGCGTCCTGCCCACACCCGGCATCGCCTTCATTGCGCAGAGCATGCGCGCCGACGCCGGCATCGTGATTTCAGCCTCGCACAATCCCTACCAGGACAACGGCCTCAAGATCTTCAACGGCAACGGCTTCAAGCTGACCGACGAAGAGGAAGCAAACATCGAGGATCTGATCCTGAACAATCGCCTCGCCGAGCTTATGCCGGCCGCGAAGGACATGGGAAAGGCCTTCCGCATGGATGACGTCCAGGGGCGATATATCGTTTTCCTGAAGAACACCTTTCCCCGCAATCTGTCGATGGAAGGGCTCAAAATCGTGCTGGATACGGCCAACGGCGCCACCTACCGGGTCGCGCACGAGGCCTTCACGGAACTGGGCGCCGATGTTGAAGTCATCCACAACACCCCGAACGGCCTCAACATCAACGACCAATGCGGCTCTCAACACACCGAAGATTTAAGGAAAAAGGTTCTGGACAGCGGTGCGGCCGTCGGGCTGGCCTTTGACGGCGACGGCGACCGCCTCATCGCCGTGGATGAAAAGGGTCGGGAGATCACAGGCGACCAGGTTCTCGTCATTTGCGCCAACATACTGAAGAAAGACGGAAAGTTGAAAAACGACCTGCTCGTGACGACCGTCATGAGCAATCTGGGCCTGCGGGTGGCCTGCAAGAAATACGGTTTCAAGCATCACGCCTCCAAGGTGGGCGACCGCTATGTTCTGGAAGACATGCTCAGCATGGGCGCCGTCATCGGCGGCGAGGAGGCGGGGCATATGATCTTCCTCGACCACCACACGACCGGCGACGGCATCATCGCAGCGATGCAGCTTCTTGCCGCGATGGTGCGGGAAGGCAAGCCCCTGTCTGAAATGGCTTCCATGATGGACATCTTTCCGCAGAAGCTCATCAACGTGGATGTCCGCCACAAGCCGGACATCACCACGATCCCGCGGCTGATGGAGGTGATCCGTCAGGTCGAGGAAGAACTCGGCGAAGAGGGGCGCGTGCTGGTCCGTTATTCGGGCACCCAGAACATGTGCCGCGTGATGGTGGAGGGACCGACCACGACCGTAACGGAAAAGCACTGCCGGCAGATCGCCGATGTCGTGATCGCTGAACTGGCCTGACGACGGAGACGGGAACGGATCCAGGGGACGGCTGCTGCCGATAGCGGCGTGTGCTGCAAAACAGTTATGACGCCGGCAACGATATATATCAAAGTCGTCATTCCCGCGGAAGCGGAAAGCCGGAACTGGAGTCGTCCTTCCCGCGGAAGCGGGAAAGCGAAGCTTAATGTTCATAATCCATGACGGTATTGGATTACGGGTCAAGCCAGGAATGACAACCCTTAACCTGTTTAATTGCCGGAATAATAATCGCCTGGGCAATCATCCGGCAGGAGAGTCGACTATGGGGATTACAGTTTATGTGACGCGGGATTTCGATCACATGAGTGAAATCGCAGCCGCCATCGTCATCGAAAAAATCAAAGAGGCTTTGAGAAAGAAGGATGAAGCGGTTCTGGGGCTTGCCACGGGAAACACACCGACGGGCCTCTACAAGCTTCTGGCCCAGGCGGCCAATGACGGACAGTTCGATTCCGGCCGCATCCGCAGTTTCAACCTCGACGAATACGTGGGCCTGCCCGGTGAAAATGCGCAACAGCGCGTGCTTCATCCGGAAAGCTACGCCTATTTCATGATCCAGGAATTTTTCGGGCTGCTCAAACGCAAGTTCATCGAAACGCGCCTGCCCTGCGGCGCACTGATCGATCAGAAAACCCTGATCCGTGAACTCAGGGAAAACAGGCAGGACTGGACATTCAAGGGAACGGACGCCGGCAAGTCCATCGCCATCAAGGCGAAGCCCTCTTCGGCCTATCTCGCCCGGATCAGAAAGGACATCCTGGACGGATATGCCCGGAAGATCAAGGCGGCCGGCGGAATCGACCTGCAGATCATCGGCGTGGGCGGACGCGGCCACGTGGCCTTTCACGAAGCGGGCATTCCTTTCCGGGGCTCCGCGGTCATGCTCGTCAAGCTCGACGACGATACGATCGCCAATGCCGTCCAGGACGGACATTTCCCCACCGCCGGCGACTCCCCGAATTATGCCGTGTCCATGGGGGCCGAACTCGTTTATCAGGCGAAAACGGTCCTGCTCATGGCCAACGGGGAGCGCAAGGTCGAATCCGTTACGCGTTCGCTTCTGGGCGATGTGACCCCGGAGATCCCCATCTCGTACGGCCGGCAATACGCGGCAAAGGGCGGCGATCTGATCTATGTCATCGACCGCATCGCAGCCAGGGAAATCCTGGCAAACAAAGGACAGCTCAGGAATAAGGGCGTAACCCTGAGGGTCATGACCGGCCATTGAGCGAAACCATTTTTCGGGGTCCAAAAATATGAAAAAGACCAAATTCATCTTCATCACGGGCGGCGTGCTCTCATCGCTGGGCAAGGGACTCGCGGCGGCTTCGATCTCGGCGCTGCTGGAATCGCGGGGGCTCCGGGTGACCAACCAGAAGCTGGACCCCTATATCAATGTCGATCCCGGCACGATGAGCCCCTTTCAGCACGGGGAGGTTTTCGTGACCGACGACGGGGCGGAAACCGATCTCGATCTGGGCCATTACGAGCGTTTCTGCTCCACCTGCATGGGCAAATGCAACAACCTGACAACGGGACAGGTCTATTTCTCCGTCATTTCCAAGGAGCGGCGCGGCGACTACCTCGGCAAGACCGTCCAGGTGATTCCGCATATCACGAACGAAATCAAGGACTTCATAAAATCAACGGCCGATGGTTTCGATGTGGCCATCGTCGAGATCGGCGGCACCGTCGGCGATATCGAGAGCCTTCCCTTTCTGGAGGCCATCCGGCAGTTCCGCAATGAGGTGGGACGTGAAAACGCGATCTTCATTCACCTGACCTGGGTGCCCTTCATCAAGACCGCCGGCGAAGTGAAGACCAAGCCGACGCAGCACAGCGTCAAGGCGCTGCGCGAGATCGGCATTCAGCCGGATATCCTGCTGTGCCGGACGGAAAATTTTCTATCCGACGACATCAAGGGCAAAATCTCCCTTTTCTGCAACGTCGAGGTCGCGGCCGTCTTCACGGCCAAGGACGTGGGGTGCATCTATGAAGTGCCGCTCGTTTTCAACCGCGAAGGCCTGGACCAGAAGATCGTGGATCTCTTGAATATCTGGACGGGCCGGCCCCACCTCGAAGCCTGGCAGGATGTCGTGGAAAAGATGAACCATCCCGCCTCTGAAGTCTGCATCGCCATCGTCGGAAAATATGTGAATCTCACGGATTCCTATAAAAGCCTCAATGAAGCCCTCGTCCATGGCGGCATCGCCAACAATTGCCGCGTGAGCCTGCGTTTTGTCGATTCCGAGAAGATCGAGAAGGAGGGCATCGGCGGGCAGCTCGACGGCGTCGGCGGGATTCTCGTCCCGGGCGGATTCGGCGACCGCGGGATCGAAGGCATGATTGCCGCGGTCCGCTACGCCCGCGAAACGGGCGTCCCCTATTTCGGAATCTGCCTCGGCATGCAGATGGCCGTGGTGGAATACGCCCGCAGCGTCTGCGGCCTGGACCGGGCCAACAGCACCGAATTCGATCCCCTCACGCCCCATCCCGTCATCGACCTGCTGCCGGAGCAGCGGCATTTGACGGCGAAAGGGGCGACGATGCGCCTGGGCGCCTATGCCTGCGTTCTGGAAAACGATTCCCATGCCTATGCCGCCTATGGACAGCCGGAGATCAGCGAACGCCACCGGCATCGCTATGAATTGAACAACGATTTCAAGGCGCCGCTGACCGAAATGGGGCTGCGGATCACGGGCGCCTCCCCGGACGGCCGCCTGGCGGAGATCGTCGAACTCAGGGATCATCCCTGGTTTCTGGGCTGCCAGTTCCATCCCGAATTCAAATCCCGGCCGACGGCCCCGCACCCCCTGTTCAGCCGCTTTATCGAGGCGTCTCTCAAGCACCGTTCGAATGCCTGCTGAATCAAGGCAACGTCGTGCTGTTTCAACGGGAAGGCCTCGACCGGCGCGTGATTATTGATTGACTCCGGGGACGGCTCTGTTTATACTCCCGACGCCTGAAAGCCATACTCCCCTTCATCGAATCAAACGGCGCGGAGACTCAGATGGACCCCCTGGCCCTCGGTCTGATCAGCACGATCCCCCTGTTCCTGCTTTTCGCGGGCCTCACGGCCACGCGGATCAAATCCCACTTCGTCACGCTGGCCGGTCTGGCCGTCACGGCCATCCTCGCTTCCTTCGTCTGGCAGATGGCCCCCGCACGAATCGCGTCATCGGTGATGGAGGGCGGCCTGATTGCCCTCGTTCCCATCATCTGGGTCATCCTCGCCGCCGTCTTCACGTATTTTGCCGGCGTCGAGTCGGGCGCCATGGAAACGGTCCGGGCCACGCTGGTCACGCTTTCGCCGGATCGCAACTGCCAGGCCGTCATCATTGCTTACTGCTTCGGGGGATTCCTGGAAGGCGTGGCGGGCTTCGGGACCGCCGTGGCGATCCCCACAGCGGTTCTCATCACGATGGGTTTCGCCCCCGTCACGGCCGCCGTGATCGCGCTCGTAGCCAATTCGGTGCCCGTCGCTTTCGGCGCCCTTGGCATTCCCGTCATCGTGCTCGCCCAGATCACCGGGCTCGACCTCGCAACCCTGACGCGCTACGTGGCCCTGCAGCTTTTGCCCTTCAGCATTCTGGTCCCGCTGGTCATCGCCCTGATCAGCAACGGGGGCGCCCGGGGGATCGGCCCTTCCCTGCCCGATATTTTCGTCCTCGGGATCCTCTTCGGGGGCATCCAGACCCTTACGGCCTTTTACCTCGGCCCCGAACTCGTGGCCGTCATGGGCGCACTGGGATCACTCGCTCTCTACGTTCTCTACAAATCCGCCACCGGAAAGTGGAAGGCGGAGGGCGACCAGAAAAAACTTCTGCTGGCGTTGGCTGCCTATATCATCCTGCTTGCCCTGGTTCTCATCACGCGCCTGCTGCCGCTCGATTTCCTGAAGCGGGCGCCCTTCGTTTTGACCGTTCCCGTCGGCGAGGGCGCCGTGAAAATCGACTGGCTCACGACGCCGGGTACGCTGCTGTTCGTTTCGGCTATCGCCGGATCGCTGCTGCAGGGCCTCTCGCTTTCGCAGGTGGGGCGTGTTTTCGTCCAGGCGCTGGACCGGATCAAGTGGAGCGCCTGGACCATCGTGAACATCGTCGCCCTGGCAAAGATCATGGGCTACTCGGGCATGGTGGCTTCCACCGCAACGCTGCTTGCGGCCCTGTCGGGGAAAGCCTATCCCCTGCTGGCTCCGGGACTGGGCGCCGTCGGCACGTTCGTGACGGGCAGCGACACCGCCTCCAACATCCTCCTGGGGGAACTCCAGCGCGAGACGGCGGTCAAGATCGGCGCCGACGCGTCCTGGATCGTCGCCTCCAACACGGCGGGCGCGACGGCGGGCAAGATGATTTCGCCGCAGAGCATCTCGGTTGCGGCCGCGACGATCGGCCTGCAATCGGAGGAACGGGCGATCGTCCGCCGGACGCTCCTGTACTGCACGGCCTACTCGGCCGTCATGGGACTGTTCGTCTATGTCGTGAATCTTCTGTTGACCCGGTAGGAAGGGCTGATTCCGGAGGCGGAGAGGCCATGGCGCCCCCCATAAATTGATTGACATGTCAATCAATTTATGATTAGAGCAACGTGTCTGAAAGAAAAGATCAACAAATCAATGGGCTTCAGAAATCAATGATGGCGCTTCATGGAATACGGTGATGCATGCCGTTCTGGAATAAAAGACGTGACAGCCAAATGAAGGAGAGGAGGCCGTAGGAATGTCGATGTTCAAAGGGATTGAACCCATGATTCACAACAGCAAGATCAGCGTGCCTTACAGCTGGTGGGCGGGCAATACGGCAAGCAAGTTCTTCATCAGCCTGAGGGACGAGCGAAAAATCATTGCCCCGCGTTGCGGAAAGTGCGGCAAGGTGTTTATGCCGCCGCGCAAGATTTGCCCGGACTGTTTCACCGAAAACACCGAATGGGTGGATGTATCCGATGAGGGGACGCTGGTTTCTTACAGTATCGCCCGGCGTCAGCTGGCGTCCATACCGGAGGACAAAAAGGTTCCCGTCATCTGGGGGCTCATCAAGCTGGATGGGGCCGACACCGCGATGCTCCACTGCCTGGACGAACTGAATCCCGGGGAAGTGACCATCGGTATGCGCGTGAAAGCGGTGTTTGCTGAATCGCGGACGGGCGGCATCCGCGATATCTCACATTTTAAGCCGGTCAAGTAGGGAGGAACCATGGATCGAGCAGCAATAATCGGCGTCGGAATGACGAAAATCGAAGCGGCCAAGAATCGGGAAACCTTTGCCGACATGGCCTGGGAAGCCGTGAACAAGGCATTGAATGATGCCGGGATGTCCATTGATGACATCGACAATGTGATCACGACGTCCAGTGACTTCTGGGACGGTCGGACGATCTCCTGCATGGCCGTGGGTGATGCAAGCGGTGCGGCGGATAAAAATACTTCCTGCGTGGAAGGTGACGGGACGTACGGCGCCTTTTACGGTTATACGCGGGCCTTGTCGGGCTCCTACAGAACGACCCTGGTGACGGGCCATTCGAAGGGTTCGCAGTGTATCTCCAGCCTGATTACGAATGCGGCCTTCGACCCCATTTACGAGCGGGGCCTGGGGATGGACATGATCACGGCCTGCGCGATGCAGGCCAATGCCTACATGCACCGGACCGGGGTGACGGCGGAAGATATGGCCCGGGTCTCGGTGAAAAACCATGGGAACGCCTTCAAGAATCCGATGGCGCAGCTCCCGATGAATATTACGGTCCAGGATGTCATCAGCTCCGAGATGATCGCGGACCCCCTCCACAAGCTCGATTGCTCGCCTGTGTCGGACGGGTGTTGCGCGGTGATCATCGCCCACGAATCGGTGGCAACGAAGTTCAGGCAGAAGCCCGTCTGGATCAGAGGATTGTCTTTTTGTACGGACCGTTTTTTCTTTGGAGACCGCGATTTGGCCCGAAGCCATTCCCTGGCCGAGGCCGCAAAAACGGCGTACAAAATGGCCGGGATCAGGGATCCGAAGAAGGACATCGATATCGTTGAACTCTATGACGCATTTACCTACCAGGAACTGCTCTGGATTGAAGAGATGGGACTGGCCGACTATGGAGAGGCGGCCCGTCGCCTGAAGGCCGGTGATTTCAACTTGGACGGCCCGTTGCCCGTGAATCCGTCGGGCGGGTTGATGGCGGGACATCCCGTGATTGCGGCCGGCCTTTACCGGATAGCCGAGATCGTCATACAGTTGCGCGGCGATGCCGGGGAGCATCAGGTCAGCAAAGCCAAAACCGGTCTCGCCCATGGCGTCAACGGTCTCTGCGGTCAGTCACACTGCGTCTGGATTCTGGACAAGGAAAAGTAGGAGGAATAACATGGCAAAACGAGTAGCAATTGTAGGAACGGGACAGACCTTCCACAAGAGCCATCGACCGGATGTGAATGGCCAGGAACTCATCAACGAAGCGGTTCAACGCGCCTTGGCCGACACCAACCTGAAGATAAAGGATATTGACGCCATTCTCATCGGGAATATGGATCATTTTGAGGGAATCAACTACGTGGACTGCTGGAGCGTTGACGGTTCCGGCGGGATCATGAAGCCGGTCATCAAAATAACCACCGGCGGGACGACGGGAGCATCCCTGGCCATCGGAGGCTACCATATGGTCGGATCCGGCATGTTCGAAAAGGTGCTGGTGATCGGCTGGGAGAAAAACTCCGAATCCGACACCACGGGCGCCATTACGACGGCTTTCGACCCCATCTGGGACCGGCAGGTTTTCGCCGGCGCCATATCGGGACTGGCCGCCGAGGCACAGGCCTATATGGCGCGCTACGGCGCCTCCGATCGGGACGGTGCGCGTGTTTCCGTGCGGGATCGGAAGCATGCCATGAACAATCCCCATGCACAGCTCCGCAAAGAGGTGTCACTGGAGGACGTGCTGGCTTCGCCGATGCTGGCGGATCCCATCCGCCTCCTCGATGTCTGCCCAAGGTCGGACGGCGCCTGTGCGGTGATTATGGCCAGCGAGGATGTCGCCGGCAGGATCTGCCCGAATCCGGACTGGCTCTGGGGAACCGCCGCACGTCACTCGTATGCCTATCTCGGCGATGCCGACTACGGCCGGCTGACAAGCATGGAGAAATGCGCCAGGGAGATCTTCAAGAAGGCGGGGATCAGGGAGCCGCGGAAAGAAATCGACGTCATCGAAATGTATCAGCCCTATTCCTTTGCCGGCCTGATCTGGATCGAGGACATGGGCATCGTCGGCCATGGCGAGGCGCCGCGATATGTGTGGGACGGCAACACCGACATGAATGGGGAGCTTCCCATCAATCCCTCCGGCGGCGTCATCTCCTGCAACCCCATCGGGGCAACCGGGCTCATCCGCTGCGCGGAGGCGGCCTTGCAGGTCATGGGCAAGGCGGAAGCGCGTCAGGTGCCGGATGTCCATTTTGCCGTCAGCACCGGTTTTGGCGGCTGCTGGTGGACCGATATGCTCCTTCACGGGAAGAAAAAACCCAATTGAGAGGTGAGATCATGGCTGAAAAGGAACAATTGATTATCGAATCGGGTGAAGCAGCGCAGCCCTTTAAATATGCGGTAGGGATGCACGGCAGCAAGTTTTTTACGGAAACCCGCGACCATAAGCGCATCATGGGATTGAAATGCCCCAAATGCGGCAAAGTCTACGTTCCGCCGCGGGGTGTCTGCGGCAAGTGTTTTGTCGAGATGAATGAGTGGGTCGAAGTCGGCCCCAAGGGCGTGATCGGCACGTTTACCATTCTGCGCTTTGCCTTCATTGATCCTGAAACCGGGCATCAGAAACCCGTCCCCTATGGTTATGGGTTCATCAAGCTCGACGGCGCAGACACCCTGATGCAGCACTACATCAACCTTGAGGATGAGAGCAAGGTCAGGATCGGCGCCCGGGTAGAGCCCGTGTTTGCCACGGAGCGCAGGGGGAGCACCCGGGATATAGAATATTTCAGGGTCATTGACTGATCCATGAAAACGCCCCCGGTTATTGAGATCAATGCTGCGAAGCGGATCCTGAGGCTGAAGGGTGCGCTGAGCGGAAGTCTCTTTACCGGTACGGACAAAGTTCGAAGCGGATACGGCAACGGCGACTGTCTCTTTTTCGATTTTCACCATCGGGTTTTTGCGGTGGCGGACGGAACCGAGCGGTTTCCCTGGGCGTCGCGGGACCTTCTCGGCCGGCTGTCTGATGCCCTGACGCAATCCGGCCCCCCCGCTACGGCGGCGGGCTGGAAGGCGTTGATCAACCGCCGCGTTTATGCCGGGCAGAAGTATCAGCACAAGACCACATTCAGCTGCGTGGCCGTCAGCGGTGAGGATGACGAAATTTCCTTGACGGTGGCTCATGGCGGTGACAGTGTGGTCCTGGTGATCGATTCCGTGAGCGGCGATATCCTCTTTCAGACCGGGCGCAATATGGTTTTCGCAGGCCGAAGCCGGGAGATCGTCGACGTGATCGAACACCGCGTGACGGACAGGAATGCCCGGGTGGTGATCTACAGTGACGGCTTCGATGATCTTTTCAACTTTTGCATCCGTCAATCCTTTCTGACCTGCTTGTCGGACGCCTTTACGGCTTTCCCCGTAGATCGCCTCGGTGAGCGGATGCACCGAATGCTTGGAAAAAATGCAGGCCTGCTTGAGCATGACGATATCGCTTTCATGGCCATCGATCCCTTCCGTCTGGCCGACCTCGAAAAAAAGCGGGTCCTGATCGGGGGGACGCAGCCCCATGAAGAAAAGCGCTTTCGGGCAGGATGTGAAAACGGCGATCTGGACCGGTGGGTTCCCCACGCGGGATGGGCAACGGCCTCAGAATCGTTTCTCAAATCGGGCATCACGATTCAAGAAGAGAGGGCTTTGCATAACCGGTGAAAAAGGGTTCGTAAGCGGCGAATGAAAGTTTTTCGCATTTCCGGAAATAAGGCTATCTCATCGATTTCATTCATATTTATGCATTATTATGCCCCGGGCAAAAAAGATTTTGCGCCGCGGCGAAGCCATTTTTAAAAGGTCTCGAAGATTAAGGACTTGGTCATGGAGGTTCGCGTATGATGAACGGGGATAGCGTCACCCCCCCTCGCAACCCGGCGTTAAAAGGCGCATGGTCGGCTTCGGTCCGGTGGTTGCCCGTGTCCCTGCTGATCGTCTGTTTTGTGCTGACATGCATTTCCATTCCCGGCTTTTCCCATGCCGGTGAAAAAGCATGGCTGGGTGCACAGGGGCAGCCTTTGGAAGGGGCTGCGAAACGATTTCTTTCCAGGCTGACGAGCTTGGAGGAGGGTGTTTTTATTGCGGGCGTGACAAAGGGGGGACCCGCAGAGCAAATGGGCATGAAACAGAATGACATCGTTCTGGGTTTTAATTACCAAAAAATTAAAAACGTCCGTGAATTTGAACGCGCCGTTGCCGGATCAAATCCCGGCGATAGAATCGTTCTATCCGTATTTCGCATGTCCCCAACCATCCTGACCCTTGTAGGAAGGATGGGGCAATCGCCGGACTCCGGCGAACCGGAACAGGCGCCGGAGGCTCTCCAGGAAAGCCCCGACCCGGCGGCAGATATCACGGCCAAAATCTTTGCGCCGCCCGGACATCATGAAATTGAATCCCTGGATTATGCCCGTGACGGCAGGCTGATGATTTCGGGAGGCGGGACGTCTCTGAAGCTTTGGGACGTATCAACCGGTCGGGAAATCCGGACATTTGCCGGCGTTACCGATTCTGTTTATTCCGTCGCATTTTCACCGGACGCCGGATTGATCATCACGGGATGTGCAAATCATAAAGCCGAACTCTGGGATGTGGAAACAGGAAAAGCAATCCGGTCGTTCAAAGGACAGACCAAGGATGATCTCATTGATTCCGTCGCATTCTCCCCCGACGGCCGCTCGGTGCTTACGGGGGGCAGTGACAAAATCATCCGGCTCTGGGATATTGCATCCGGACAGGAAATCCGTACCTTCACCGGGCACACGGCCTGGGTGAACTCGGTCGGCTTTTCAGCGGATGGCAGATATGTGGTTTCAGGAAGCTGGGATGGCGCCGTCAAACTCTGGGATGCTTCGACCGCAGCCGAAATCGGATCCTTCAAAGAGCATAAACCGGTTTCTGAATCCGGACCCTCCAGGGAGAATGTGCGATCCGCGGACCGCAGAGGAAGAGGCGGAGCCTCACGGACCGCTCCTGAGGCGCCCGCTCCGGTTGCATCCCGTACCGCCGTTGCCGCGCCCGCCAGAGCGGATATGCCCCCCGCGCCTGTTGTAAGAATGGCCGAAAAAATGGCCTGGAACATTGAATCATTCAAGCATCGCATCAGCACGGTGACCTTCTCTCCGGACCGCAGATATGTGGCTTCAGGGAGCTGGGACCACACCATCAGGCTGTGGGATGCGGCAACGGGTCAAAAGATAAAAACTTTTGCCGGACACACAGGGAGAATTAACGCCCTGGCGTTTTCGGCCGATGGCAGGCGCATCCTGTCGGCAGCCCGCGACAACCTGGTGAAAATCTGGGATGTGGCCACCGGGCAGGAACTGCGGACGCTTACCGGACATACCGGAGACGTAAGATCCGTCGCTTTTTCCAACAAACCGCACGGAGTCATATCCGGCGGAGCGGACGGCACCATCCGGTTCTGGAACGGCGATACCGGCGAAGAGGTTATCAAGTTCGTTGGTTTAAACGATGGGGAGTGGATCATTATCACCCAGGATGGCTACTACAATTCATCGCCCGAGGGTCACAAACGTCTGAACATTCTTGCCCACACAAAGGTATATGGGATCGATCAGTTTTACGATCTCTTCTACCGTCCGGATATTGTAACATCAAAACTGAGGGGAGAAAATATTTCCGGGCTTGTTACCCTCACGCTGGACGAGGCGATCAAAGCCCCTCCTCCCAGAGTCCAATTCCGCTCATTGCCGCAGGATGCAGGCTCGCCGATGCTGAAAATCTGCTACCGGATTCAAAGCACGGGCGGCGGGATCGGAGAAGTTCGGCTCTTCCAGAACGGCAAGCTGATTAAGTCAGACGGCTTCTATCGCGAAATGGTCAGGACTGAAAATACGGCCAATATACAGCTTGCCTCGCTGGACAGCAGGGCCGTCTATCGGGATATGCGTTCCGTGGTGGTCCGGGAAACAACCCCCTCCGGCCCCTCGCAAGCCAAACCCAAGGGAAACAGGGTCGAGGAATGCGTTGATGTTGAACCTGCTGCGGGAGAAAACGAGTTCAGCCTCGCCGCCTTCAATGCCTCCAACACCGTCCAGAGTTTTCTGGAAACAGCCCGGGTTGTTTCATCCCGGCAGCAGGAGGAGCCCCAACTTTTCATCATGTCCGTCGGCATTGACAGATATCGCGATGCATCCATCAACCTGAAGTATGCGGCCAAGGATGCCGCGGATTTCTCTGCACGGCTCGCAGAGAAGGCCCGTACCCTTTACAGGCCGGAGAACATCCATCTGGTCGGCCTGGTCGATGAACAGGCCGACAAGCAGAGCATTCTTTCCGCCATAGACCATCTCTCCAAAAGGATTAAGCATGGGGACGGATTCATATTTTTCGATGCTTCCCATGGCCTGTTGCTTCAAGGCCAGTACTACATTGTTACCCATGGCTTCGACGGAAAATTAAACAGCGCGGCCAGTTTGATCAGCTCCAACGAAATTGTTGAAATGTCCAAGCGCATCAAATCGCTCTCTCAACTCTACATATTCGACACCTGCCATGCCGGCGGCGTGGATACGATCGTGAGCGGCCTCTACGATGCCCGCATGTCCGTCCTCGCGAAAAAAATGGGGCTGCATGTTTTTGCCTCGGCAGGCAGCCTGCAAACCGCAATGGATGGTTTTATGGAAAACGGCCTGTACACGCATACGCTTCTTCAGGGGTTGAAAAACGGAAAAGACGTGGACCAGGAAAAAGACGGCACCGTGACGGTCATGAAGCTGGGACGATACTCAAAGAAGAAAACCACCGAGATATCGACCCGGCTCGGCCATCCCCAGACCCCTTTTATTATCAACTTTGGAAAGGATAGTCCTCTCTTCAGGGTAGATTGAACGGGATCGGGGATGATCCGTAAATCTCATGCATGCCGGCAGGTTGCGTCCCCGTCAGGTGAACACGGAGCGACGGGGTCGGGCCATTCCGCCCCATCAAAGGCGCGCATCAGCCCGGGGGGCTCTTTCTCCGGTCAGACGTTGAACCGGAAGGAGATAATATCCCCGTCCTTGACGATATAATCCTTTCCTTCGAGACGGAGCCGTCCTGCCGCCTTGGCCCCGGCGAGCGTATTGCCGCCATCGACGAAGTCCGCATAACTCACCACTTCCGCCTTGATAAAACCCCGCTCGAAGTCCTTGTGGATGGCCGCGGCGGCCTGGGGGGCGCGTGAGCCTGAAGGGATCACCCAGGCCTTCACTTCATCTTCACCCACGGTAAAGTAGGAAATCCGGCCGAGCAGCGAAAAAGCCGTCCTGATGATGCGTTCGAAGGCCGGCTCCCCGATGCCCAGGGAAACCAGAAATTCTTCCCTTTCCGGCGGAGTCAGGCCGGCCATTTCCGCCTCGAGCTGGCAATTGATCACGATCACCGGCGACAGAATATCGGTCATCCCGTTAAAAGCGTCGTCAACCGGCGGAGCGTTTTCACCCCTGTTGATCACCACCAGTTCGGGGCGAAGGGTCAGAAATGAAAAGCTCTTGAGGGAAAAGGCCTCCTCCTGCGTGAGTTTTTGCGCCCGGAGCGGCACTCCCAGCTCCAGCCCTTCTTTCAACCGGGGCAGAACCTGCAGATGCGTTTGGTCCAGGGGTTTCAATGCCTTCGCCGGAATTCTGGTCATTCTGTCCAGGCGGTTCTCCACGATGAGCAGGTCGGACAGGATCAGGTCATCGGCCAGCTTGCGATAGCGTCCGATCATCTCCTGAATGTTCTGCGTCGAAAAGCCGTCCACCACGTGCACCAGGCCATCGGCTGCGTCCAGCGCCTGACGGATCGAATCAGCGGCGTTTTCACCCCGGGTGCCGACATCGATAAACGGCGCCCGGGCGGGCGATATTTTCAGGGGATTAAAGATCTTGACCAGATGATCGAAACGGCGGTCCGGCACCGTCGCCAGACCGCGCTGATGCGGCTCGCCGCGACTGTCGCGTCCGCTGAGGCCGGTCATAATTTCAAAAAGCGTGCTTTTACCGCTCCGGGGCAGTCCCAGAATTCCCATCTCCATCTTGACACCTCTCCCATAAAGGGCACGCCCTATAGCAGCCGCGGAATGAATTAGCAAGGATTTCCATGGGGGCACGGGACCACCCGGCCGGATGCTTCCTCCGCGCAAAAGCAACGCCTGGTCAGGGTCAGCTCCGAACCTATTGAAATAATTATTCTTGACATTAAAGATCAGGTGCCGTAGATTGCAGCATACAATAAGTCTGGATCAAGACGTTTTGAAGTTCAAAGAGGGGCCACCATACTTGTTAGGGTATCGGTGGTTTTTTCTTTCCGTCATCGGGTGAGTCCGACGGAAGAGAAGGTTGAGGAAGGAGGCGTTACAATGGGCAGATCCATGTATAACTACGGCAAACAGACGAAAGAAAAGGACAGGCAGTTGAAGCAGATCGCTAAAAATTTAAAGCGCTCTCTGGCGAAAAAACAAAAGGCCGAAATGAAGGAGAACGCTTCGACGGAAGGTGCAGCCCTCCCGGAGACGAGTCAGGATGGCGAACCTTCCGTTCAGTGATCGAAGCCGTCCCTCATCCGGACCATTCGATCCGCTGAGGGATGTTCCCGCGTTCAGTGCCTGTCCGGATCGATCCTGCCCTGCACCCTGATCCGGCAGGGATACTCATCGGGCTGATTGGAAAAGGCGTTCCCCTTCAGGGTGATCTGTTTAACGTCCACATCCGCGACGATACCGCTGCGGACCCGTTCGTCCTTCCCGATCATCGTCACTTTCTTGTTGTCAATCTTCGCTTCTTTCCACAAAACGGGGAAGGCGTCGGCAAAGGCCTGCGCCGCGGCCTGAAATGTTACCGTCTCCGTTTGCATCGCGTTTTTCACCGTTTATGCAACGCTCCCGGACCGGCAATCCGCGTAAATTTGCGGCACACGATCGGTCCGGTTCAGACGGCCGCCGATGTCGGCGACCGATGAGACGGACAGCGATGCGGCGAAGGGCCGTCAGAACGCCCGGCCGCGGATGAATTTGACGGCGTTTTTGAAAAGGGCGAGCCCCATCCCCTCTTCCGGAAGCTTTTCGCGCGTCCAGCGCGGATGATTCGTGTAATGGAGATAGGCCTCCGGATGCGGCATCAGGCCGAAGATCCGTCCCGTTTCGTCGCAGATCCCGGCAATGGCATCCACAGCGCCGTTCGGATTCTGCGGATAATCCATGGTCGCCGTCCGGCCCTGCTCATCGCTGTACTGCAGGGCCACATGGCCATCGGCGTGGAGCCTCTTCAGCACGGCCCGGTCCCGGGCGATAAACTTGCCTTCGCCGTGACGGACCGGCAGATAAAGGAACGTGAGGCCCCGCGTGAAAACACAGGGGGAGGCGGCGTTGGCCTTCAGATAGACCCAGCGGTCTTCAAAGCGCCCGGAATCGTTGAACGTCAGCGTGACGGACTGCCGGAAATAATCGCCGTCGAAGCCCGGCAGCGTCCCGAGCTTGACCAGAAGCTGAAAACCGTTGCAGACGCCCAGAATCAGCTTCCCCGCCCGGATGAACCGGCGGAACTGGTCGTGCAGCGTCTCCGAAACTTCCGCCCCGTCCGTCCGGATCGCGGCGTTCAGAATCCGGTTGGCCCCGGCCTTGGCCGATCCGAGATCGTCGCCGTCAAGGAAGCCGCCCGGCAGGTTCAGAAAATGATAATCGTCGAGTTTTTTGTCCCGGTAGAGCAATTCGCTGATATGGACGATATCCACCTGGTCGGCGCCGGCCAGCCGGCAGGCGTGGGCCGTCTCCATTTCGCAGTTCGTGCCGTTTCCCGTAATGACAATGGCCTTGACTTTTCTGGGCATGTCGCCGTTTTCTCCTGGTCGCTTAATTCAATGCATCTAATTGATCTTGTTCAGACAAACACAATTGGCGCCGCAGCCCTGCATGAGACGCCTCGCCGTCCCGCCTGTGACATCAAAAATTCAGCGGTTTTTGCCATGCCGCCTTGAGTTCATGAATGTCCTCGTCGATCATCGGCTTTCCGTCGATGCCGCTGATCCGGAGCGTTTCTTCCGCCGTCACGCGGCCCGCCTCGGCGCAGACATTTCCCTTGAGCATGCGCTCGAAAGCCGCTTTCGCCGGCGGCGAAACCGTAACGACAAAACGGCTCTGGGATTCGGAAAAGAGCAGTTCGTCGTTGCGCGCCACCCCCTCTCGCGGAACCCGGGACAGATCCACCGTCAGGCCGAGCCCTCCGGCAAAGGCCGTTTCCGCCAGCGCGACGCCCAGGCCGCCGTCGGCGCAGTCATGACAGGAAGCGACCAGTCCGGCCTCGATGGCCCGGCTCAGGGCCTGATACAGCTTTTTCGCCCTGGCGGCGTTGACCTTCGGCACGTCGTTGCCGATATGGCCGTGCAGGGCGTACCATTCGGAACCGCCCAGTTCCCGATAGGTCGTTCCCAGAATATAGACCAGATGGCCGGGTTTTTTGGCGTCCATCGTCACGGCCTTGCGGACGTCCTTGATGACGCCGATCGTGGAGAACAGCAGCGTCGGCGGAATGGAGATTTTCGTTTCCCCGATCTGGTAATCGTTTTTCATGCTGTCCTTGCCGGAGATGCAGGGCACCCCGTAGGCCGTCGCATAGTCGTAGAGCGCCATGTTGGCGCGGACGAGCTGGGCCAGCTTGTACCGGCCGTCGGGCGTCTTTTCCGACTGGACCGGGTCGCACCAGCAGAAATTATCCAGACCCGCCAGCCTCTCGAGTGAACCGCCCACGGCGACGGCGTTGCGCACGGCCTCGTCGATGGCGCAGGCGGCCATGTGGTACGCATCGATGTCGCTGTAGCGCGGGCAGATCCCGTTGGACGTCACGACCCCCTCGAAGGAATCGAGCAGCGGCCGGATGACGGCGGCGTCCGACGGGCCGTCATTGGCGGCGCCCACGAGGGGCTTGACGACGCTGCCCCCCTGGACCTCGTGGTCGTACTGGCGGACGACGGATTCCTTGCTGCAGATGTTCAGCCGCGCCAGCATGGCCTTGAGGGCCCCTCCGGGATCGGCCGGCTCGGGAAAGGACGGTTCCGCATGGCGGGGCGGCCGCCAGTGCGCCTCCAGGCGCATCTGCGGCAGGCCGTCGTGCAGAAAGGCCATATCCAGACAGGCGACGGTCTCATCTCCATAGCGCACATGGAAGGTTCCGGAATCCGTGAAGCATCCGAGGACCGTGGCCTCGACATCCATTTTTTTCGCCAGGGCCAGAAATGCGTCGATCTTTGCGGGATCGATGGCCAGGGACATGCGCTCCTGCGCTTCCGACAGCAGGATCTCCCAGGGCTGGAGGCCCGCGTATTTGAGCGGGGCCTTCCGGAGGTCTATCTCGCAACCGCCCGAAAGCCTTGCCATTTCACCCACAGAAGAGGACAGCCCGCCGGCGCCGTTGTCGGTAATCGCCCGGTAAAGGTCCCGGTCCCGCGCCATGAGCAGAAAGTCGGTCATCTTCTTCTGCGTGATGGGGTCGCCGATCTGCACGGCCGTCACGGGGGAATCCTCATGGAGTTCCTCCGACGAGAACGTGGCCCCGTGGATGCCGTCCTTGCCGATGCGCCCGCCCGTCATGACGATCAGATCGCCGGGGACGATTTCCTTGGTATGGGTGGCCTCGCCGTTCAGGCGGGCCGGCATGATGCCGGCCGTTCCGCAGTAAACGAGGGGCTTGCCCAGAAAGCGCTCGTCGAAGACGATGCAGCCGTTGACCGTGGGGATGCCGCTCTTGTTGCCGCCGTGCTCCACGCCCTCGCGGACGCCCTCGTAGATGCGTCGCGGATGCAGGATGCGCCGGGGCAGCGGCCTGTCGTAATCCGGCGGCGCGAAACAGAACACGTCGGTATTGAAGATCAATTTGGAGCCCTTGCCGGTGCCGAAGGGATCGCGGTTGACGCCGACGATGCCCGTAAGCGCCCCGCCGTAGGGGTCCAGCGCCGACGGGGAATTGTGCGTCTCCACCTTGAAGACCAGGTTGTAGTCGTCGTTGAACCGGATGACCCCGGCGTTATCGACGAACACGGACAGGCACCAGTCTTTTTTACCCAGGCGTTTGCGAACCGTTTTTGTCGCCCCCCGGATATACGTGTCGAAAAGCGAGTCAATCTCCAGAATTCGGCCCGCCTCGTCCCGGTAAGTGATAAAGCTGTTGAATATCTTGTGCTTGCAGTGTTCCGACCAGGTCTGGGCGAGGCATTCCAGCTCCACGTCCGTCATTTTCCGGCCCAGCCCGACCTTTTTTCTTCGTCCGACCACGGCGGCGTCCCGAAGGTAGTCGCGAAGAACCTGCATCTCTTCGAGATTGAGCGCGAGAATCCCCTCCCTGCTGATCTTCAGCAGTTTCCGGTCGCTCACGTTCAGGTCGATCTCATTGATCGCCGGCGCATCGAGACCCGCGACGCGCGGCACATGGGCGGGCATGCCTTTCCGGCGGTCCCACGCCTTACCGTCAACGATTTCATAGCGTTCGATGAGGTCGTTGGCCAGCAGGCTGGCAGCGATGTTCTGTGCGTCCGAAGCTTCGAGGGGGCCGCTGATCAGATACTGACGCGAAGTATAAATCCCGGGCGCCTCGGCCGGCGGCTGTTTCAACAGCAACGCGACGGCCTCGCGCGCGGTCTTGCCCACATTGTCCGTGACGCCGGGCCGGAATCCCACCTCGATCATCCAGTCGAAATGATCGGCCAGCGGGCGGTCGACGGCAAATTGCTGGATGACCGGATCGGACAGCGGACCGGCGGCGGCCTGTTTCAGATCCTTCGCGGAAAGCCGGCCGTCGATGGTATAGACGTCGATGGTCCTGACCCGGTCCACGGGCAGACGAAGGTTTTCGATGATACGTCTTTTTATCTTTTCGCCGAGGGCGTCCCGGATGCCTTTTTTGAATGCGATCTCAATTCTGTGGGCCATGCGCTTTCCTTCCGGATTCAATTTGGACGAGGACGGCTTTTCCTACCTCAGCTCCGGTGATTTTGCAACAGGTGAAGCAGTTCCACTGATGGAACCGGGGTTGACAAAGGCCTGCCGCGCCGCCGTCATGCCGACCCCGCCGGGGCGCCTGAAGCAGCCGGTTGGGGGGTTTCCACAGCGCCATCGGGCACTTCGGGAAGGACGAAGAGATCCAGGTTGGACATCTCCGGTTTCAGCTTTCCCTGATCAGAATTTTTTGTCCCGGTTGACGGGTTTTTTCAAGGAGCGGAACCTCTGCTCCCAGCCCGGCAGCCCGGCCGGCAGCCATCAAGCCGCTCGCACCGGCGCCGATAACGATCACGCGCTTTTCATCGTTTTTCTGATCTTTTCGACTGCTCATTGCCCTCCGGATTCGCTTCCATCCATGACGCCATTCAACCGGCATCTGCAACCCGACGGTGGCCGGTTAATCGTCTCCAAGGACAGGATCGGTAACACGAAACGAAAGGGATGGTCAAGGCAATTCCCGGACACCTTATTCGCCGTGTCGCCTGAGTTCATAAAGCCCTTCTTAACGAAAATGCCTGACTTCAAATCGAAATAACCACCGGCCGGATTCTCCCTGACAAACAGAAGGACTGCCGCCAATCCGCATTCCTCTCCCAAAGGTATCCCCGCCCCTGTTTTTCGATCCATAATATCCCTTGACAGGCAAAAACCGCCCCCCTATACTTCCCCCGTCGAAAAGCAATACCTTATCAATATCAATGGGGTGAGGCGTTTTCTTGACGGCATCCTGGAAAAGGCGCGTGAAACCGGCCATATCGCGACATTGCTCAACCGGCGGCGCTATCTGCCGGAAATCAGTCACGGCGCGCCCGCAGTCCGCCGTTTTGCCATACGCACGACCATCCATGCGCCCATCCAGGGAACGGCGGCCGACCTCATCAAGATGGCCATGATCAATATCGACGGACTTTTCAGGACACGGCGCCTGAAAGCCGCCAAGATCATGCAGGTCCATGACGAACTCGTTTTTGAAGCGCCTCAGTCCGAAAAGGCGGAGGTCATGGCCCTTGTGAAAAAGGAAATGGATGCGGTCATCAGGCTCAGCGTCCCCCTCAGGGTGGATATCGGTTCGGGCCGGAACTGGGATGAAGCGCATGGATAGACCCACCCCTGAGACAGGCAGATGACCATGAAAAAAGATCTCAAGGACCGTGCAGAGGACGCCGGAATCGATCATGTTATCCGCAAAATCCCCTTTCTGGCCGGCATGAACGATAAAGAGATGAATGCATTAAACGGGTTGATTGTGGAAAAGCAATTCCGGAAGAATCAGCCCATCCTGCACGAG
>Ga0351881_1055_pt1 | contig 35298 bp, 24 predicted proteins | sample BONcelFGM3001E15_FD_206769 | JGI IMG/M metagenome (GOLD analysis project Ga0351881, IMG submission 206769) | Enriched cells from coal bed in the Powder River Basin, Montana, United States - BONCAT cells FGM rep3 HSBNCT.FGM.300.1.E15 ...
GATTGACGGCGCGGCGGGCTCCGTGCTGGGCAACTATGACGTGCGCTATGTCGACGGTGCAATCACCATTACACGCGCGGCCAGCCTGACCCTGTCCCTTGCCGGGTATGACGCCGTGTACGACGCGGCTACCCACGGCGTGCGCATCGTGTCCATACTGGACGGCACGCGCGTTGTTGCGGCGGATCGGTTCGACTGGGTGTACGGCCTCTCGCCGGAAAGCCTGACCGCCACCGCCTACACCGCCACCGATGTGAGCGACGCGCTGGTCTATGTGCGTGGCGTGAGCGTCGACGGCAATTATCCGGATATCGCCAGCGCGGCGCGCGTGCGCATCACCCCGCGGCCCGTGCGCGTCACGCCCGCCACGGAAGAATACACCTACGACGGCACCACGCGTACCGTGACCGACTATACGCTGGAGCGCGCGACGCTCAACGACGCGGGCCAGCCCGCGGACACTCGCGGCCTTCTGGGCGCGGACACGCTCACCGTATCGCTGACAAACGCCAGCCATGCCGTGCCGGGCGTATACAACCTTGGGTGGGATGCGCCGCAGATGACAGTGGGGCAGCTTGCCAACTACAGCCTGGAGTCGGGCAGCGGCACGCTGACCATCCTGCCCGCCGGTGCGGGGCTCTCGATCCGCATGGATGCGGACAGCGTACCCTACGACGCGCAGGCGCACCGCCTCGCCTATGAGGTTACCGCGCCCGAGGGCTGCCCCTATGTGGTGGAGTATGCCATGGGCGACAGTCAAACCTATACCGCGGTAGGGGCGGACGGCCTGCTGCCCGCCATGGTGCAGGCCGGTACCTATCCCTTCCGGGTGCGCGTGACCAGCGAATACTTCATCGACGGCTACGCTGCCGGCGCGGCCAACACACTGACCATCGGGCTGCGCCCGCTGGCCATCGAAGGCGAAATTGCCAGCTTCCCCTACAATAAGGCGGAGCACAGCGTGAACGCCCTCTACAGCATAACCCCCAGCACGGCGTTTGCGGGGTTAGTCGACGCGGGCGAAACCGTGCATAGCATCGCCACCTTCGATTATGAGGCGGGCAAGGACAATCTGCAGACCGACGTTGGCGGCCATGAGGTGAGCATCAGCGTTACTTCACTCGCCATCACCGACCAGACGGGTGCGGATGTGACCGCCAACTATGACATCAGCCTGACAAGCGGGCATATCGAAGTGTTGCCGCAGGCGACCAGCGCGCTGGACACCAGCCGCAGCGTGCCCTATGACAGCCAGCCGCAGGGCTTTACCCTGCCTGTGCTGCTGGACGCGGCGGGCGAGCCGGTTACCGAGTCGGTTACCTACCGCTATAGCGTAAACGGCGTTGATTTCAGCGATACGCCGATTGCGTACACCGATGTGGCGGCAGGTGGCTACAGCATCACCATCCGCGCCATGAGCCCCAACTATCAGCCCGCAGACGTGATCGCCACGCTTGCCATCACGCCCGCGCCCATTACTGTGGCTGCCGATACGCGGGATGATTTCATCTACACCATCGGAGCGGACGGCGCGGCCATCGAATGGCGCGTGACCGGCGCGCAGCTCACGCAAGGTACGCTGTACCGCGGCGAGACACTCTCCTATACGCTGGGCGACGCATCGCGCAGCGATATCGGCGAGCAGGTTGTCACGCTGGACAGCTGCGCCGTGGTGCTGGGTGCCCTTGATGTGAGCGCGAACTACGCGATCACCCTGCAAAACGGCCACCTGACTGTGAACCAGGGCACCGCCTCCGCGCAGATGACCACGCAAAACAACGGCGGCGTATACAACGGAGAGGCATACACCCTGCCGCAGCCGATCGTCTCCGTCATGGCGGACGACGGCACCTACGTGGATCAGACCGCCGATTACAGCATCCGCTACGTGGCGACGCGCGCGAGCGACGGCGACACGGAAACGTTTGTCAACGAACTGCCGCGCTTCGTAAACGTTGGCGTGTACCAGATCGAGATCACCGCGACCAGTCGCCGCCACGCCTCGCCCGTCACCGGCAGCGCGACGCTGACGGTCACGCCGCGCCCATTGGTCGTCACCAGCGGCGACAACGCGCTGGAGCCCTACACCTACAGCGGTAGCTTGCAGATGGTAGACGCCTGGCGGGTGGTTACGGGCACGTTCGCGCCGGATGAAAACATCACGGCGTACACCTTCGCGGACGGCCTTGGCAACGAGGCGACCGACATCTGCGACCGGGCGGTCACCCTGACCGCCGTGACTGTCAAGAAAGGCACAAAGACGCTTACGGCCAACTATGAAATCACCTATGTGCCGGGCCGCATCGTGATTTTGCCGCTGACTGTTGGCAACGCACTCGCCCTGACGGGCGCCGACCACGTGTATGACGGCGGCCAGCACACCATCGCCGTCAGCGACACGCTTGCTACGCCCGTGGGCAACCTGAGCCTGAGCGGCGCCACGCTGCCGGACGGCAGCCCCCGCTTCACGCTTGCCTATACGGCCACGCCCTACGGCGGCACCGCGGGCGCAAGCACTGCCGTCAAGCCTACGTTCACCGATGTAACGCTTGAAACCGTCACCGTCTATGTGACAGACTTGACGGGGAACCTGATCATCATGCCCGCCTCCGAGACGGTAGAAGTCACTAAGCGCGACGTGACCGTAACGCCTGAAAGCCTGAGCGTGCCCTACGACGGCAACGGCCACAGCGTGACCAGCACATTGCGGCCCAAGGCCGAGCTGGACGCAAACGGCATAGCCATCGGCGATACAGGGCTGGTGGGGTCGGATGATGTCGCGGTAACCCTCGTGGGAAACGGGCCGTATACCGACGTGGGCACCTACCCCGTCACGTGGGTCGATCCCGCGCGCATGACCAGCGGGAATCTGAACAACTATACGTTCCTGCACGCGGAGGGCAGTTTGGCAATCACACCCGCGACGGGCATCGACCTGTCGCTGGCAGCGCACAGCGCGACCTATGACGGCCAGGCGCACGGCTTCACGGCCACGGCGCTGGTGCCTGCGGGCTGTGCCTACACGCTGGCCTATCAGAACGCTTCCGGCGAATGGGTGACCGTCGCGGAAGGCTCCCCGCTGCCCACCTACGTGGACGCGGGCGAATACCCGCTGACCGTGCGCATTCAGAGCCCCAACTATGCAGATAGCATGGAGCGCACCGCTATCCTTACCATCGCGCCCCGCCCGCTGGCCGTTGCCAGCGGCGACAACAGCGCCGAGCCCTTCACGTATGACCGCGAGGCGCACAGCGTTGCGGCGGCGTTCGTCTCCGAGGGCACGTTGGCCGAGGGCGACGCACTCAGTCTTGCCAGTGCCGTGTTTGAAACGGGCCTTGGCAACGAGAACACCGATGTCTGCAACAGGCCGGTATCGCTTGCCGCCATCGCGGTGCTTGGCGCAGGCGGGCGCGACGTGACCGCCAACTACGACCTGCGCTATGTGCGCGGAACCATCGTGATTCTCCCCGCTGCGGCGCGCACCGAACCCGTGACGACCGACGTAGACTATGACGGCCAGCCACACTCGTTTGCAAGGCCGCAGATGACCGACACGCTTGGCCGCGCGGTGGAAGGCGCGGAGATCGCCTACAGCCTGGTGGCGCTGAATGCGGGCGACGCGGGCTGGCTGCCCATCGATGATATGCCCGCCCGTACCGATGTGGCGCGCGACGCTTCCGGCAACGTGGCAAGCTATATCCTCTATGTGCGCCTCGGCCACAGCAACTATCAGCCGGTGGTTACCACCGCTACGCTTACCATAGCACCCGCACCGGTCACCATTACCGCAGACACCAACGACAGCTTCGTGTACACGCTGGACGGCGACGGTAACCCCTTCACCTGGCACGTTAACACCGCAACCCTCAGCGGCACGCTCTACAACGGCGAAACGCCCGTGTATACGCTGACGGACAACGCGCAGGCCACGATTGGCGGCCATGCCGTGTATGTGGATACGGTGCGCCTGATGTTCGGCGGAACCGACTACACGAGCAATTATACCATCACCAGAATGCCCGGCCATATCGCCGTCAGCCGTGGCACAGCGGCCACCGTGATCGCCGCGGCGGATGCAAGCGCCGTATACGACGCGCTTGCGCACCGCATTGCCGCGCCCGCCGTGCTGGTTGACACCATGGAGGGGCACGCGGTAGACCGCACGGCGGACTTCGCCCTCACCTACGCGGTTACGCGTGCGGACACAGGCGAAACCTGGTCGTTTGACGACCTGGCCGATATGACATTCACCGAAGCTGCGGCCTACACAGTCACCATCCGCGCGGAGAGCGAATTGTATGCCGCGCCTGCGGATGCAACGGTTACGTTGACCATCACACGCCGCCCGCTCTCCGTCACCAGCGAGAACAACAGCGAATCGTCAGGCGGCACGCCCTATACCTACAACGGCGCCGAGCAGAGCGTGCGCGGCGACGCGGTTGTCGCAAACCTCGTGGATGGGCACACGCTTACGGACCTTGCGTACGCGCCGGACCAGAGCAACGCAAACGTGCTGGCGTGTGACCGCGATGTGCTGCTGACGGGCGTTACAGTCATGAGCGGGCGTGCGAACGTTACCGCGAACTACCAGATCGCCTACCACCCCGGCCATATCGTCATCAAGCCCTTCGCCATCACCAGCGCGCAGATCGAATTGATCAGTGTGAACACGGAGTACGACGGCTTCGGGCACAGCATCGGGCTGCCGCAGACCATCCGTACGGACATCGGCGAGATCACTATCGGCGAACGGTTCGATGTCGTGTTCGACCCCAGCGGCGAAACCAACCCCTTGCAGTCGGCAGGCAACACAGGTTTCAGTGCGCTTGCCGCAGGCCGTGAAAGCGACGAGGAGAGCGCGGGTATAGCACCTCCCGTCTTCTATGATGTGGGCGTGCACCCTGTAACAGTGATGCTTGTGTCGCGTGACGGGTGCTTCACCGTGGAGCCCGCGACGGCCACCGTCACCATCACGCCGCGCGACCTGACCGTGCGCTACGGCACGCTCTCGGAGCGCTACACGGGCGAGCTGTACATTGTGCCTCGTCAAATCGAGGGGCTGGTGGCGCGCGACGCAATCACGCTGACGGAGGCAAACCGCTCCGCCGTAAATGTCACCCGCCTGCCCGACGGCACGCCCGGCGCGTTGATTTCGACCAGCACCAGCCTGTTGCTGACCGCCGCAACCGACCCATCGATTGACCGCAGCGGTAACTACAGCGTGACCGTTGTGGACGGCTCAATCGAAATCCTGCCGCTTGCGCTGACCATCCGTGTTGCGGATTACACCTTCCCCTACGACGCAACCGAGCATACCGTGACCGAAGCGACGGGCGACGGGCTGCTGGCAGACCACGCGCTGAGGGTTACCCTGGGCAACAACCGGGCCACCAACGTCGTGGCGGGCCAGCAGATGGAGCTGCTGGGCCAACAGGTCACCAACCCCGCCACCGGCGAGGATGTGACCGGTAACTACACCGTACGCGGTGACATCGGCAAGCTGAGCGTGACCGCGGCACCGCTGACACTGCAAGTCACCTCGCTGACCCTGACCTACGACGGGCTGTATCACCAGCCGGACGTGTACGCCTCCAGCGGCCTCATGGGCGCGGATTATCTGGCGGCGGCAACCTTGGTTGATATGCCGCAACGGCAGATTGGCGAATACCGCAACGTGACGGTGGACATGGGCAGCGTCGTGCTGGCAAACGCGGGCGGCGCGGATGTGACGGCTAACTACGACATCTCGGTGGTCAAGGGTCGTCTGGTGATCCAAGCGCCTACCGCAGCCTACACCGTGCGCTACTATTACGACGACGTGCTGAGTGCTGGCGCAACACAGCAGCTCAGCGGCGTGCTTGGCTCAACCGTCAGCACCTACCCGCCGCGCCTGCTGCCGGGCTATGCCCTCAGCCGCGCAACCAACCTGCCGCTGATACTCAGCAAAAATGCGGATGAGAACGTGATCCGCGTGTACTACGTAAGCGTGCCCCGCCTGATCTCGCTGGACGACCTGGCCATCCCGCTGGGCGCGGGCGGGCTCAGCTACGAGGTGGGCCTCGCGGTGGAGTAAAAACGCAATAACGAGCAACGCCGTATGCGCGCGGACACGTGCGTGCATACGGCGCAAGCCGAACATGGGGGAGTGTACCATATGAAAAAACTGATGGCGTTGCTCATGGCGCTGATGCTCGGCCCCACCGTCGCGCTGGCACAGGACGCGGCGGCAACCCCGGCGGCCGCGGAGCCTGTTATCGTTGCTATCGCAACCCCGATGAGCGGCTACCTGTACAGCAACATGTGGGGAACCAACAACGTGGATGCGAACATCCGCAGCCTGCTGCATGGCTATAATACCGTCGCGTGGCACACGACGGGCGAGTTCAGCGTGGACGAGACGGTAGTGAACAGCTTCTCGGCCACGGCGGACGGGCGCGGCAACCGCACTTATACGTTCGACCTTGCGCAAGGCCTGACCTATAATGACGGGGCGCCCATCACCGCGCGGGATTATGTGTTCACCGTGCTGCTGCAAAGCGACCCAAGCATTCCCCTGCTGGGCGGGCAGAACACCAACTTCGACTACCTGACCGGCTATGCCGACTATGCTGCGGGCAACCGAAGTGAGTTTAGCGGCGTGCGGCTGATTGGGGAGCGGCGGTTTTCCATCACGGTCATGGCGGGCGAGCTGCCCTACTTCTTTGAGCCCACGCTGATGGACGTGTACCCCACACCCATACAGGCCGTCGCGCCCGGCTACGCCGTGCGGGACGATGGGCGCGGCGCGTACCTGACCCAAAGCGGCGGCACAGCGGACGTGCAAGCTTCGCCCGTACCGCTGACGGCGGAGATGCTGGGCGAAACCCTGACGGGGGTGGGCGGCTACGTGCAACAGCCGCGCATCACATGCGGCCCTTACCAGCTGACGCACTATGATGCCGCCGCCAATACGCTGTCCATGACCATCAACCCGATGTACCGGGGTAATTATGAGGGTCGCAAGCCGGAGCTGGAAAACATCACTATCATCCAGATGGACAACACGCAGGCGGTGGATGCCTATGCGCGCGGCGATGTGCAGATCGTGCACAAACTGACGGACGCCGTTGAGGTCAACCGCGTGCGCGCGTTGCAGCTGGAAGGCAAGGGCGATGTGGCCAACTACCTCAGTGCCGGGTATACGTTCCTGGCGTTTGCGTGCGAACAGGCGCCCACGGACGATGCCAACGTGCGCCTGGCCATCGCCATGTGCATCGACCGCAACACCTTCTGCACGGAGCTCTATCAGGGCAACGCGCTGCCTGTATATGCTTATTACGGCTATGGCCAGTGGATGGTGGCGGAGAACACCGACGCGCTGGCGGCCTATGAGATCGGCTTTGATGTGGACACCGCGCGCGATTTGCTGATCAAAGCCGGGTTTATCTACAATGAAGACGGCACGCTGTATGAGGATGGCCGGGGGCAGGTGCGCTGCCGTATCAAAAAAGGCAGGCTTACCCCGCTGGACCTTAAATGGGCCAAGACCGCCGGCAAGGCAAGCGACATGCTGTACGCACAGCTCAGCAGCGCTTGTGGCAAGCTGGGCATCCGGCTCACGGTTACGGATATGGGCTTTTCGGACATGCTGTGGCAGTACTTCCGCATGGATGGGCAGCGCAGCTACAACCTGTTTTTCATGACGGAGACGTTCTCCTTCGCCTTTGACCCCTACCGCGAGTACAACATCAATGATGTGTGGCAGGGCGCGACCAACACATCAGGCCTGCGGGACGAGCGGTTGATGTATGCCGCGCGTGCCATGCGCAGGGTGCAGAATGGCGATACCGCCACATTCATCGCCAAGTGGCTGAAATTTCAGGATCGCTGGCGGGTTGTGATGCCCACTGCGCCCGTCTGCTCCAATGTGTATTTTGGTATCAGCCAGCCATGGCTTTACGAGTTTTCCTCCAACGTGCGCTTTGGTCTGGCGCGGGCGCTGCTGTATACGACGCGCACCCAACCCGCGCAGGCGGAGCCAGTGCTCGCGGATGCGTCGCCTGCGGTGGAGATGGACGCGGCGGCAGGGCAGTGACGGACCCATACTGACGCGAGAACGGTGCATGCCGCAAACGAGGTGGCCGCGAACGGATGCGGTTGCCTCGTTTTTTCTTGGCCTTAACACATTGAGATCATTCACAAATTGTAATAGCGAGTTGAACCCTTTGACAGCAGGGTGGCTGGCGTTTAAGCAAAGTGAACAGCGTAGAATAATGTGTTGAAATCGCGAATACGTATTTAGAGCAGAAACCCTGTGAATTGATCCAATGCTATTGGATCATGCTTGGAAATGTGAAATCCGAAGCGCTATTTCAATGACGGGAGGTGATATGGTATAATCATGGCAGCAGCCAAGCCGTCATAATGAATCACATCGCCAATACCGATACAGGAGGCGCACTGTGGAGACGTTCAAACTCAAGGATCATATGCTGTTGGGCACCGCCAGCGCAGCCACGCAGATCGAGGGCGGGGAGTTGGACCATACGTGGATGGATTGGTTCCACAAGGGGCACATCGCAGACGGCGCGTCGCCCGCGCGGGCGAACGACCATATCAACCGCTGGCGTGAAGACGACACGCTCATGCGCGACATGGGCATGCAGATCGCCCGCATCGGCGTGGAGTGGGCGCGCGTCGAGCCGCGGGAGGGCGCGTTTGACGAGGCCGCCATCGCCCACTATGTGGCGGAGGTCGACCTGCTGCTGTCCTACGGCATCCGCCCGCTGGTAACACTGCACCATTTCACCAACTCCATGTGGTTTGAGAACATCGGCGCGTTTGAGAAGGCGGAAAACATCCCGCTGTTTCTCCGCTTTGTGGAGCGGATGGTGACGGCCTTCGGCCCTCGCGTGACCGAGTACATCACCATCAACGAACCCAACGTATACGCCACCAGCGGCTACTATTTCGGAAGCTGGCCGCCGGGGGATCGTAACCTTGGGCACGCGCTGCACGTAATGGCCGTGCTGGCCGCGGCGCACATACAGGCCTACCGCCGCATCCATGCCTTGCAGGCTGAGATGGGCATTGCAGGCACACGCGTGAGCTACGCCAACCATATGCGCGTGTTCGCGCCCAAAAACCAGCTAAACCCACTGCATCGGCTGTTTGCAAAGGCGACGGAGCATCTTTTTCAGGGCGCGCTGAGCAAGGCCATGGGCATTGGGCGGTTTGGCCTGGTCATCCGTAACCTGCTGGGGGAGCCGCGCGGCCTGTACTGCGACTTCATCGCGCTCAACTACTACACGCGCTCAACGGTCGCCGGTCTTAGCGACGGCACGCGCGCGGGCGCGCCTGTGACCGACCTTGGCTGGGAAATCTACCCGCAGGGCATTGTGGAATGCGCGCGCAAGCTTTACAAAATCCATCCCCTGCCTGTGTACGTGACCGAGAACGGCACCTGCGACAACACCGACGGCTTCCGCTGCCGCTACCTGTATGACCACTTACAGGCCCTGTGCGCGTGCGAGCTGCCTGTGGAACGCTACTACCACTGGTGCTTCATCGACAACTTCGAGTGGGCGGAGGGGGAAGCGCCGCGCTTCGGGCTGGTGCATATCGATTACGATACGCAGGTGCGCACGGTCAAGCAGAGCGGGCGGTTCTTCAGCGATATCATCCGCGAGGGCGGTGTGACCGAGGCGATGGCACAGCAATACGTCGCGCCGCAGCAATACCGTACCAACGCATAGGGGGTCTTAATCTTGGGCGCATGGTGGCAGGAGCGCGTGGTCTATCAGGTCTACCCGCGCAGCTTTCAGGATACCAACGGCGATGGCATCGGCGACATTCAGGGCATCATCGACCATCTGGACGATATCAAAGCGCTGGGGGCGGGCATCATCTGGCTGTCGCCCGTGTACTGCTCACCGGATGCCGACTACGGCTACGACATCAGCGATTACCGCGACATCAACCCCAAGTTCGGCACGCTTGCGGATATGGACAGGCTGTTTGCGGAGGCCAACAAGCGCGATTTGAAGATCATCATGGATCTGGTGATCAACCACACGTCGGACGAGCACGTGTGGTTTCAGCAGAGCCGCGACCCGCAAAGCACCTATCGGGACTACTACATCTGGCGTCCCGAGAAGCCGGACGGAAGCCCGCCCAACAACTGGACGGGGTTCTTTATGGGCTCGGTGTGGCAGAAAGACGAAATGAGCGGGGAGTATTACCTGCATCTGTTTGATAAAAAGCAGCCGGACCTCAACTACGTAAACCCCAAGGTGGTGGACGAGGTCAAAGACATCATGCGCTTCTGGCTGGACCGCGGCGCGGCGGGCTTCCGGTGCGATGTGATCAACGTGATCTACAAAACCTCGCTGGCGGACGGCAAACCCCGCGTGGCGGTGCGGGGGCTGGAGCACTACAAAAGCCAGGAGGGCAACCACCGCATTCTGCAGGAACTGCGGCGCGAGGTGCTGGCCCGCTACGATTGCTTTACCGTGGGCGAAACCGTGATGGTAGACGTAGACGAAGCGCGCGACCTGTGCGAGCCGGAGTGCGGGGAACTGGACATGCTCTTCTACTTCGACCACCTGGAGGTGGACAGGCGCGTGGCGCGCTATATCCCAAAGCCGTTTAAAGCTGATAACCTGCTGCGCGTGCTCACCAAATGGCAGCAGGGCCTGCACTGGAACGCCCTGTATCTGGAAAACCACGACCAGCCGCGCATTGTGTCCCACTACGGGGACGACGGGCGCTACCGCGCGCGCAGCGCCAAGCTGTTGGCCACACTGCTGCTCACCCTGCGGGGCACGCCGTATATCTATCAGGGGCAGGAGATTGGTATGACCAACTTCGACATGACGCGACTTTCCCAGCTCAAGGATGTGGAGAGCCACAACATCGATAAACTGATGAAAGCCTATCGCATCCCACGCTTCCTGCGCTGGCGGTGGATAAGGCAAGCCTCGCGCGATAACGCCCGCACACCCATGCAGTGGACGGCGGGGCCGCAGGCGGGCTTTACCACCGGCACGCCGTGGCTGCGCGTAAACGGCAACCATACCGACATCAACCATGCCGCGCAGCAGGGCGACCCACATTCCGTGCTTACCTTCTACAAGCGTATGATCGCCCTGCGCGCGGGCAGCGAAACCCTGAAGTACGGGGCGTTCACGCCGTTGTTTGCCAACCGGCGCGTGCTGGCCTATGCGCGCACATTGCATGGCGAGCGGTTTGTCGTGCTGCTGAACATGAGCCGCCATGCGGCGCGCGCGCCTTCGGCCGGCGAAGTGGCGGTGTCCAACACCGGCCTTCAAACCTATGCAGGGCGGCTGGCACCGTATGAAGCAGTGGTGCTGCGCACGCAGGCAAAGGAGGCGAATGCATGATCGCCCACGACAACGGGCTGTTCCGCCTGACGACGCGCACCGCCAGCTATTGGTTCCGCGCGACGGCGTTCCGGCATCTGGAGCACATCTACTACGGCCCGCGCCTGCCGGATGACCAACCTGCGGAGCCGCTGCTGCTCAAGCGCACGGCTGTCATCGGCGGCAGCGTGCTCTATGACCAGAGCGACCCAACGTACTGCTTGGATACGCTCTGCCTGGAGTGGAGTGGTATTGGCAAGGGCGACTACCGCGAGACGCCCGCCGAGCTGAAAATGCCGGACGGCACCTTTACCGCTGATTTCCGCTACCAAAGCCATACGGTGCACGCGGGCGCGGAGGCGATGGAAGGCATGCCAGCCGCGCAGGGCGACGAGGCGGACTGCGACACCCTGCTGCTAACCTTGCTGGATGAGAGCAACGCCGTCACGCTCACACTGATCTACACCGTCTACCCCAAGACGGACATGATCGCGCGCCGCGCGGTGCTCCACAACGGCAACGAGGCCCCACTGACCATCCGCAGGCTGTTGAGCCTGATGGTGGATATGCCCAACGACGGCTACCGCCTGATCACGCTGGACGGGGGCTGGATCAAGGAGGCGCATGCACATGAACGCACCGTGACCTACGGCGTGCATGTGAACGGTAGCACGACGGGCGACAGCAGCAACCGCCACAACCCGGGCTTTGTGCTGGCGGCGGCGGGCACCACGGAAACGGCGGGGGTTGCCTACGGCTTTAACCTGCTCTACAGCGGCAACCATTACGGCGCGGTGGAACTGTCCAACCACGACATTGTGCGCGTGGCGCTGGGCATCAACCCGCATTGTTTTGAGTGGCGTCTTTTGCAGGGCGAGCGGTTTGAAACGCCGCAGGCTGTCATGTGCTGTGCACCGGACGGGTTGAACGGCCTGTCGCAACGCTTTCATGCCTTTGTGAACGCGCATGTGGTGCGCGGAGACTGGCGGGGCCGCGAGCGCCCCGTGGTGCTCAACAATTGGGAAGCTCATTTTTTTCGGTTTACCCGGGGTAAACTGCTGCGGCTGGCACGCCGCGCCCGTAGGCTGGGCGCGGAGTTGTTCGTGCTGGACGACGGCTGGTTTGTGGGCAGAGACAGCGACACCGCGGGCCTCGGCGACTATGCCGTGAACCGTCGAAAGCTACCCCGGGGGCTTTCGGAATTTGCGCGCCGCATCCACAGCATGGGCATGATGTTCGGCCTGTGGTTTGAGCCGGAGATGGTGAACGAAAACAGCGACCTCTACCGCACGCATCCAGAATGGGCGCTGCGCACGCCGGGCAAAGCGCCCGCCATGGGCCGCAACCAGCTGGTGCTGGATTTGACCAACCCCGCTGTGCGTGAATACATTGTTTTGCAGGTCACGCTCATTCTGGATACCTGCGCCATCGACTATGTCAAATGGGATTACAACCGCCACATCAGCGACGCGTGCTCGCCCTGCCTGCCAAGTCAGGGCGAGTTCTACCACCGCTACATCCTTGGGCTCTACGATGTGCTGAGTCGCATCTTTCGCTCGCGCCCGCATATCCTGATGGAAAGTTGCAGTAGCGGCGGCAACCGTTTCGATTTGGGCATGCTCTGCTTTTCGCCGCAGATATGGGCCTCGGACAACACCGACCCTATCGAGCGGCTGGCCATCCAAGGTGGGCTGAGCCTGCTGTATCCCCTGTCGAGCATGGGCGCGCATGTGAGTGAAGCGCCCCACCAGCAGACGCTGCGCGACACACCTCTGGCGACGCGCTTCCACGTGGCGGCGTTCGGTTGCCTGGGCTATGAGTTGGATTTGAAGTACCTGAGCCCCGTGGAGCGCCGCGAGGTCGCGCGGCAGATCGCCTTTTACAAGCGCTACCGCCGCGTGTTCCAGTATGGCAGCTTCTGGCGCGGAGAGGCGGGAAAGGCCAACAAGACCGTTTGGCACTGCGTTGCGGGCGACAGGCGCACCGCCGTGACGCTCTTGTGCCAATCGCAGGCTGCGGCTAGCGAGGGCTTTGACCGCCTGCGCCTTGCGGGCCTTGACCCTGCATGTCGCTACAGTGTGCAGACGCGCCCGCAGAGCCTGTTCCTTAAACGCTTTGGCGGGCTCCTCAAGCACGTCATGCCCATATCGCTCAACCCGGATGGATGGTTGCTGCGGCTGCTCAACCGCCGCTATTGCCTTACGGACTGTGTGGAGCGCTACGAGGGCTGCGGCGCAGCGCTGATGGGCGGCGTGATGCTTGCCAACCAGTTCATGGGTACCGGTTACAACCCGCGCACACGCCTGCTTGGCGATTATGGCTCCAACCTGTATGTGACCACGGAAACCCAAAGTGGCGCAGCCGCCAACCAGTAAGGGAAAGATGGCCACCTGCGGCAGAAGTTCGGCGTGTTAGAGAAGAACGGCTAACTACTGCAAGCAACCATCAGCATGTGGCTGGTCGTAACCGACGATTGCACCACGACCAGCTTCGCCGTGCGCTGTGTCGTGTACGCCTGCGGCGAAGAGAATTGGCTCAAGGCGTTCCAGGCGGGGCGAGCGTATCCCAGCTGACAGTGCTGTGCGTACGCTCGCTGGCGCGTGCGCCTGTCCAGCCGTTATACTGTTTCAGCCCATGAACGCATACGTCTCACAGCCCATGGATACTACGACAATGTCTGGAAAGCGCCACGTAGCAGCGCTATGCCTTCGCTTGCGATTCTGGCCACGGTATCTAGTCTACGTGGGTTTCGACCTATTGCGGTATTGAAACAGCATAAGGGAGGTATATTGATGAGACGGAAAGACCGCGAAGTGACCGACCCGCGCCGTATCGACGGCATCATTGGCGCGTGCGACTGCATCCGACTGGGCATTGCCACAAATGGCGCACCCTACGTGGTGCCGATGAACTTCGGCTACACGCGCATGGGGGAGCAGGCCGTGTTTTACCTGCATTGCGCACGCGAGGGCCGCAAGCTGGATTTACTCCGCCAAAACCCGTGCGTGGGCTTTACGCTGGATACCAACCATCTGGTGCACACCGACGAAGCGGGGTGCGCGTTTTCCTTCCGCTTTCAAAGCGTGATCGGCACCGGCGATGTGTTTTTTGTGACGGATGTGGGCGAGAAGAAGGACGCGCTGCGCCGCATCGTCGCCCAATACAGCGCGCGGGACGACTGGACGTTTACCGATGCGCAGACAGAAAGCGTTACCGTACTGCGCCTGAGGGTTGCGGAGATGACCTGCAAGGAACACGCCTGATATACCCGCCCCTAATGCGCCCGCCGACCGCGGGCGCGTTTTCGTGCGCCTGCAAACGCGCTGCACCGCCGCGGGGCGCACCGACAAAATCCAAATACACGTCATTTTGGGTTCACATTCCTGTGGTATACTGAGCATGCAGGATTGCGCGTAACGAAAGCCTGCGCCGCCCCCTGCGTTCCATACGGCGTCCGATTACCAACGTTTCTTCGCAGGGTGAGTGATGCCTGCGGCCCACCTGCGAAGCCCTACGTGGCCTGAACGCAAAACCGCTTCCACACCTCGCCGCGTAGCCGCGCCGCCCGTGCGTCGCGTCGCATGCTGCAATGGCACGGTACCCAGAATACAGGAGATGAGCATATGTTCCATGTGCTGGTGGCAGAGGATAATGAGAACACCCGCAAACTGATGGAAACGGTATTGCGGCGCAACGGCTATGTGGTGTTCACCGCGCAGGACGGCGAGGAAGCGCTGCGCGTGATGGACGAGCAACACATCGACATTGTGCTGCTGGATGTGATGATGCCCAAGGTGGACGGCTACGCTTTCACGCAGGAGTTGCGCGAAAACGGCGTGAACACGCCCATCCTGATGATTACGGCCCGCCAGATGCCCGCGGACAAGCATAAAGGCTTTCTGGTTGGCACGGATGACTACATGACCAAGCCCGTGGACATGGAGGAGATGCTGCTGCGCACGCGCGCGTTGCTGCGGCGGGCGCAGATTGTGAGCGAACGCAGGTTGCAGATCGGCGAGGTGACGCTTGCGTATGACTCGCTGACCGTGACGCGTGGCGAGGACAGGCAGACCCTGCCGCAGAAGGAGTTCTACCTCCTCTACAAGCTGCTGAGCTATCCGGACAAGATTTTCACGCGCATCCAGTTGATGGACGAAATCTGGGGCATGGAAAGTGACAGCGCGGACACCACCGTGAACGTGCACATCAACCGCCTGCGCCGTCGATTTGAGGATTACCCAGAGTTTGAGCTGGTGGCCGTACGCGGTCTGGGCTATAAGGCGGTGAAGAAGGCATGATGCAGCGCAAGCACAAGCGGCTGGGGCTCGGCCTGTTCTTTTCGTTGATGGTGATGGTGCTCTTTCTGATTACGGGGCTGCTGGTGGCGCTGATGGGTGCGGCGGCCATACACTTTGGACTGATGGAGCGGTTTGGCCTGCGGATGGCGTTTCCGGTGCTGCTTTCGGCGGTGGTATCCAGCGCCATTGTGGGCACGGCGGTGTCTATGGTGTTCGGTCGCATCCCATTGCGGCCCATCCGCGAGGTGATCGACGCCACCAACAAACTGGCGGCGGGCGATTTCTCCGTGCGCATCGGCGTAAACCATACGCCGGAGCTGCGCGTGCTGCGTGAAAGTTTCAACCGTATGGCGGAGGAGTTGGGCAGCATCGAGGTGCTGCGAAGTGACTTCATCAACAATTTCTCTCACGAGTTTAAGACGCCTATCGTTTCCATCAAGGGGTTTGCGGAACTGCTCAAGCTGGACGACCTGCCCCGCGAGGAGCGCAACGACTATCTGGATATCATCATCCGCGAATCCACACGCCTGTCCACCATGGCGACCAATGTGCTCAACCTTTCCAAGGTAGAAAACCAGACCATTGTAGGCGACAAGCATACCTATGAGCTGGGCGAGCAGATACGGCGCTGCATCCTGATGTTGCAAAACAGTTGGGAGCACAAGGGCATCCGGCTGGAGCCGGAGCTTGCCGAGGTGCTGGTGAACGCCAACGAGGAAATGATGAGCCAGGTGTGGCTGAACCTGATCGACAACGCCATCAAGTTTTCCCGCGAGAAGGGGCGCATCGTGGTCACACTCAACGCCATCGCAGGCAACGCCGTGGCAACCGTGCGCGATTACGGCACGGGCATCCCCGAGAAGGACCTGCCCCACATCTTCGACAAGTACTACCAGTCGGACGAGACGCGCGCCATACCGGGCAACGGGCTGGGGCTCACGCTGGCACGGCGCATCGTGGAGCTGCACGGCGGCAGCATCGAGTGCGCCAGCAAGCAGAACCGCTGGACGGAGTTTACCATGCGCTTGCCGCTGGCTTCCGGTACGCCGGTTTCGGGCAAGGCCATCTCGGGTAACTGGGCATTGGGGGACAACGCGTAAACTTGTTTTTGCGTTCATGATCAGTTAACGCTCAGTTCATCAAAGCGCATTACCATAGACCCGTACCACAAACGGATCAAGTAGGAGGTTCCAATCGTGAAAACGAAGCGCACCCGATGGATCGTAATTCTGATTGTACTGGCAGTCATTGTCGTGGCGGGCTCGCTGGTGTTGGGCGGCGGCGGCGCGCCGCTGTATGCTGAGGCCACCGCGCAGACGGGCTCCATCACGACTTATTTCAATTTTTCCGGCTCGATGGACGTAAACCAGTCGGTGACCGTCAGCGCGCCTGCCGAGGCGACCGTATCCGAGGTGTATGTGCGCCAGAACGGGCAGGTGGCTAAGAATGCCCGCCTGATGCGCCTTTCGGACGGCACCATCCTCAAGGCAGACATCGCCGGCGAAGTAACCAACCTTCCCGTATCGGCGGGTAGCGTTGTGCGTGTGGGCGATACGCTGGCCGAAATCATGGATCTGAGCAACCTCAAGGCCACCTTCAAGGTGGACGAGTTTGACGTTTCCGCCGTGGTGATCGGCAAAGAGGCGCAGGTCACGCTGGATGGAACCGGCAACAGCTTCACGGCCAAGGTGTCAGGCCTCAACAAGCGCGCCACGCTGGAGGGTGACCTGAGCTACTACACCGCTACCATTGAACTTGCGGGGGTAGCCTTGCCCGCCGACGCGCTGCCGGGGATGCAGATCACCGTGAAGCTGCTCAACAGTAACGCGGAGAACGTTGTGCTGCTGCCCATGAAAGCCATCAGCTTTACCGCGCAGAACGAGCCGTACGTGCTGATGCCGGACGGCAAGAACACCCGCAGGGCGAGCATCGAACTGGGCATCAACGACGGTGACAACGTCGAGATCCGCGCGGGCTTGAAGAGCGGCGAAACCGTGCTGTATACTCCCACTGCTACCCAGGACATACAGTCCATGATGGAGCAGCGGCGCAACAGCGCCTGGTCCACGGAGGCAAACTGATGATGGGCAACGATTTCTTCCGCATGACGGGCATCGTGAAGCGATACCAGATGGGGGAAGAGCTGCAAACCGTGCTGCGCGGGGTGGACCTGACTGTACGCGAGGGCGAGTTTCTGGCCGTGCTGGGGCCCAGCGGCAGTGGCAAGTCCACGCTGATGAACATTATTGGCTGTCTTGATACGCCCACGGAGGGTGATTACATCCTGCGCGGCCGCGAAATCAAGAAGCAGTCGCCCCGCCAATTGGCAGCCATCCGCAATCAGGAGATCGGCTTCGTGTTTCAGTCCTTCCAGCTATTGCCGCGCCTGAGCGCGCTGCGCAACGTGGAGCTGCCTTTGATTTACGCGGGCATGGACGAGCGGGCCCGCCTGCAGCGCGCGCAGGAAACGCTGGAGCGCGTTGGCCTGTCCGACAAGCTCAACAACCGCCCCAACCAGTTGTCCGGCGGCCAACAGCAGCGCGTGGCCATCGCGCGCGCACTGGCAACCAACCCCAGCATTCTGCTGGCGGACGAGCCCACCGGCGCGCTGGATCAAACCACAGGCAAGCAGGTGTTGCAGTTGTTTGAGGAGATCAACCGCGAAGGCCGCACCATCATCATGATCACGCACGACATGGGCATCGCCAAATACGGCCAGCGCATTGTGCATATCCTCGACGGTATGCTGAAAGAGGAGGGCATGCCGGATGCTTAAACGTAAGCTGACACTGTTGCGCGAAAGCATGCGCATGTCCCTGACCAATATCTGGAACAGCAAGATGCGCTCCTTCCTGACGGTGCTGGGGATCGTGATCGGCGTTACGGCCATCATCGCGCTCATCACCATCATGCAAAGCGCCACCAAAGAGGTCACGGATCAGTTCGTGGCCATGGGAACGGGCAGGCTTGTGGTGAACGCGTCCGGCACGCCTCTGAAGAGTGGCCTTTCATCCGACGATATCAAGGCGATACAGGCCCTGCCGGAAGTGGATGGCGTGTCCCCCAGCGTAACGGCAATGGTAACGGCCAAAAGCCAGAACGGCTGGGTGGAGGACGTGACCCTGGACGGGTACAACGAGATGTACTTCAAGCGCAACGCCGAGATCGTGGCGCGTGGGCGGGCGCTGACCGTGATGGACGTAACGGATAAAAACCGCGTGGTGCTGATCGACACTACGGCGCAGAGCCACCTCTTCTACGGGCAGGACCCGCTGGGGCAGAAGGTGTACATCCGCGGGTATGAGTTTACGGTTGTGGGCACGCTCAGCGATGCGGACAGCAGCGACGTGCTTGCCCAAGCGCAGGGAGACGATACCGACGGGGGCCGCATGATCATCCCCTACACGACGGCCATGACACTCACCGGTACGCGCAACATCGCCTCGCTGAGCGTGTATGTGACCGACGCCAAGTTCACCTCCCAGGTGGAGGCGGAACTGGAAGGCGTGCTGAAAGCCGCCTTTAACTATAAGGACAACAGCTACCGCATCATTAACATGGAAAGCTTGCTGGATACCATGGATACCATGCTTGCCATGATGTATATGCTGCTGGTGGGCATCGCCTCCATCGCGCTGCTGGTGGGCGGCATCGGTATCATGAACATGATGCTGGTGACCGTGTCCGAGCGCACAGCCGAAATCGGCCTGCGCAAGGCCTTGGGTGCGGAGCCAGGCCAGATACAGCTGCAATTCCTGATCGAGTCCATTGTGCTGTCCATCTCCGGCGGCATCATTGGCGTCATCTTCGGGTTGCTGGTGTCCTACGTGTTCAGCATCGTTGCCAGCATGTCCTTTGTGGTCTCCGGCTCGGCCATCGCGCTGGGCGTAGGGTTCTCGGCGGCGGTCGGCATCGGCTTTGGCTGGGCACCCGCACGCAAGGCCAGCAAACTCAACCCCATCGATGCGCTGCGCAGCGTGTAACGGATAGAAAGGATGTATTAAACATGAAGAAGATACTTGCAACCCTGACGGCGGCGCTGCTATTGCTGGGCGCTATCCCTGTGATGGCTGAAGCCGCGCCCGACGCGGCGGTTTTCTCCGGCGAGGTGGCCTACCGCAACATCATTACCCTGACAGCGCCCTTTGGCGGAACCCTGGCGGATTATGACCTGCGTGTGGGCGACACGGTAAAGGCGGGCGAAACGCTGTTTACCCTGGACACTGAGAAGGTCTACGCGCCCATCGACGGCACGGTGCGCGGCCTGATGGCGCAGGCGGGCGACGACGCGGCCACCGTTGCGCAGCGCTACGACGCGCTGCTGCGCATCGAGCCTGCGGGGCGCTACACCGTGAGCGCCAACACCAGCCGCGCCTATAACAGCAGCGACCTGAACAACACGAACCGTTACCTGAACGAGGGCGAAACCGTGTACCTGCGCAGCTCGGACGATGATGATCGCACCGGCACAGGCGTGATTACCGCGGTGGATGGGCGCAACTTCACCGTTGAGGTGAAACAGAGCAACCTGAACGTGGAGGAAACCGTATCGGTGTACCGTGACGCGGCATTCACCACCGCACAACGCTTGGCCAGCTATGCGCGTGTTTCCAAAGCCCCCGCCGTTCAGGTGACGGGCACGGGCAGCGTGATGCGCATCGCGGTTGCGGAAGGCCAGACGGTCAAGCGGGGCGACCTGCTGTTTACCACCGTGACGGGCACGCTGGGCGGGCTGTCTCCGGTATCGGATACCGTTGCCGCGCCGGTGGATGTTGTGATCAAAACCTTGCCCAAGGCCGCGGGCACCATGGTGCAACAGGACGACGTGCTTGCGACCCTCTGCGTGGCCGGCGACCTATGGATTACCTTTGACGTGGACGAGAGTGACCTTGCCGCCGTACAGGCAGGCGGCAGAGTGCGCGTGACGCTGGACGCGCTGCCAGACGCCGCGCCCATGGAGGGCACCATCGACTCCGTATCGGCGCTTCGCACGGTTGATGGGGGCGACGCGCAGTATACCGCCTGTGTGGCGCTTGACAGTTTTGAAAACCTGCGAGATGGCATGAACGTATCCGTTTACCTGCAATAACCGCGTGCTTGCACGGTAGCGAAACAACGGGAGCCTCCGGCGCCAACGCGCCGGAGGCTCCCGTTTGAATGAATCAGCAGCAGGCACGCAATAGCATTCAGCAGTTGCCCATGTAGACGTAGGCCAGCCGCTGCGCTGCCACATCATACAGCGTGCGGAGCGTCTCCAGCGGTGTTGGCTGCGCCGTCGCCATGCGGTAGCGGGGAAAGAAGCGCGAGATGTGCAGCGGAATATCGGGATCAACGCTCGCCAGCCAGTCCGCCTCAGCCGCCATCTGTATGGGGCTGTCGCTGAGCCCGGGCACAACCAGCGTGGTCACCTCCAAATGGCAGGCGGCGGCGGCGGTGCGGATGGTGTGCTGCACCGTGGGCAGGTCGCCGCCCAGCTGTTTGTACCCTTCGGGTGTAAAGCATTTCAGGTCGATGTTCATGGCGTCCACGTAGGGGAGCAGCGCGCGCAGCGGCGCATCGCACACCATGCCGTTGGTCACCAGTACGTTTTCAAGCCCTGCCTCACGCGCAAGCCGCGCGGTGTCAAGCACAAACTCATAGCCTACTAGCGGCTCGTTGTAGGTGTAGGCAATGCCGATGTTGCCCCGGTCGCGCAGCGCCAGCGCCTGCGATACCAGTTCGTCAGGGGTGGTCTGCGCCGTTTCGGTGCCATCGCCCGCCATGCTGATGTCGCTGTTCTGGCAAAAGGGGCAGCGCATGTTGCACCCAAAGCTGCCTGCTGAGAGGATGGTGCTGCCCGCGCGGAACCGCCTCAGAGGCTTTTTTTCAATGGGGTCGAGGGCCAGCGCGGTCAGCCTGCCGTAGTTCAGGCTTATGACCTCCCCGCCATGGTTAGCCCGCGCGCGGCACAGCCCCGCCCGCCCAACCGGCAGGCGGCAGCGGTGCGGGCACAGGCCACAGACAACCGCCTGCGCGTCAATGGTGCCTCACCACCTCGAAGCGCGCCATTTTAACGTTCTCGTTCGGGCCGATGCCCGCCTTGCGCCGCGCCACCTCCAGCTGTTTGGCCACAGTGTCGATGCCCTCCAGATCCGGCAACAGCAACCCCCTGCGCGCACCTGTCTGCACGATCACGCCGTAGCGGCCGGGGTCAAGCTGCGCGTCGCTGGTGACCAGCTCGGGTTCGCAAAGCACATCCACGCTGTAGACAAGATCCTCCAGCTCGTCCTCGCGCACAGGTTCAAAACGCGGGTCGTGCGACGCGGCGGACACGGCGTTGCCTATGATCTCCATACCTACGCTCTCCGCTGCAGGCGAGATGGTGCCGATGCACCCGCGCAACTGGCCGTCCTTTTTGATGGACACAAACACGCCCGCGCGCGTGTGGGTCAGCTCAGCGGGCAGGTTATCAGGCAGGTGTGCGCGCTCGCCGGTGCTCACATAGGTTTCAAGGCTCAGGCGGGCCAGGCGCACGTAGGCGTCCTCCGACTCCTTGATCTTGCGCAGCGTCTGCTTGCGCGCGCGCTCAAACCGTTCGCCAAAGGCGCGCTCGCCGTCGGTTCCCATGACCTCAAACGCGGCCACGGCGTAGCCCACGCCAAAAGGCCCCTCGTAGGAGAGCAGCTCGTGGGTGACACTTTTTTTGTCCAACACGCCCGCCATCATCTGGAAGGAGCGCAGGCCGCACTCTGCCGCCGCTTCGGACAGGTCGGGCGGCATGGATAACAACGCCTCAAAATCGCCTGCGGCAAGGGCGGCGGTCAACCGCCTGTCGAAAATAGGGCCTTCGCTGGCAAAGCCATACGGGCCGCCCGCCGCCAGTTTATGGGACAGATCACCGCTGGCGATGAACACGGCCCGGCGGTTCAATGATTCCACTGCCTCGGAAATGCACTTTCCAAGATGATAGTGCGACAGCGCGGGCAGGCCGCTCAACCCGATGCGCACCACCTTGCAAGCAACCCCCACTGAGCGCAGCAGCCATAAGGGGATCAGCGTGCCGTGGTCGAGTTTTTCATCGCGTGTGCCCATGGTGCCGGCGGGCAGTTGCCAGCCACGCGCCTGCTTTTCAATGCGACGGGCCAGTTCGCTGTCATAGGTCACCTCCAGATGTACGCCCGGGGCGTGGTACTGCTCCAGCGAGCCGGAGGCCTCCACGCCGGGCGAAATATGGAAGTAATCGGCATACAGCGTCGTATGCGGGCTGGCCACCAGCAACACGTCGGGTTTCAGGCGCGCGACACGCGCCGCCACCTCGGCATAAGCGCGTGCTGTCTGTTCGACCTTGTGCGATTCGCCATGCCCGACCTCCGGCAGAAGGATGGGTGGGTGGGGCAGAACATAGGCGGCCAGAATGGACATGGTACCAGCTCCTTCTCATGATGGCAAATCAAACGGATGGCACGGCGCATCGCCAGCGACACGAGGCCGCGGCGGCAATATAGAAGCGGTGGCATGACCGCCGGGCTGTGCCTGTATTGTTCATGCAGGAAACACATACGGCTGGGCTGCTGACGATCTCGCCTGAGCGTACGTGTTTCCAGCATTACGGGCCTTCGGGTACGGGCGGGGTCGGCGGTGCATCCGGCGAAGCAGTGCGTGCGGCCATCGCGCGGTGCTCTTCCAAAAGCTCCCGGTGCAGCGCGGCGGCGTCCCATGTGCGGTTGGCCTCGGTCAACACGGCTTTGAGCGCGACTGGCGGAATGCGCCCAGCCTGAAAGCCGCTGAGGAATTGGTTGAGCTGCGTACCGGAAAAATTCGCCAGCACGAGCATTTCATCGGTGAAGGGCGCAGGCGGCGGCGCGCCGGTCGGGGGTTCCCATCCGCACAGCACGGCAAGCGTTTCGCCAAACTCGCCCTGCGGCACATTGCGCAGGCGCACGCCGAGGCGCATCGCCAGCAGGCGGATGCCCGCGGCCTTATCGGCTTCGATGTTAAAACAGAGCAGGACGGGTGGTTTCATAAAAAGCCTCCTTTGAAGGCGCTGGCGACGTAAGCCGCCATGGCGGGCATACGGCGAAGCGCGCCCGCCCGAGGCACTTTGCACAGATACGAAAAACGAACGCCGCTGGACGGGCGAGCCGTGCGTGCCCCGATGCTTCGGGGCCGCGCGCGCTGCGGCGGAGATGTGAATGCGCAACTGGGCCGTGCGCAGAGCATGTGAGAAACAGCGTGCCGTTTCCATCATTATACCATAAGTTGCCCCGTGCGGAAGACGAAATTTTTACCGTGTAAAACAGCACGGTGCGCGCCGTTTCATAGCGGGGTAGAGCGGGTACTTGTCATCATATGTCCCGCCCGTCGCGGCGCATGAACCAACGGCGCGGCAGGTCTGTCATAAGCTTAGGGCGAATGCTGCGGGCCGCCCGGGAAATAAGGGGTGGGTATACCATGCAGGCGATCATGGAAACCGTGTTTGATATCGCATACCTTGCGACGGTCATTATCCTTGGTGTTTTGATGATACGGGGCGCGAAGGGGGAGCGGCAGTATTTACTGTTCGGCGTGATGGCGGTGCTGCTGGGCGCGGGGGACGCGTTCCACCTTGCGCCGCGCGCCTACGCGCTCAGCACGCTGGGGCTGGAACACTTCGCCGTGGCGCTGGGCGTGGGCAAGCTGATCACCTCCATCACCATGACGGTGTTTTATGTGCTGCTCTACCACGTCTGGCGTGCGCGGTACCGCATTGCGGGCAACCATGCCCTGACGGCGACAGTCTATGCGCTGGCAGTGGTGCGTGTCGCGCTGTGCCTGTTTCCGCAAAACGCGTGGACCAGCCTGAACGCGCCGCTTAGCTGGGGCATTTGGCGCAATATTCCCTTCGCACTGCTGGGACTGCTGGTGGTCGCGCTGTTTTACCGCAGCGCCAAGGCGGCAAATGACCACTCCTTCCGCTTCATGTGGCTGACCATCGTGTTAAGCTTTGCGTTTTACATTCCCGTGGTGCTGTTTGCCGATGCGGTGCCGCTGATCGGGATGCTGATGATCCCCAAGACCTGCGCGTATGTGTGGACGGTGCTGATCGGTTACTTGGACATGCGCAGGGCCCGCAAGGCAGCCGCCGCCGCGCGGTAAACCTGGCAGTACGCAAAGCGGCGGCGAGGCATAGGCCTGCCGCCGCTTTGCACCTGTCCGTGCGTATGCTGTATGCGAACGTATGCGTGCATATCGTGCCCTGTGCGGGCGGCGTTATACGGTGGCTTCTGCCGTCACGGGTTCCGAGATGGTTACGATTACCTTGCCCGTGGCGTGCCCGCCTGCGACGTAGGCGAACGCACCGTTGAGCTCGGCCAGCGTGCAGGTGCGTTCGATCACGGGTCGGATGGCGCTCTCCGCGGCAAGGCACGCAACCAGCGCCACGTCGCGGTCGTTGGTCTTGACGGACAGCAGCGTTTGCCGCAAGCCAAGCAGGCGGAGCAGCGGCGCGGCTGCCATGGTTTTGAGCAGGCGCGGCAGGCTGCCGCCAACCAGCACGACCCTGCCGCCTTTCGCCAGCACGCGTCGGTAGGCGCGCATGGGCTCACTGCCGTGGATGGCCAGCACTAGATCATACCGGCGCGGGCCTTGCGTGAAGTCTTCCTGCTGGTAATCGATGATGCGATCCGCACCCAACGCTTTGGCCTGCGCGGCGTTGCGCCCGCTGCAAACGGCGGTCACGTCCGCGTCCATCCACTTGGCCAGTTGAATGGCGTAGGTGCCCACGCCGCCAGACGCGCCGTGCAGCAGCACACGCTCACCCTTGCGCAGCCTGCCCGCGTCACGCAGGCCCTGCAGTGCGGTGACCGCCGCCAGCGGCAACGCGGCTGCTTGCACAAACCCAAGCCCCTTGGGCATGTGCGCAAGGATGGCTTCCGGCGCGATGGCGTATTCCGCGAACCCGCCAAAGCCATAATCGCCTAGGTCGCCAAGCACGTTGTCTCCCACGGCGAAGCGCGTAACCCCTTCGCCCGTCGCTTCTATGGTACCAGCCACATCCGCGCCGAATACGCCGCTTTTTGGTTTCATACCGTAACGCGCGGAGCGGTAATCCGCCGCGTTGATGGAGGAGCAGCACACGCGCAGCAGCACTTCGCCGCGCTGTGGCTGCGGTACGGGGCGCTCCGTCAGGACGAAGGGCTGTGCGGGGTTACTCTTGTGATAGACCATGGCCTTCATGCCTTTGCCTCCTGCCGTGTGTGGGTGAATACCTCGGTGACGGATACGCCGAACGCATCCGCAATGCGGAAGGCCAGCTCCAGCGAGGGCGCGTACTTGCCCGCCTCAACGGCCACGATGGTCTGCCGCGAAGCGCCGGTCAGGTCGGCAAGCTGTTGTTGGGTCATTTCGCCCGCGAAGAAGCGCAGTTTGCGGATCTGGTTGGTGATCAACAGCTTTTCAGGCATTGCGGACTCCCTTCCTGTACAGGTAGAGCTTGACCGCGCCTTCCGCGAGCGAGCCAAGCGCCAGCCCCAGGTAGAGGATGTTGAGCATCAGCCCGCCCTGCGCGCCCAGCAGGATGGAGACCAACGCGGCCAGGATGCACATGCACACGATGGCGTAGCCCCCTTGCGCGGCCTTGCCTTCGATCAGCTTATCCATCTCGTCTTCGCGTGTTTCAGTGGTGATCTGGCTTTCGATTTCGGCATCCTTCGCGGTGGGTTTGCGGATGGCGATGCCAATGGCCATCGCAATGTGGAATGCGATCTGCGTTACAATGGCCACGCCTACGCCGATGCCGATGAACACTAGCATGGTTGCGGCGCTGAAGCGCATATCGGCCAGTTGGGCGCGACCCGCGGCGTAGGCGTTGAGGGTGTACACGAGGTAGGCGGCCAGCAGGACGACCCCGGCGCTTATGCTGACGATGGTCTTTTTCTCTCCGTAGGACATGGTGACCTTCCTTTCAATGCGGGTGAGTTTTGGGAACGACCAAATTGTAGCACAATGCAGACAACGTGTCAAGTAGATAATACATTGTGTCTAAAATAATATTCACAAACCAATTGAAGGAACGTCACGCGCCGCAGCAAGCGTTTGACATGCGCCCGCAGGGCGAGCGCACGTTTCAAAACCGACTCCGCAGGATATCTGAGAAATGTAGGCATTTCAGGTTACAGGCTTGCGCAGGCGACGGATTGATGATATACTAACAAATGGCGTTCTTTTGCTATCGGAGACAGCCACTGGAAGCCCAAACCACATCTGGGAGGAAAACACATGGAATATACGGTGGAAAAACGAAGCGGCAATAAAGTCAAGATCAACTTCAGCGTTCCGGCGGTCGATTTCGAGGCGGCGGTGGACAAGGCTTACCTGAAAAACCGCGGGCGCATCAATGTGCCGGGCTTTCGCAAGGGTAAGGCTCCCCGCAAGCTGATCGAGCGCATGTACGGCGAAACGATCTTCTTTGACGACGCGCTGGAGCTCGTTTTCCCCGATGCCTATATGGAAGCCGTTCAGAAGGAAGACCTGCACCCCGTGAGCCAGCCCGAACTGAGCCTTGACACTATCGAAAAGGGCAAGGACGTGGCGTTCAGCTGTGAGGTGTTTGTGCAGCCCGAGGTAACACTGGGTGCGTACAGGGGCGTGGAAGTGACCCGCACCGTGAGCCCCGTGCAGGACAGCGACGTGGAAGCTCGCCTTTTGCAGGAGCAAAAGCGCGTGGCCCGCAGCGTGGATGTGACCGACCGGCCCGTTGAGACCGGCGACGAGGTAACCCTCGACTACAGCGGCACTGTGGACGGGGTGGCCTTTGACGGCGGCACCGCTGAAGACCAGAAGCTGGTCATCGGTTCCGGGTCTTTCATACCGGGCTTTGAGGAGCAGTTGGCAGGCCTGTCCATCGGTGAGGAGAAAGATTTGCCCGTCACATTCCCCGCGGAGTACCACGCCGAAGAGCTCAAGGGCAAGGCCGCCGTGTTTCATGTGAAGGTGAAAGCCATCACCCGCGAAGAGTTGCCCCCGCTGGATGACGATTTTGCCAGCGAGGTGAGCGATTTTGATACGCTGGCCGACTTCAGCGCCGATATCCGCGCCAAGCTCCAGAAGACTGCCGACGACCAGGCCACCGAAGCCGTGCGCCAGAGCCTAGTGCAGAAGGTTGTGGACACCGCAGAGGTGGATATTCCCGCCCCGATGGTGGAGGAGAAGGTGCACGACCTGCTCAACGAAATGGACTGGCGTATGCAGCAGCAGGGCTTCGACATGAAGCGTTACATGCAGCTGACCGGCCAGACGCATGAGCAGATGCACGATATGTACCGCGAGGAAGCACGCAATAACCTGAAGACCGAGCTGGTAATCGAGGAGATCATCAAAGCGGAGAATGTGGCAGCGGATGAGGCGGACGTAGCCAAGATGGTCGATGAGTACGCAAAGGCCGTTGGCAAGTCCGCAGAGGATTTCCGCGCAGGGCTGAACGAATCGCAGCTGGCCTACTTCACGCACCGCGCAAAGGTGAACCGCGTGCTGGATCTGCTGTGGGAAAGCGCAACCGTAACCGACGAAACCCCCGCGCAAGCCGATGGCGACAAGCCCGCCAAGAAGCCCGCCGCGCGCAAAGCCGCCAGGAAGGCCGCTGGCGACCAGCCCGAAGCCGCCGTGCAAGCCGAGGCTGACAGCGAAGAGCCCAAGAAGGCCGCAAAGCCCAAGGCAAAGCCCGCCGCCAAGAAGAAGGCGGGAAGCGAAACCGCCGAATAATGCAGACATACCCACGCATCACCACGGCCATGATACGATAGCCCGCGGCAATGCGCGGCGCACAGGCGGCTTGCGACGGCGCAATAATGCGCGCGCCTGCCGCCTTTCCCTATCGTAGGCATGGGCCGCCATACAGGAGGCTACCGCCGCCTAAACCGTCGACAGACAGGAGTGAACCTCAATGAAAAATACTTTGATCCCCATGGTCGTTGAACAAACCAACCGCGGTGAACGCAGCTTTGACATCTATTCGCGCCTTTTAAAGGACCGTATCGTGTTTCTGGGTGGCGAGATTGACGACGACGTGGCCAACCTCGTGGTCGCGCAGCTTTTGTTTTTAGAAATGGAAAACCCGGATGCGGACATCTCTCTTTACATCAACAGCCCCGGCGGCAGCGTCACGGCGGGCATGGCGATCTTTGACACCATGCAGCACATCAAGCCCAATGTGCGCACCGTTTGCGTGGGCATGGCGGCGTCCATGGGTGCGTTTTTGCTGATGGCGGGTCAAAAGGGCAAGCGCTTGGGCCTGCCTAACAGCGAGATGATGATCCACCAGCCACTTGGCGGCGCCAGCGGGCAGGCGACCGACGTGCAGATTCGCGCGGAATGGCTGCTGCGCACCAAGCGTAAGATGAATGTCCTCATCGCACAGATGACCGGCCAGTCGCTTGAAAAGGTGGAGCACGACGTGGAGCGCGACTACTTCATGAGCGCCGAGGAAGCCCTCAAGTATGGCATCATCGACGAAATCTACCAGCCGAAAACCTAACATAACGGGAGGTAACCATGGCGGACGATATGAACCCCCGCATCCCCAAGCTCAAGCGGTGCAGCTTCTGCGGCAAGACCAGCGAGCAGGTGCGCAGGCTGGTGGCGGGCCCGAACGTGCACATCTGCGACGAGTGCATTCTACTGTGCCAAGAGATCATCAATGATGATTTTGCGACCAGCGAGGAAATCGCGCCCGTGGACGTGCCCCGCCCCAAAGAAATCAAGGACGTGCTGGACCAATACGTCATCGGGCAGGAGATGGCCAAGCGCGCGCTGAGCGTGGCGGTATACAACCACTACAAGCGCATCGACACACCGCCCACGCAGGGGGATGTGGAGTTGCAAAAGAGCAACATCCTGATGCTGGGGCCCACAGGCTGCGGCAAAACCTTTCTGGCGCAGACGCTGGCCAAGATTTTACAGGTGCCATTCGCCATCGCGGACGCCACCAGCCTGACCGAAGCCGGCTACGTGGGCGAGGATGTTGAAAACATTCTGCTGCGCCTGATCCAGAACGCGGATTACGATATCCAGTTGGCCCAGCGCGGCATCATCTACATCGACGAGATTGACAAGATCGCCCGCAAGAGCGAGAACCCGTCCATCACGCGCGATGTGAGCGGCGAAGGCGTGCAGCAGACGCTGCTTAAGATTCTGGAGGGCACCATTGCCAGCGTGCCGCCGCAGGGGGGGCGCAAGCACCCCCATCAGGAGTTCTTGCAGATCGACACCACCAACATCCTGTTCATCTGCGGCGGCGCGTTTGACGGTCTGGCCCCGATTGTGGAAAACCGCATCGGCAAGAAGACACTGGGCTTCGGCGCGGAGGTGCGCAGCAAGACGGACGACAACATCGGCGCCGTGCTGCGGCAGGTGCGCCCCGAGGATCTGATCAAGTTTGGCCTGATCCCGGAATTTGTGGGGCGCCTGCCCATCGTGGTCACGCTGGAGCAACTGGGCGAAGCGGAACTGGTGAGCATCCTCACCGAACCGCGCAACGCGCTGGTCAAACAGTATGTCTACCTGATGGATTTGGACGGGGTCGAGCTGCTCTTTGAGCCCGAAGCGCTTAAAAAGATTGCGCATCACGCCATTGAGCGCAAGAGCGGCGCGCGCGGCCTGCGGGCAATCATCGAAAAGCTGATGTTGGATACGATGTTTGACCTGCCCAGCCGTAGCGACGTGCGCCAGTGCATCATCACCGAGCGCTGCGTGGACGGGCTGGAGCCCCCCATGCTGGTGCATAGTGATACGCCCGTGCGCAAGCCGCGCACCGTACGCACCCCCGTCCCCAAGAAGAAGCAGGGCTTCAACGCAGGCTGATACGCCGCCTGTCGCCCACGCGGCACAGCGCGCCCACGCCTTCCACGCCGCATCATGCATGGTGCGGCGTGTTTAGTCCCTCGCGGGATGGGTATACAGGTATTGGGGCAGATGCCCCACACGCAGAACAGGGAGAACACACAACGCCGCTTGAATTTGCAACCGCAAGCGGTTATGATGGTATCGGCACCGATTGGCCGCACACCGCGCCCGGTATGCCATAAGGAGGAAACCATGCAACAAACTACGCGAAAGACCCACCTGACCCGCTTGCCCGTACTCCCATTGCGGGGCATGATGGTATTTCCGCACATGGTGCTGCATTTTGATGTTGGCCGCGCGAAAAGCGTGGCCGCGCTGGAGAAGGCAATGCTCGCGGATCAGAAGATTTTTTTGGTCGCCCAGAAGGACGCGGACGCGGAGGACCCCGGCATGGACGATCTCGCTGCCGTGGGCACCATTGCGCTGGTCAAGCAGGTGCTCAACCTGCCGGGCGACAGCATCCGTGTGCTGGTGGAGGGCGAGCGCCGCGCAGAACTCATCGATATCGTGGCGGACGACCCCTGCCTGATGGCGGATGTGCGCCCCGTGCGTGCCGTCGGCGCTGCGCAGTCCACCGAGATCAAGGCGCTTGTGCGAACCACGCACGAGTATTTTGAGGAGTACTACAAAACCAGCCAGCGCGTATCGCAGGAGACGCTGCGCAGCGTGATGGCCATCGTAAAACCAGACCAGCTGGCCGACACCATCGCCGCCAATGTGTTGATTCAGATGCAGGACCGGCAGATGATTTTGGAAAAACTGAACGTGGGCGAGCGGCTGGAGGCGCTGTGCGGCATTCTGCTGCGCGAGACGCGGCTCTCCGAGGTTGAAAAAACCGTGCAGGCCCGCATCAAGCAGCAGATCGAAAAAAACCAGAAGGACTACTACCTGCGCGAGCAGATCAAGGCCATCCAAACCGAGCTGGGCGACAAGGAAGCCACCGACGTGGAGGAGCTGCGCGAGAAGCTGGCCCAAACGCCACTGAACGACGAAGCGCGCCAGAAGGCCGAGCGCGAGCTGGAGCGCCTGTCGCACATGGCGCCGGGCACACCGGAGATCGGCGTGAGCCGCACGTACGTTGAGTGGATTTTGGAACTGCCCTGGGGCAAGACCACCGAGGACAGCCTGGATCTGAAGCGTGCCGAGCAGGTGCTGGATCGCGACCACTACGGCCTGAAGAAGGTCAAGGAGCGCATCGTGGAGTACCTTGCGGTGCTCAAGCTCAAACAGGACATGAAAGGCCCCATCCTCTGCTTTGTGGGCCCGCCGGGCGTAGGCAAGACAAGCATCGTGCGTGCCATCGCCGAGGCAGTGGGCCGCAAATTTGTTCAGATGTCGCTGGGCGGCGTGCGCGACGAGGCAGAGATTCGCGGCCACCGGCGCACCTACGTTGGTGCCATTCCGGGGCGCATCATCGCCGGGCTCAAACAGGCGGGCACCATGAACCCTGTGTTCCTCTTTGACGAAATCGACAAGATGAGCAGCGACTTCCGCGGCGACCCCGCCTCGGCGCTGCTGGAAGTGCTGGATGCGGAGCAGAACAACGCCTTCCGCGACCACTACATGGAGCTGCCCTTTGATCTGAGCCGTGTGATGTTCATCACCACGGCCAACTCGATGGACACCATCCCGCCCGCACTGCTGGACCGACTGGAGATCATTGAGGTGCCCAGCTATACGGAGCTGGAGAAGCTCGCCATCGGTAAAAAGCACCTGCTGCCCAAGCAGGTGAAGGCCCATGGCCTGCCGCCCAAAAGCGTGAGTATGACCGACCGCGTGATGCAGGAGCTGATCGAAGGCTATACGCGCGAGGCGGGCGTTCGCACCCTGGAGCGCACGCTGGCGCGCGTGGTGCGCAAGGCGGCGGTGGAAACCATCAAAACCGGCTCGGCCAACGTGTCCGTGACCGCTAAAAAACTCAAGGAATACTTGGGCGCGGTACAGTTTCTGCGTGAAAAAACGGAGAAAGACAACCTGATCGGCGTTGTGAACGGGTTGGCCGTAACCTCGGTGGGCGGCGAAACGCTGGCCGTGGAGTGCACCATCATGCGCGGCGCGGGCAGCCTGCAGCTGACGGGCAAGCTGGGCGATGTCATGCAGGAGAGCGCAAAAGCGGCCCTCTCGTGGGTGCGCGCGCACAGCGATGCGTGGGGTATCGGCGCGGAATACTACAAGACGCACGACATCCATATACACGTGCCGGAAGGCGCGGTGCCCAAGGACGGGCCTTCGGCGGGCGTCGCCATGACCACCGCGCTGGTGAGCGCGCTGACCGCCACCCCTGTGCGGCAAAACGTGGCCATGACGGGCGAGATTACCCTACGCGGGCGCGTGCTGCCCATCGGCGGCCTTAAGGAAAAGCTGCTGGCCGCCTACCGCGCGGGTCTTACGCTGGCGCTGATCCCCCGTGAAAACAGCAAGGATCTGGAGGACGTGCCCGAGAGCGTGCTGCAAAAGGTGCGCGTGGTGCCTGTGGAGAAGATCGACGAGGTACTGGCGCACGCGCTGGCGGCCAAGCTGCCCGTGGCCGTGCCCGCCAACCCCACCGCATCCACCGCGCCGGAAATCCCCCTGCCGCCCGCGGGCACCGGTACACCCGTCTACCCGGGGCTGTGAGCATGGAAATTAAGAGCGCATCCTTTGTGACCAGCCTTGCGAATTATGCGGAGAACCCACCCATAACGCTCTCGCAGCTGGCGGTGGTGGGCAAGAGCAACGTGGGCAAGAGCTCGCTGATCAACGCGCTGTGCAACCGCAAGAAGCTGTGCAAAATAAGCGGCACGCCTGGCAAAACGCGGCTTATCAACGTGTTTCTGATCAACGAGGCGTTTCACCTGGTCGACTTGCCAGGCTACGGCTTCGCCAAGGTGGACAAGGCCGAGAAAGCGCGTTGGGGCGCGATGATGGACGGCTACTTCCAGCGCAGCACGCTGCTTGAGCACGTGCTGCTGCTGGTGGATATCCGCCACGACCCCACCGCGGACGACGTTACCATGGCGACCTACTTGCGCCGTATGGACATTCCTTTCACGGTTGTGGTCACCAAGGCGGACAAGATCAGCCGCGGCGCGCGCAGCAAGCAGCTTGCGCCCATCTGCCGCGCACTGCTCGCGCAGCCGTGGGAAGTGGTCGTAGTATCCGCCGAGGATGGCACGGGTCGCGAGCAGCTGCTGGAAAAAATCGAAACCGTTCTCACGCCGCCGTTGAGTGACGGCGAAGGTTATGATACAATAGAGGCAGAGGAATCCGGCCCGCAGGACGGGCAGACCACTTGACGCATCGTACAAAGGCATAAGGGGGTATCCGCGTGATCCATGTGGAAATGCTCGAGAAAACCAAAAAGGGCATCCGTGATTTTATGGATCTGCCACGCCGCCTGTACCGGCAGGACCCAAACTGGGTGCCGCCGATGTACGGGATGCAGATGAAGCTGCTGCTGGGCGAGAACAATCCGCTGCTCAGTGGCCCGCATACCTTCTTCATGGCGTATGACAATGGCCGCCCGGTGGCGCGCGTGCTGGCTGGCGTGGACGAGCGCTTAAACCGGCGCCTCGGCGAGCTGCGCGGCTACATAAGCCTGTTTGAATGCGAAGAGAACATGGAATACGCGCGCGCCGTGCTGGACGCGGCGGCGGAGTACCTGCGCGGGCTGGGCATGACGCGCGTTGTAGGGCCCAACACCCCGGGGTTTGACGATTTCAGCAAAGGCATGCTTGTGGAGGGCTACGACGGCCCGCCAATGCTCTTCAACCCCTACAACCCGCCGTTCTACAATGACTTCTTCACCGCTTACGGGTTTGCCAAACACCGCGATCACTACGCTTATCACCTGCGCCTGGACGCGTTTCCGGATCATACCTACCAGGGCTTGAGCGAACTGGCGCAGAAGCGGTTCAAGTTCCGCGTGCAGCATGTGGATCTGAGAAATGCCGATCGGGGTAAGCTGGCCGCCGAGGTGGCGGGCGTGATCGGCGAGGCGTTTCCGGACGATTGGGAACTGCTGCCGCCCACGCAAAGCGACATTTTGGACGAGATGCAATCCCTGATGCAGTACACCAGCACAGACCTGATCGTGATGGCCTACGCGGGCGAGCGGCCCGTAGGCATTCTGGTGTGCTTCCCCGATTACAACCGACTGCTGAAGAAAAGCCAGGGCAGGCTGTTCCCCTTCGGGTGGCTGTCGCTGCTGTTTGGCAAGGTCAAAGCGGTGCGGTGCAGCATGATGTTTGTAACGCCGGAATACCAGAACAAGGCCGTGAACGTCGCCATGACGCTGTCCGCCTACGAGCGGGCGAAGGCCATCGGCGTGGAGGAGGTCGAGGCCTCCACCATCGACGAAACGAACTTGCCCAGCATTCTGGCAACAGAGCGCACCGGCGCGACGCGCTACCGCGTCTACCGCCAGTACGAGCTGATGCTCTGACGGCCTGCATACAGGCCCGCCCCCGTTGGCCGAAAGGCAGTGGGGCGGGTTTTTTGCTTACGCTTTCGGCCTACGGCGCGCGCTGGGGACTCATGCTGTTTCAAGTTTGCAATGCGTCTTCGACGCGAGTGGTTCTGTTCTATATCAAGACGCGGAGGCAAAGGTGTAGCTGGGCTACGTTAAGCCTTCCTGATGAAGTTATAAGGCAATAACCCTGCAAGATAGAGGCGTAAAGGTTTGTAATCGTATAAAGCGACCTCCGTACCCCTTGTGGGCGAAGGCCGCTTACTGTTTGTTTCATGCGCCATGGTGCGCATCGGGTTGCGCCAGTGTTACTGCGCGGGCGTCGCGGTTGCCTGCT
>Ga0351881_1059_pt1 | contig 31377 bp, 24 predicted proteins | sample BONcelFGM3001E15_FD_206769 | JGI IMG/M metagenome (GOLD analysis project Ga0351881, IMG submission 206769) | Enriched cells from coal bed in the Powder River Basin, Montana, United States - BONCAT cells FGM rep3 HSBNCT.FGM.300.1.E15 ...
GCGCCATTGAGGAGGGGGTTCGCGAATCGGCGCTCAGCGGCGGCCTGACCGGTTACCCGGTGGTCGATGTGCGTGTCAGCCTGGTGGGCGGTTCCTTCCGGGAGGGAGAGTCATCCCCTCTCGGCTATAAGGTGGCCGCCAGTTCCGCCTTTAAAGACGGTTGCGGCCAGGGCGATCCGATATCCCTGGAGCCGATCATGAACGTGGATATCATGACCCCCAGTGAATTCATGGGGGAGGTGATCGGTGACATCCATGCCAGGCGTGGAGAAATTCAAGCCGTCAGCCCCAAGGGAAGCATCAGTGAAATCAAGGCCAGGGTGCCCCTGAAAGCATTGTTTGGATATTCCACCGACCTGCGTTCCGCGACACAGGGGAGGGCGGTTTTCTCCATGCATTTTTTCAGGTTTGACAAAATATGAATCGGTGTTTCTCTGCGCGGAAATCAATAGAAAGCGGCCTTTCGTCGAGAGGTTGAAGCCATGAATGCCGAATTGGACCCATGCAAACCCGTTGAGTTGGCGGCATCCACCCCGCTGCTTGACAAGGGCAAGTTGCTGGAGAGCATTTTCCGGATCAGCGTCTTCATGACCAAACATGCGAGCGTCGATCAGTTCCTGAAAATTATTCTCGACGAGGTGGTTGAAACGATCGGTTTTCACAGGGGAATAATCCGCCTTCTCGATGAGAGCAAGCAGTGTCTCATCGCAAAGGTTGTAAGGAATTACACGCCGGAAGAAGCCCGGAAGGCCTTTGATGTGGCCCTGGACATGAACCTGCACGATTGTCTGGCCGTCAAGGTCATGAAATCCGGTCAATCCCTCTCGATCGAGGATGCATCGACAGATCCGCGCATCACGGATACCGACCGGATGCTGACGAATGTCTATGGCCAGGGGTCCATCTTCGTCGCACCGCTCAAAGCCGGAGAGGACGTCATCGGGATACTGGGCGCCTGGTGGCAGAATGAAACCAGGTTCTATCCGGAGCAGATCAGCCTTTTTCAGGCCTATGCCGGACAGATCAGTATTATGATCCATAACGCCAGGCTCTTCGAGGCCAATGCCGAAAAGATCCGCATGCTGATGATTCTGCAGCATGCCGTTTCCGAAATGAACTCGAGCTATATCCTTGACAATCGCATCCTGGATATTCTTTCGCGAAGCGCCCTGGAAATTTCTGACGCGGACAAGGTGGCTGTCTATTTTCTCGATATGGCCAAGAACCGGTGTTTTATTTATGATGGAGAGAAGGTCTTTATCGGAGATCAAGCCGGAGGCGATCAGCGCATCCGGGCCAGCATCATTGCCCGGGCCATCGATGAAAATACTTATGTCGTCAGAAATGCCTTGCAGGATGCGGTTCCCACGGCCCCGCTTTTTGAGGGATTTCCCGTGGAGATCGCCATCCCGCTGAACATCAAAGACAAGTTCAGCGGCGCCTTGTATCTGGCAAAAAAGGCGGGGGGATATCTTTCGGACCAGATCAATATTCTGGATGTTCTCGTGAATAATGCCGTAACCGCCTATGACAATGCGATCATGCATTCCCTGCTTTCCCTGGAAGCGAAAAAACTCAAGAACGAAGTGGAAGAACTCAAAAAGCGGGAGGAAATGCTGCTGGGATTTCACAATATCCTGGGACAATCCGAAAAAATGATCAATATTTTCAGGATGATCGAAAATATTGCCGCTCACAACACCAATGTTCTGGTTCAGGGTGAGAGTGGAACCGGAAAAGAACTCATTGCGCGGGCGATTCACCGCCAGAGCGACCGTTGCGGAAAGCACTTCGTCGATGTGAACTGCGCTGCAATTCCGGGAACCCTGCTCGAGAGTGAGCTGTTCGGATATGAAGCCGGCGCATTCACCGACGCAAGGAAACGAAAAATAGGATTGCTGGAGTATGCCAGCGGAGGAACGCTGCTGCTCGATGAAATCGGGGATATGAACATTCACCTGCAGGCCAAGTTTTTAAGAATGCTGGAAGACGGCTATATCCGCAGGCTGGGGGGGACGGAAAATGTTCCCGTGGATGTGCGGTTCATTTTTTCCAGCAATCAGGATTTAACCAGAATGGTTGCCGAAGGAAAATTCCGGGAAGATCTTTTTTACCGTGTCAGCGTGGTTCCCATTGTCATTCCGCCCCTGAGGGACAGGGCGGAGGACATCATGCTGCTGGCTCAGTATTACATCGATGAATTCAATAGAAAATTTCAAAAAAATATCAAGGGGTTCAGCCGGGACGCCGAATCGATTCTGAAGAGCTACGCCTGGCCGGGCAATGTCAGGGAATTGAAGAATATCATAGAGCGGGTCATGATCCTGAAACATTCCGGTCATCTGATCACGCAGGAGAACCTCCCTGCGGAAATGAAGGCAGACATCGATCAGGCGGAAGCGAAGACACCGGTCATGCAATGGATGCCTGCCGTGACCTCTGAAGGGATGGATTATGAAAGCGTAACGGGCAACATGACCCGGGAGATCACGAAGGCCATTCTGCAAAATGCCCTTGATATGGCCGGACACAACAAGTCCAAGGCAGCAAGATTGCTCAACATCTCGCGGTATAAATTCATGCGGGAGCTCAACAAAACAAACCGTGTCGCGGGGGAGCAAAACAAGAGTGTGCGAATGATGCACCAACAGTGCAAATAAAGCACGCACCGTATTAACTATTGATATAATTCAGTATTGAATTTTATATTTCTTTTATATGTGCGGAATACGAACAGCTTGCCCGTTGCGATTGCGAATAAAAATAGATAATCCATCCTTTCTGCCCCGGTCATAAAATAAAATCATAATCAATATCAAATAAATAAACGGCACATGGGGAATTCATGCCAGGTTGGTGGATACATGGCATGAAACGTGCTCTATCCCTATGTCGGCGTGTCGGAACACTTAATGAGTTACCACAATGGGCTGATGAAGAAATCAGCAGAGAAGGAAATCACACAAGCAAACAGGGGGAGAGGAACAGCAGCGGAGTCGGACCGGAGTGGCGAGTACCTTTTCTTTGTGTCCGAAGACGCGTCCGAAAACGGTCCCGGCGGTCATGAGCTGTCCGACGGGCGGCCTGAGAACCGGGTCGCTTCAGAGGACAAAACGCTCCAAGAGAAGGAAGCCGTTGATTTTTTTCTCCCTTAGCATATCTGCAAGACAACATGCGTTTTTTTCCAGTCGGCGGGTGGTTTCTGTTTCCCTCCTTTCCACCCGCCGACCCCCCCACTTGAAAGTCATCTGCTAATCAGGCAACTTCCATCGCACCATGGGCGCTTTTATTCATCCGCGCGCGGCCGCCCCGTTTTTTTATCTTGACAACGACAAAAGGCTCATATAAGCAGGGTGCCATCGCCGCGCAATGCTTCCGAATGTCGGCTTGGCATTGCTGTTGGCCGGTTGGTTTTTTTTTTGCCCGCCCCTAAAATTATCGAAGAAAGGAGGAAAAAAGCGCATTGAAAATGAACAGTTAGGTGGTGGGTAACTTAATTATTTAAAAGAGGAGGTTTAAATAATGACACAATCAAAGTCGAGTGCAACGGAAGCCAATGATCGAATTTATAAAAAAGAGGTTTTTGTTGTCGTTGTAAGCAGCCTTGTCTGCGCCATTACCGCCATGGGTGTGCTGTTCATGCTCCCCTTTCCGGGTCTTCTGGACATTCGCATCTGGGGTTTCCCCTTTCCTTTCTGGTATCAGGCGACCATCGCATACATCGGAATTATTGTTTTCCTGTATTGGATTGTTAACGTCCTGACGAAAATTGACGATCAGAAGGCCAAAGCAGAAAGGGAGGTGTAGTCATGGGTTTTGCAAGAGAAGGATTATTCTGGCCGGGTATTTTTACTGTTTTTGGCTCCATTATTCTGTTTATCATCGTGGGTATTATGGCGCAGCGCGCCACGAAGAGCAGCGGCGATTATTACATGGCCGGCGCATCCGTCGGACCCGTCGTCAACGCCTTCGCCATCGTTTCGTCCTATCTGAGTCTGGCCACGTTCATCGGCTTTACGGCCTTTATCTGGGGCATCCAGTCCCTTCTGGCCATCATGTCCCAGGCCTGGATGATCGGCTACGGCATCATGATCATCGCGTTTTCCGGCCCCCTGCGCAGACTGGGAACCTATACGGCAGCCGGGTATGTGTCTGAGCGTTTTCAAACCCCCGTGGGACGGCTGCTTTCGGTTATCTTCATGATCTTCATCATGATCATGTATGCCGTCAGCCAGATGAAGGGCATTGCCCATATTTTCGAACTGATGCTGGGTGTATCCTACATCCCCGGCCTCTTTATCGGCGGCCTGATCGTCGTTCTCTATGTGACGTTCGGCGGCATGTACGGCGTGACCTGGAACCAGGCCTTTCAGGGGTTCATCTGCGTCGTGGCCATGACGCTGCCGGTCATGGCCATTGCCAAGGCCATGGGTGCCAGTTTGTGGATCATTCCGTTCTGGGGATACGGCAACATGACGGACGGCATGATCGCTGCGTTTCCCAAGTTCTTCTCGATCCTGTACGCCGCGAGCCCGAAATGGTACATCGGCGTTATGTTCTCCATGATGTTCGGCACGATGTCGGTGCCCCATTACCTCTCCAGAATCTCCTCGGCGAAGACCATTGCCGAGGGCCGCAAGGGATTTCTGCTGGGCCTGCTCATGATCGGTCTGGTCAACACCCTGACCTTTGTGACCGGGTTCGCCGGCGTCATTTACACCCAGACCCAGGGGATCGCCCTGAAGGCCGTTCAGGCGGACAAGCTGCTCTTCATCCTGTCTGACGTCTATGTCGGCAACTGGGCCCTGGCTTTGATCCTGGCCGGCGCCATCGCCGCGGGCATGTCCACCATCGCCGGCGCATTGATGGTCATCGGGACGGGTATCGCCCATGACATCATCGGCGGCATCAAGGACCTCACGGAAAAGCAGAAGCGGATTCTTGCGCCCACCACGATCTTCATCGCCGGCGTGGCCATCATTTTCATGACCATCAGCCCGCCCACCTTTGCCCTGGCGAGCGTCATCTGGGCCATCATCCTGTCGGCCTCCGTCTTCACGGCGCCGCTGATCATGGGCGTGTGGTGGAAGGGCGCGAACAAATACGGCGTGATCGCCGGGATGCTGGTCGGCGGATTTTTAGCGCTGTTCTTCAATATCAAATTCGCCCATCCGTCCTTTACCTGGAGCCCGACCCTGGCCGTCGCGCCCTACGGGCCGACACCCTTTCCAGGGGTCTTTTCGGTGCCGGCTTCCTTCGCCGTGATGATCTTCGTTTCCATGATCACGAACCGGATCCCCGCTCTGGCTGCGAAGATTCCTCGTGAGAAGACGGATAAGATGATCGAATTCATGCACGGCTGGCCCGAGCATGCGATCCGGAAGGACAGCACGCGTTACGCCGGTGATACAGGCCCTGCCATCATCGGCATCATCATGCTGGCTTTGTTCCTCTTCGCGGTGCTGTGAGCGACACTCTAATTCTGTAATATAGACCGACCCATTCAGGGGAACCGCTTCGGCGGTTCCCCTGAATGCAAATAAGGATCGAAAAAAGGGAAGGGGAACAAATGCTATTGAACTGGCTATGGGGCATCCTTGCCGTCGAAGGAAAGGTCGCCGCCAGCATCCGCGAAAAAAGGAGTCTGCTGCTTTCCCCGCTGATCGTTTTTACGGCCGCGCAGATTCACGGACTCACGATGTTTTATTACAGGGGCGCCGTCGGCGCCGATCAGATCAACGTCGCGGAGGCAGTGTTCTATGTCGTTTTCGGCTATACGGCCGTGATCGCCTCACAGACCGGCATTGCCCTGCTCCTGTGGGGCATCGGCAAGGTGCTCGGGGGCGTCGCCGCCCGCTTTGTCGATGTTTTTATTGCCGTGGGCTACGCCTTTCTTCCATACGGGGTGCTGCTGGCCGCCAACACGCATTACAACTTCTTGCAGAAAGCCGGAGGGTCGGTGTCAGGCAGCCCTCTCACGGTTCTGGTCATGCTTTCCGCCTTCGTCTATTTTCTGTATCTGCTCACAAAGGTGCTCCACCTGCTCACCGGTTTTCCCATGAAAAGGGCTGTGGCCTGCGTCGCGGTTTCTTTCGTCTTTATTTTAAGTTTTATCTATCTCGTCGGTTATTGAGCGACGGAACAAAACAACAGGGCCGCCTTCCCGGCGGCCCCGCCTTTTCGAATCGTCACTTCCAGTACTCATAGAAATCATAGATCAGCTTCTTCTGATACTTTTCGATCTGTTTGAATATTTCCTTCAGCATGGTCCGCTCCAGGCGTGAGAGCTTGTTCGGATTGATATAATTGTCGGGTTTTGCATTTTCCTTGATGATGGCGGTCAGCTGCCGGGCGAGTCTCAACTGCATGAGAAAATTGTAGGCCTGCTCGAATTCGTGATAATCCTCCCATGACAGGGCTTTCTTCAGGAAAATCTGATACATCCTTTCCTGCGTATTCGTTTCTTCAACCCCGTTTTTGAGGGCATAGAGCCGCGTATAATTGACGATCGTGATCATGGAGAGTTTCACATCGAGAACGTCACGGTGCTCGCCCTTCGACTCGACGACAAACGTCCGGAAAAGGCCCAGGGGTGGTCTGTGCTGCTGTGTGGTTTCCGCCAGGAAGCGGAAGAAGTTGGGATGCTCGTCCAGGGCATGAAAAAGATGCCGGCGCAGTTCGTCAACCAGGGCCATGTCTCCATAACCGCCGCGGAAATCGAAGAAAATGCTCGACTGCAACAAGCCCTCAGGTTCCGCTGCGCCGATCCAGCTGGAGAAGTATTCTTTCCAGACGGACAGGGGCTGACACCACTTGGGGTTTTTCGCCATGACGCCCCCGTTGCAGAAGGTATATCCCGCCTGGTCAAGCCAGTTGCAGACCTTTTCGCCGAATTTAAGGAAATAATCTTTAACGGCTTCCTGCCTTGCCTTCGGCGCATCTTCAAAGACGATGGCATTGTCCTGGTCTGTTTTAAGCGTTTGTTCTCTTCTCCCCTCGCTGCCCACGATCATAAATGCAAACCGGGCCGGCGGCGGGCCCAGTTCATCGATGGCAAAGCCGATGAGTTTGTTCAAAATGCCGTCCGTGATGACGGAGACCATCCGGGCCACGTTCATGGCCTCGGCGCCGCTGCTCATCAGGCTCTGAATCAATCCGGGAAGCTGCTGCTGCATATCCTGGAGTTCCTCGACGCCGGACGCCGAATGAATCTCGCGCAGAAGGAAAAAAGGCGACTGCCCCTGGGCCTCGAGGATGTCCTTGTTGGTAATGATTCCGATCACCTTTTCATCGGCGTCCGTGACCGCAAGGTGCTTGAGATTTTTCATCATCATGATCATGAGCGCCTCAGACACGGGGGCCTGAACCGGGACGGCGCTCAACGGAGAGGACATGATTTTCGATACCGTTCCCGTCATGTCGCAGGCTGCCTGGATGATCACTTTATTTCTAAAATCCCGGTCGGTCACGATGCCCACGAAACCGCCGCCGGGTTCTTTGACGAGGATGGAACTGCATCTGTTCTTGCCCATCATTTCCGCGGCGTCCTGAATGGACATATTCGTATCGCAAAAAATGGGTTTTTTGGAGTAGATGTTTTCTACGCTCTGGTTGAAGATCTGCGGGGATTCATCTTTGGGCCGGATGGTTTTGACGATGGCCGTTGCGTAGGATTTATCCAGCATCCACTTGCCCAGGATGTCCGTAAAAAAATCGGAAAAGACCGGATAGCGTGAACAGATATCAAGGAATCTCGTTTTGGGCAGCAGATACAATTCCGAATCTTCGGTTGTTCTGAACATGCACACGGAGATGCCGTCGTGCAACAGCATGGAGATGCCCCCGAAAAAATCTCCCTCGCGCAACCATGCACGCAGCAATTCCTTGTTTTTTTCCCGATAATACCGCTCGACGGTTCCCTTCCTGACAATATGCAGATGTTCGACCTTCGATCGGCCCTGAGTGAGAAGAAAGACATCCTTCAGGGGGTTCGCTATAACGATTTCATCGACCATCGTTCGAACCTCCGCATCGGGCAGAAAAGAAAACGGGGGCAGATTCGACAAAAATTCATAGGCTGGGCTGCTCATGGTTTTGTTCCTTCCTTTCCTTGCTGTTTAAGGTTTGGGGTATCTGAAGGCCTCCACCGATCAATACAATAAACGGGCATAGGGTGTTTTTTGAGAAGCAATGCGGGCTTCACCCAGAGTATGGATGCCCATTTGCGCCAGAAGCGGGATCAGCTTGATGAATATTTCCCCGGTTGCAAGGGCGTCGCCCAGGGCGGTATGCCTGCCGATGATGCGGACGCCCAGGCGTTCGGCAATCGCTTCCAGGGTGTGATGCTCCTGGGCCGGATGGACGACGGCCGAAAGCAGCAGCGTATCCAGGACAGGATTGATGAATGTGACGCCGGTGACCGCTTCCTTCATCTTGAGCATGTTCATGTCGAAGGCGGCATTGTGCGCGACAAGGATGCTGTCCTCCGCAAAGCGATGGAACAGAGGCAGCACCTTTTCAATGCTGGGCTGACCTTCGAGCATCTCCGGTTGAATGCCGTGGATCTTGATGGAAAGTTGCCAATAACAGCGTTGCGGATTGACGAGCTGGTCAAAGGATTCCTCTCTCAGCAGACGGCCGTTGACGATGCGAACCGCGCCGAGGGAGATGATCTCATCGCCGACTTTCGGAAACAGACCCGTCGTCTCGGTATCGAAAACCGTGTAGGTCAGTTCGCTCAACGGGCGGTTGTCCAGTTCAGGCGTCTGACCGGGCTGGTTAAAAAGGTCAAAATCGTAGAACACCGGGCGGCTTTCCGGGATGACCGTTATCTTTCTCAGGGTATCCGGCTCAAGCGTTTCAACATCCGGCAAAAACAGACGAAGCCCCGATTTGTCCCTCGATTTTTCAAAGGAGTGGGGCCATAGGGACAGATCGTCCCCGGCGGTTTGCCTCAGGGTGGCCGGCCACATTTTCGCCCCGTGATGCTCAATCACCTCGCTTAAGGTGGAGGGAATGCCCTCTTTCCCGACGACGACAACTTCTGTCTCCCAGTGACGCAGGGTCTGGATTCTTAACGGTTTTCCCTTCCAGATCAGATCGAGGTTGGCGTATTTTCCTTCTCTTTCCAGCTTGCAGGTAAATTGATCTGCACCGGTTTCATCCCGCAGATGGTTCAGGAGGAAAAGCACGGCGAGGAGGAGGGAATAACTATCGATTCTAATCCAGTTCTGGTCTGTTGAATGGACAATTTTGACGGCGATGCCGAGGCTGGCGTCAGCCTGCTTTTTGATCGTTTCCAATAAATCCCTGCCGTGCATCTGCACGAGCGGCCGCCTGGTTTTGATGTGGCGGGAATACTCCAGGGCCGTTTCATCCAGGATGATGTCCGATGCCAGGGCTTCCCTGCGGATCATTTTTTTGAATCCATCCCGTTGTAAAGGGTCCATTTCAGGTTTTTCAAGGATGGCTTCAATGGCCGTCCTGATGCTTGTCAGAGAAGCGCGAACACCCTTTGAGAGGGATTGCATCAGAAAGCTCACGCGGCTGTCCGTTTCTATTTGTTTTATGATATCCTGAAAGATCAGGACAAATCCTGTCAGCAGCCCCCGATGGTTCAGGATGGGCACCATTTCCGCGCGCAACAGTTTGCTGCCGTCCCCCACGGTGATGAAGTGCGACGTCACGGTCGCTTCCCGGTGCTCCAGCTTGAGAGCGATCTCGTCAAGGGCATGGACGATGAGGGTCTTGTCAATCACGCCGAATACGGACCGTCCCAGACCGATGAACCGGCTTCCGGCGCCGACCGGCGCCCTCTTTGATTCAGGCTCCGGTGACGTCTTGTTATCGTTGCCTTCAAGATAGCGTCTGGCCTGCTTGTTGTATAAGAGAATCTGACCTTCCGCGTTGCAGATCAAGATGCCTTCCGGCAGTTCGGATACGATGGCTGCGAGGATGTTTTTTTCCTGCTCGGCTTCCGATTTTGCAAGCCTGATGCGATGTTCGACATTCTTTTGCAGATCCTCTAAGCGGTCCGCCTCTTCATTGATGATTTGCGCGAGTCGCTGGACGATCTTCCCGCCCCGTATCTCAATCCGGTGCGAGGGGTTAACGGAGGTGATCAGGTTGGTTTCCTCGGCCATTTTTCTCAGGGGGCGGATATAGTAACGGATCATGACGCCGATGGCCAGTCCCATGGCCGCCAGGAACAAAAGGGCGGCGCCCAGGACGCCCTCTAAAAAAGCCTTTTGATCAAGGGGCAGCCTGTACTGGAAAAAAAAAGCGGCGATAACGGCCATCATGAAGAAGGCTGCCGCCGCGAGGCTCATAAACCACCAGTATTGGTTACGAAAATTCATTGGCAACCGCCCTTATCAGACATTGAAGCGAAACAGAACAATATCTCCATCCAGGATCTCATAATCCTTGCCCTCCATGTGCAGCAATCCTTTTTCCCGGGCCTGGACCAGCCCTCCCGTTTCCATGAAATCATGGTAATGAAGGATCTCGGCCCGAATGAAGCCTCTTTCCATATCGCTGTGGATTTTCCCTGCGGCAATCGGGGCTTTTGTCCCGCGGGGGATTGTCCAGGCGCGCAATTCCGGACCGACCGTTGTGTAAAAAGTGACGAGCCCCAGGAGTTCGTAACCGGCCCGGATCAGTTGACGGAGTCCGGATTCCTGCAATCCCAGGTCTTCCAGAAAGGCCTGTCGATCCTCTTTTGAAAGCGCCTGGATTTCGGCCTCCAGGTCTCCGCAGATCACGACGACCTTTGCCCCCTGGTGCAGGGCCGCTTGTTCAAGCCGCTGAACGTAATCCGATTTCCCCTTCAGCACCGCTTCACTGACGTTGGCGACATAAAGGACTTTTTTTAATGTCAACAGGCCCAGGTCATGGAGCCTGTACGTGTCTTCATCGAGCGGGATGCTTCCGGCCGCAAGACCCCGCCCGAGCGCATCCCGGCATTGTTCATAAACGTCCAGGGCCCGGCGCAGGGACTTGTCGCCCGTCTTCAGCAGCCTTTCCGTTTTCTCCATGCGCTTTTCGATGGTTTCCAGATCCGCCAGGATAAGCTCGGTGTTGACGACGTCCATATCCCGGACAGGATCGATCGATCCGTCCATATGTACGATGTCCGGGTCATCAAAACAGCGCACGATATGCAGCAGGGCGTCCACATCACGGATGTGGGAGAGGAAGCGGTTCCCGAGGCCTTCGCCCCGGCTGGCGCCTTTCACGAGCCCGGCAATGTCCAGGAACGCCATGGTTGTGGGGGTTGTCTGGGGAGGCTTGATGACGGCGGCGATGTGTTCGAGACGCTCATCCGGAACGGGGACGATGCCGATATTGGGATCGATCGTGCAGAAGGGATAATTGGCCACCTCGGCCCCGGCTGCGGTCAGGGCATTGAAGATGGTGGATTTTCCGACGTTCGGGAGGCCGATGATGCCGCAACGAAAGCCCATGAGGAACTCTTTTCACACAAGGAGTGGACGTAAAACTAAAGATTTTTAAAGTATCTGTCAAGCACATAAAAAAAGCGCCCCGGAATGGGGCGCTTTCTTTATGTTATGATGGAGCTTATCATTACTCTCCCAGTTTTTCCGCCGAAATACGCATACCATAGAACGAACGATAGACGAAGAACAGCGCGATGACGAAGAACACACCGGCCAGGCCCAGCTTCAACCCTGTGTTCGTCATCGTCACGGCAATTTCCGTTGCGAGCAGACCAAAGAGGGTCGTGAACTTGATGATCGGGTTCATGGAAACCGATGAGGTGTCCTTGTAGGGATCCCCGACGGTGTCGCCGACGACGGCCGCTTCGTGTAGCGGGGTGTTCTTCATCTTCAGATCGACTTCGACGATCTTTTTGGCGTTATCCCAGCAACCGCCTGCATTGGCCATGAAAATCGCCTGGAAAAGGCCGAAGAAGGCGATGCCGATCAGGTAGCCGATAAAGAAGTAGGGATCGACGAAGGAAAGCGCCAGGGCCATGAAGAAGACGACGATGAAGATGTTGATCATCCCCTTCTGGGCGTACATCGTGCAGATCTTGACGACTTCCTTGCTGTCCTCGATAGAGGCCTCCGCCTTGTCCAGATTGATGTTCTCCTTGATATAGACGACGGCCCGGTAGGAACCGGTCACGACGGCCTGGATCGAGGCGCCGGTGAACCAGTAGATCACGCAGCCGCCCATGAGCAGGCCGAGGATCACTTCGGGCTGAACCAGACTCAGTTTTGCGACGACATTTCCGAACATCTTCTCCAGCAGGATGATGATGCCGAAGACCATGGTCGTCGCGCCGACGACCGCCGTGCCGATGAGCACCGGTTTGGCCGTCGCCTTGAAGGTGTTGCCCGCCCCGTCGGCCGACTCCAGGAAGTGCTTGGATTGCTCGAAGTTGGGCTCGACGCCGAAGTGCTTCTTCACAACGGCCTTGGCGTCGGGACGGGACTCGATCATGGACAGTTCATAGATGGACTGGGCGTTGTCGGAGACCGGGCCGAAGCTGTCGACGGCGATGGTGACCGGACCCATGCCCAGAAAACCGAAGGCCACCAGACCGAAGGCGAAAACAGGCGCCGCAAACTTGAAGGCCGGCGGCATGATCTCCATGACGGAGGGCGCCTGCGAAACAAAATAGGAGACAAACATGAGCAGCAGGATGACCAGGCCTTCCCAGAAGGCGGAGAAGTTGCCGGCGACCAGACCGGACAGGATGTTGAGCGAAGCGCCGCCCTGGCGGGAGGCATTCACCACTTCATCGCAGTGCCGGGAACTGGTGCTCGTGAAAATCTTCGTGAATTCAGGAATCAACGCACCGGCGATGGTGCCGCAGCTGATGATGATCGACAGGGCAAGCCAGAGCGCCATGCCGCCGCCTGCATAGGGCAGATCGGACAGCAGGAAATAGCTGGAGATGAAGGTGACGACGATCGAGACGATAGACGTAATCCAGACCAGATTCGTCAGCGGATGCTCGAAATTGAAGTCCGTCTTGCCGGCAAAAAGGGACTTGCTGATGATGTCGTTGACGAAATAGGAGGCCAGGGAGGTCAGGATCATGAGGATGCGCATGGCGAAGATCCAGACGATCAGCTTGCCGCCCATGACGGGTGTATCGGCCAGGGCCAGAGCCAGGAATGCGATCAGGGCGACGCCCGTCACGCCGTAGGTTTCAAAACCGTCCGCCGTCGGTCCGACGCTGTCGCCGGCGTTATCGCCCGTACAGTCGGCGATGACGCCCGGGTTTTTGGGGTCGTCCTCGGGAAGATGGAAGATGATCTTCATGAGATCGGAGCCGATGTCGGCGATTTTCGTAAAGATGCCGCCGCAGATACGCAACGCGCTGGCGCCGAGCGATTCACCGATGGCGAAACCGATGAAGCAGGGTCCCGACAATTCTTTGGGAATATAAGCAAGAATGAGAATCATGAAGAAGAGTTCGATGCTGACCAGCAGGAGCCCCACGCTCATGCCCGAACGCAGGCAGATGTTGACGATGTTCAGGGGCTGACCGCTCAGTGATGCAAAGGCCGCTCTTGAGTTGGCAACCGTGTTGATCCGGATGCCGAACCAGGCGACGCCATAGGAACCGAGGATACCAAAGATCGAGCAGATGAGGATGACGACCACCTGAAACGCTCCCGTATGCGACAGGAAGCCGAAGTAGTAGATCATACAGGCGGCGATCAGAACCCACAGGCCCGCGAGGAACTTACCCTGCTGAAGAACGTACGTCTTGCAGGTTTCCCAGATCGTCTGTGACACATCCAGCATGGCCTGATGGGCCGGCAGGCTCTTCGTCTGGGAATATTGCAGCCAACCGAAAGCCATGCCGACGATGCAGATCACGAGGCCCAGGTTCAGGATCAACATCCCGTTCAGGGCTCCACCCATAAAAGTAACCTGTGACAGGTCCGGCAGTACGATGTCCGCCTCTCCTGCAAAAGCCATCGGCGCCATGAGCAACAGCATGACAACGACGGTCAATAAAAAAGACAATTCGCGCAGTTTACCCTTAAACATTATCAAACCTCCTTCAAATTATTTATGGTTTTTCCATGATACGTACACATGGCAACCTGGATCCCTGTTGCGAGCATCTCGGCCACGATCTCCGCCGCATTTGCGATCAACTGCGGCAACGGACTCAGCTCCTCTGAAGAAAAAGGTGAAAGGACATGGCTTTCAACGATTTCCTTGCGTTCCGGTCTGCCGATGCCGAGCCTGACCCGGTTGAAATCGGCGCTGCCCAGGCTCTCGATGATCGAGATCAACCCCTTGTGCCCCCCCGGACCCCCGCCGGCCTTGATCCGGATGGTTCCAAACGGCAGGTCCAGGTCATCATGAACGACGATGACATCCGCCATGTCTATTCTGAAATAATCAAAGAACTTCCGAACGGCGCCGCCGCTGAGGTTCATGTACTCCTGCGGTTTGACCAGCAGGACGGGATGACCGGAAATATTTCCTTTTCCGTAAAAAGCGCCAAATCCCTGCTGGGTCATGCCGATCCGATGCTGGTCAGCCAGCCGATCCAGAACCATGAAACCGCTGTTGTGGCGACTGAACTGATATTTGCTTCCCGGATTTCCGAGACCGGCGATTAATTTCACAAGCGTGATCCTCTCGCCTGCTCCTCCTGTCTACAAACCCCTTGATCAGCTTTCGCTTTTTGCGGTTTTTCGGCCGACGACCTCCGGTTCAGCCGATTCTGAAGGCTCTTCCGTTTCGGTCACGACAGCCGCAGCCCTGGGCGCGGAAATCGATGCAACAACGGACTCGCCGGCGTCCAGGAAGGTAAGACCATCCATCCCGCTGATATGGCTCACTCTGAATTGATCGCCGACATCGAGGCCGCTGATATCCACCTCGATGAAGTCCGGGAGATTTGCCGGGATGCACGACACCTTGAGTTCACGCTTCACGTGCTGGAGGTCACCGCCGTTTTCGACGCCCACCGGCGTGCCCTTGAAATGAACGGGGACATCAAACGTGAACGGAAGATCCATGCTGATTTCATAAAAATCAGCGTGCCGGAGACGCCTGGACACGGGTTCCAACTGAACGTCCTTGACCATGGATAATTTTTCCTGTTTTTCGCCGTCCCCATCGATGATCAGCCGGATCAAAACATTTTCTTCCCGTTTTTTCAAAAGTTTGAATAAATCCGAGGCGTTGACGCTAAGCGGCGTCGTCTCCGCACGGGGGCCATAAAATACGGCCGGCACGCCTCCGGCCATTCTCAGTCTTCGGGCCGGACCTTTGCCGGTTTCCTTGCGCACGAGGGCGTTCAATGCAATCGCCTCCATTTTTGTATCCTCCTATATGAATAACGAACTGATGGAATCGTTGTAATAAATTCTTCTAACCGCTTCGCTCAGCAAAGAGGCAACGGACAGCACCTTGATGGATTTGCATGCCTGCGCCCTGGGATGAAGAGGGATCGTATCGGTGACGATGACCTCCTTGATTTCAGATTTTTCAATCCTTTCGATCGCCGGTCCGGAAAGAACGGGATGGGTGGCGCAGACGGACACTTCAACGGCGCCGGCTTCCTTCAAGGCGACGGCGGCCTGGACAACCGTCCCTGCCGTATCGATCATATCATCCAGAATGATGACCTTTTTGTCCCGGACATTCCCGACAATATTCATGATCTGTGCTTCGTTCGGTCCTTCCCTGCGTTTGTCGATGATGGCGAGATTCGCCCCCAGGCGCGATGCAAAGGCGCGTACCCGTTCAACACCGCCCGTGTCGGGAGAAACGATCACGGTATCTTCATGGAAATTCTTTTTCATATAATCCAGAAGGACCGGCGTGGCGAAGAGATTGTCCACGGGAATGTTGAAGAAGCCCTGAATCTGGCCCGCGTGCAGGTCCATGGACAGGACCCGCTGAGCCCCCGCCGTGGTGATCAGGTCGGCGATCAGTTTTGCAGTAATGGGGGCGCGCGGCGCCACTTTTCGATCCTGGCGGGCATAGCCGTAATAGGGAATGACGGCCGTGATACGGTCCGCCGACGCCCGTTTCATGGCGTCGATCATGATCAGCAGTTCCATGAGGGTGACATTGACGGGAGGGCAGCTGGACTGGATAATGAAAACATCCATGCCCCGGACATTTTCGTTGATTTCGACACGGGTCTCGCCGTCGCTGAAGGTGGTCACGCTTGCTTTTCCCAGGGTGACGCCCAGATTGCCGCAGATCCTTTCGGCCAGCGTCACATTCGAGTTTCCCGAAAAAATCCGGATTCTTTCAAGCATAAAAATGTCCTTATGGCGGTTGCGCTTCTATTGGCTGGGGCGGGAGGATTCGAACCCCCGAATGCAAGGACCAAAACCTTGTGTCTTACCGCTTGACGACGCCCCAAATCACTTCTGGTTCCATTTTTATTCAGGCCGGATCTGCGTGTGCCACGGCGCTGAAAGCTCAGATGGACGCCGCTCTGAATACAGACCAGCCGCTCCTGACGGCCAACGCCTTTTCTGCGGCGGCGGCCTGTTGTTCCGTTTCAAAAATACCGAAGACGGTGGGACCGCTGCCGGACATCAGAGCGCCCAGGGCGCCGCATGCCGTCAGATCATTTTTGATGTGGGCCAGCACGGGGTGCATGCGGATGGAAACCGTTTCCAAGTCGTTCAGGAGCCCTTCAGCAATGTCATGGACCGTCAAAAATCGCGGGATGCTATAATGAATTATATCGTTTGTCAATCTTAAATTGAGATTTTGGTAAATCATTTTTGTGGAGAGCGCAAAGCCCGGATTAACCAGAAGCAGCCAGAAAGAGGGGAGGGCTTCAGCAGCCTGAAGGCGCTCACCGATGCCGAACGCCCAGGCCGTTGCTGAAAAAATGAAAAAAGGGACATCCGCCCCCAGTGTGAGTCCGATTTTCATGAGGTCCGGATGGGTGAAAGGGCTTCCGAATAGCGTGTTGAGGGTAAGAAGGGTCGTCGCCGCATTGGAGCTGCCGCCGCCGAGCCCGGCGGCGATGGGGATGTGCTTTTGCAGGGTGATATCGATGCCGCCGATGTGAGGGGGGGCCTGTCTGAAAAAAGCCTCTGCCGCCCGGTAAACAATGTTATCCCCGTTTTCAGGCAGGGAACCGCCGGGGCATCGGAGACGGATGCCCTTTCCGGCAGGCCTGAAGGTCATTTCATCACAGAGGCTGATGCGCTGCATGAGGCTGGCTATGTCGTGATAACCGTCCTGACGCTTGCCCAGAACGCGCAGGTAGAGGTTGATTTTAGCCGGCGACCCCTTCCGGATCATGGACGTTCCTTTTCCTTGACATAGCGCATCCTCAATTCAAACAGTAGCCCGTCCATCAGGGATTTTTCATTTTCATCAAGGTTCCCCTCCGTTTTGGATCTGAGCATGCCCAGGATGTCGATGGTCTGCTTGGCCGCAGCCAGATTTCTTTGAGCTTTTTGGGATACCGGATCGGGAAAGTCACCAAAATGATACATGGCCGTGGTACTTAAAGACAGGATAAAATTGACAAAATTGACCTCCGGAAAGGCTTCGTCGCCCCCGGATTCCGGTGATTCCGTCACGGGCGGCCGTTGTTCGGATTCCGCCTGTGGTTCAACGGGTCGTGTTTCCGTTTTCACGTCCGGTGCGGAATCCTCCTCCTTGCGCACGTCCCCCGTTTCATCAAAGATACGTTTGTCGCGGATGACAAAGGATTGGTCTCGCTTTTCTTCCATCTTCCCTCCTCCATGCGGATCACATCATAAACCGTTGAAAAACGGCTTGGCCGCAGACCCTTTTTCAACGGTGATGCAATGATCCTTCAAGTTTATTTAAACGGCGTGTGACCTTCTCATCAAATAGACGCAACATATCGAATTTAGAAGGCATTCTACGACTTGTTGTGTTTCTGGAAGTTGAGGCCGCCGCTTTTGGACAGACCAACGAGGATGTGGTCTCCCTCCACGAAGGTTCCCTCCAGAATCAGCATGGACAGGTCGTCCAGAATCATCTTCTGCATCGCCCGCTTCAACGGCCTTGCCCCATAAACCGGACTGTAGGCGATTTGGGCTATATGTTTTTTTGCCGGGTTTGTCAATGTCAGCGCAATTTTCCGCTCCGAAAGCCGTTTTTGGATCAGGTGGATCTGAAGATCCAGAATCCGGTCAATGTCGTCGAGGTTCAAGGGCCTGAAATGGACGATATCATCGATACGATTAAGAAATTCCGGCTTGAAGGCGGACCGCAACATCTCCAGGGTTCGCGCTCGCTTTTCCTGTTCATCGAGGGTCGTATCCTGCGTGAGCTGGCCGCCGATGTTGGAGGTCATGATCACGATGGCATGCTTGAAATCCACGGTTCTGCCGTGACCGTCGGTCAGCCGTCCATCGTCGAGGATCTGCAGCAGGATGTTGAACACGTCCTGATGGGCCTTTTCGATCTCATCGAACAGGATGACCGCATAGGGCTTTCGCCGGACCGCTTCCGTCAGGTATCCGCCCTCGTCGTAACCGACATATCCCGGAGGCGCTCCGATGAGCCGGGCCACGGCGTGTTTTTCCATATATTCGGACATGTCGATCCGGATCATGGCCTGTTCGCTGTCAAACATGAATTCGGCAAGCGCCCGGGCGAGTTCTGTTTTACCGACGCCCGTGGGACCGAGAAATATAAAGGAACCGATGGGGCGGTTCGGGTCCTGAAGCCCGGACCGGGCCCTGCGCAGTGCGCTGGAAACGGCGGCGATGCCTTCGTCCTGGCCGATGACGCGCGCTTTGAGTCGTTCCTCCATATGGATCAGCTTCTGGACATCGCTCTCCAGCATACGGGCCATCGGAATGCCGGTCCAGTTGGCGACGACATCGGCCACATCCTCCTCATCCACCTCTTCCTTGAGCATCTTTTCTTCTTTTTGTGTTTCCAGGAGGCGGATCTGCTCCGCTTCCAGCTCCTTGTTGAGCTCAACGAGCTTGCCGTAACGGAGTTCCGCGGCCCGGGCCAGGTTTCCCTCCCGCTGCGCATTCATCTCCTCGGTTTTGCAGGATTCGATCCGGCTTTTGATCTCCTGAATGCCTTTGATCGCATCCTTTTCGGAAACCCACTGGCGCTTCATGCGCTCCATGGATCCGCGCAGGTCCCTCAGTTCCAGATCGAGCTTGTCGCGTCTGTCGAGCGCGGTGGGGTCTGTTTCCTTGATCAGGGACTGCTTTTCGATTTCAAGCTGAATGATCTTACGGTCGATGGCGTCGATTTCCGCGGGCATGCTGTCCAGTTCGATGCGAAGCCGGGAGGCGGCTTCGTCGATCAGATCGACCGCCTTGTCGGGGAGGAAGCGGTCGGCGATATAGCGATTTGAGAGGGTGGCGGCGGCAATGATGGCGGAATCCTTGATCCTGACGCCGTGATGGACCTCATAGCGTTCCTTCAGTCCGCGCAGAATGGCGATCGTATCCTCGACAGAGGGCTCCCTGACCAGGATGGGCTGAAAGCGTCGCTCCAGCGCCGGATCTTTTTCGATGTATTTGCGGTACTCATTGAGAGTCGTTGCGCCGACACAGCGCAGTTCTCCCCGGGCCAGAGCCGGCTTCAGCATGTTGGAGGCGTCCACCGAGCCCTCGGCGGCGCCGGCTCCGACGACCGTGTGGATTTCGTCAATGAACAGGATGATTTCCCCCTGGGCATCCGTCACTTCCTTCAGAACGGCCTTCAGGCGGTCTTCGAATTCGCCGCGGTATTTTGCGCCGGCCACCAGGGCTCCGATATCGAGCCCGACGACCCGTTTGTTCTTGAGGCTTTCCGGAACATCGCCGTTGACGATGCGCTGGGCCAGGCCTTCCACAATGGCGGTCTTGCCCACACCGGGTTCGCCGATCAGGGCCGGATTGTTCTTTGTCCGGCGAGAGAGGACCTGCATCACGCGCCGGATTTCCTCATCCCGGCCGATCACCGGATCAAAGGTTCCTTTACGTACCAACTCATTGAAATCACGAGAGTAACGTTTCAATGCCTGATATTTTTCCTCGGGGTTGGGGTCCGTGATGCGCTGGTTTCCCCGAATATCCACCAGAGCTTTAAAGACGCCGTCACGGGTCACACCGGCGGTGTGCAGAATTCCCGCTGCGTCGCCGGCCTTTTCGTCCGACATGACGACCAGGATGTGTTCGGCGCTGACATATTCATCCCGGAGACGGGCCGCTTCCGTCAGGGCCTGGTCCAGGATGCGACTCAGACCCGGAGAAAGGCCGGGCTGACCCATGCCGGCGCCTTCGACGCGCGGCTGTCTGCCCAGCGCCTGCCTGATCTCCGAGGCGATCCGTCCGGGTTCGACGCCCAGCTTTTTGAGAATGGCGCCCACCATTCCCTCGGGTTGATCGAGAAAGGCGGTCAGCAGGTGCTCCGGAGTGATGGCCGGGTGTCCCTGTTGGGATGCCAGCGTCTGTGCGGTTTGCAGGGCTTCCTGGACCTTGAGGGTGAATTTGTCGAATCGCATGGGGGCGCCTCCTGTTACTCGATCGGTTTTTCGATGCTGACGAGGATTTTTCCGTCTTTGAACACGCTGACATTTCCCGTCGATTCCGATAAAACAACGGCGATTGCGCCGGTCACGCTCGTGATCCCGGCGGCGGCGATATGCCGGCTGCCGAGGCCCTGGGGAAAATCCTTGGTGTCGATCGCGGCGCTCAAATGCCTGCCGGCCGTCACAATCGTGCCGTTGTCCTGAACGATGAAGGAACCGTCAATGGCGGAAAACTCTTTAATGGTCTCCTTGAGTTCCGGGTTGAGGATGTTTCGCTGTTCGTCCGTGTATCCCATAAAAGGATTGATGATCATCTGCCGGGAGAGCTGCATGACCTTTTCATGATCTCCCAGAACGAAAATCGTGCCCACTTTCCGGCCTTCGCGGCCCTGAGCCGCCAGTTCCAGAGCCAGGTTCATCACCGCTCCGAAAACTTCCGGGTAAATTCCCTGGGCGATATCGCTGAAATTGCCGGAAACCAGAATCTCGAATTCCTTGCCGACGTCAATAACGAAGATGCTGTCCACATAGCCGAACCGCGGTACGCCGCTGACGCAGACCAGCTTGTCTCCCTGCGTAAAAAGACCCAGCGCGATGCCCTTCGTAATGGCAATTTTAATCTGGCCGACGCGCGTGAGATTGACATTGGGAACAGAGATAAGATCACCGCAATTCCTGAATTTCTCGGGAATTTCTTCATCGCCCTTCATCACGAGGATGATCTTTCTGCATAAACCGGGGTCGTCTGCAATGGGAAGATCGTCGGCGGCGGCGGCATACATCAGAACGGCCTTGGCGCCGATTTCTCCGGCTATTCGACAGGCGTGCTCCAGGATGACCTTGTTGATGGTTCCCATTTTACCCCCTGTAAACCATAATTTGTGCGTAATCTAACCCCCTTTGCAAAGGATGTCAAGGCGGACCGGATTTTTGCGGAACCGGCGACCGGGCGAACCATGGCGGCGGGTTATAAAAAGCTTGACTGTTCAAATCCAATCATTATATCGAAACAGCAGGTAAAATGATTGCGTATCCAAAGGGGACAGCATTGGAATTACCGGCCGTAACGGGCACCCTTGACATTTATATCGCCGAAATCAACCGCTTTTCCCTCCTGACGGCGGAAGAGGAGTTCAAGCTGGCCGTCCGGCTCAAGAAGTACAACGATATGGCGGCGGCGGAGAGGCTGGTTGTTTCAAACCTTCGGTTTGTCGTGAAAATTGCCCACGAATACCGGAATTACGGGTTGAAGCTCAGTGATCTGATTCAGGAAGGCAACATCGGCCTCATGCATGCCGTGAAGAAATTCGATCCCTACAAGGGCTATCGTCTGATTTCTTATGCGGTCTGGTGGATCCGGGCCTATATGCAGAATTATATCATCAAGTCCTGGAGTCTCGTTAAAATCGGAACCACCCAGGCCCAGCGGAAATTGTTCTTCAAACTCTCCCAGGAGAAAAAAAGGCTGGAGACCCTTTCGCAAAGAAGCCCCGAATTTGCCGAGATCGCTGAATCACTGGGAGTCAAGGTCGTAGAGATCGAGGAAATGGATTTGCGTCTGAGCCACCGGGATCTCTCACTGGATGCCCCGATCAACGAGGACGGGGAAATGAGCCATATCGACCACCTGACCTACGAAGGCGAAGATCAGGAAACCTCGTTGATCAAAAAGGAAGAACTATCCCTGGTCAAAAGGGATATTGCAGGGGCGTTGGCAAAACTCAATGAAAAGGAGAAGTACATCATCAAGCACCGCGTCATGGCCGACAATCCGATGACCCTGCAGGAGGTCGGCGACCGCTACCGGATTACGCGCGAACGGGCCAGGCAGATCGAGAAGCAGGCCCTGAAAAAATTGCGATTGGCCATCCCCTATCTGGGAAACGAGCCGGATCTTCCATGAGAAGGACCTTTGAGGAAGGATCCGCCGCCTGCGAATCATTCTTTCTGCGGGGATGCAAAGCTTTTCAATGCTGATCAGGGGACATCTTCAGAACGGGCCAGATTTTCAAAGCAGGTATATTTTTCGAGAAAGGCAAGCTTGGCGGTGCCCGTGGGACCATTCCGCTGTTTGCCGATGATGATTTCGGCCAGTCCCTTTTCGGGATTGTCTTCCGACTTGTTATAGACCTCGTCCCGGTAAATAAAGGCGATCACGTCCGCATCCTGTTCAATGGCCCCGGATTCGCGCAAGTCGGCCATGTGCGGGCGCCGGTTGGTCCGGTCTTCCACTTTCCGGTTGAGCTGCGACAGGGCGATCACGGGGACGCTCAACTCCTTTGCCAGGGCCTTGAGGGACCGGCTGATTTCGGAGATCTCCTGTTCCCGTGAATCCTTGTAAGTCCCGCCGCGCATCAACTGGAGATAGTCCAGAACGATCAGGCCGAGGCCGGATTCCGCCTTGAGACGCCTGGCCTTCGCTTTCATTTCCAGGGCCGAGATGGCCGGCGTGTCATCGATGAAAATAAGGGCTTCGGAAAGCCGGCCTGCGGCTGCGGTCAGTTTCGGCCAGTCCGTTTCTCCGAGAAATCCCTTCCGGAGACGCTGGGAATCCACTTTTGCGGTCGATGAGAGCATGCGCAGGGCCAGTTGTTCCTTGGACATTTCCAGCGAGAAGACGGCCACGGGAATCCCGGCTTCCGTGGCGGCATGCTGGGCGATATTCAGGGCAAAGGCCGTCTTTCCCATGCTGGGACGACCGGCGATGATGATCAGATCGGATTTTTGCAGGCCGGAGGTCATGTCGTCGATTTTATCAAAGCCCGTCGGCACGCCCGTGATCAGTTCCTTTCGCTCATAGAGCTTTTCGATGGTCTTGAACGTATCCTTGATAACGGTTTTAATGGGGAAGAAGGCGGGCCGGATTTTATTTTCGGATATTTCAAAAATGGCATGTTCCGCCTCGTCCAAGACCTCGTCGATGTCCGCTCCGGTATTGTAACTTTTCGTCAGGATCTCCGTCGCCGTTCCAATCAGGCGCCGCAGGATGGCCTTTTCCTTGACGATTTTTGCATAAGAGGCGATATTGGCGGCGGAGGGGACGTTATCCACGAGCGAGGCCAGGTAGGCCATGCCGCCCACCTTGTCCAGGTGCTTTTTATCCTTGAGGATATTGCTTAAGGTGATCAGGTCGCTGGGTTCGTTCCGCTCTGAAAGGTCCACAATGGCCGCAAAGATCTTCCGGTGCGACTCGCTGTAGAAATCCGTGTTTTCAAGGATCTCCAGAACGCTCGAAAGCGCCTGGTTGTCCAGAAGAATCCCCCCGAGGATGGACTGTTCCGCGTCGAGATTCTGCGGAGGCAGGCGATGCAGCGATGTATCGATGTCTTTCATGGGATAACTTTTCAGGCGTAACCGAAAATCGCATTCATTGAGGGATCAGGATTCAGCCGCCACGACCAACTTGATTTCCGCCGCGACGCCGGCAGACAGTTTGATGGTTACCGGAAAGTCGCCGATCGCCTTGATCGGTTCGTTGAGCACGATGTCTTTCCGATCGACGTCCAGGCCCTGGGCCAGCAGCGCCTCATGAATGTCTTTGGCATTGACGGAGCCGAATAACTTGTCCTGCTCGCCGACGCGGCGCGTAATCGTACAGGTCACGTCCCTGAACTTTTCCGCCAGCGCTTCGGCCTTCTTTTGCTCCTTCGCCGCTTTCAGCAATACCGTTTTCTTTTCATTTTCAAGCATGCTGAGGTTCTTGAAATTGGCTTCGATGGCGAGCCCGTTCGGAATCAGGAAATTTCGCGCATAGCCATCCGATACGTTCACGGCGTCTCCCGCCTTGCCGAGGGATTCCACCTTTTGTTTTAATATTACCTGCATGATAGGCCTCCTTTATAATAATCGACGAACGATCATGAATACCGGCTCAAACCCCTGCATCCTGAGCCGGCTTGATGAGTTTTCTGAAATCCGCCCAAAGATCGAACAACCCAAGGGCCGCCACCACGAGTAACAGATATTGCTGAATCAGGATCAGGACATAAAACAGGATCTTGAAAAAAAAGGGGATCCTTTTCATCTTGAAAAAATAGCCGACCACCGACAGACCTGCGCAAAGATACACAAACAGACAAATGATCAGCAGATTCAAGCCGATAAATTGTACCATACCGGCATCGACGAACAGCAGGACCCCGGCTCCGATCAATAACCAGACCATTTTTTCGGGGGCCTTCCAGCAGGTCAGGTCGCCGAATTCAGGATAAGGCAGGCCATGCCTCTTGAAAAGACGCCGTGCGGCCATGATGTTCAGCCAGATCAACAACCCGGCGCCAACCAGGAACAATGAAGGAGAAATGCCGGTCAGCAGGGCGGCGACCTGCCCTGCGTGATCCTTGATCAGCGTGAGCTGCCCGGAGGAAATATTCATTTGTTCATAAAACTGAATATTTTCCTTAATGCCGCTCAGGATATAGCCTTCAATGAGCCGCCACGGAGGTTGTTCCGCCTCATAGCCGTGCAGCCCCAACAGGAGACCGAAGCAGGCCAGAACGGCCGCCAGCGGAACCAGCAGGGCTTTTTCAATGGGCCATGGTCTTTTGAGGACCTCTGCCAGCATCATTCCCGTCCCGCCGATGAACAGAAAGAGCCGCAGCGGAAAGCCGATATCCGGATTGATAAAACCGACAATAAGCAGGACCAGCGCCAGGGAACACCCAAACACGGCCATTCCCCCGACCCTGCCGAATTTCGTATGGTAATAGAGGACCGGCAGCGGCATCAGGATCATGACGACGGCGCCGGCCAGGGGAATCAGCACGACCGACAGAAACGAAAGGGCGGTTATGATGACGCCCAGAACGAAATCACGATGGAGGAATCCGCCCGCTTCTCTTTTCAATGGTCAACCCTAATGCCCATCAATATGGCCCTGCCTTCGGCGACCGGGTACGGTCGCGCGCAGGCGGTCATCAGGGGACAAAAAAGCCCTGTCATCAACGCGGCTCAGCCTTCGGAAACGACGAAGGGCAGCAGCGCGATCGTTCGGGCTCTCTTGATCGCCAATGTCAACTCTCGCTGGTGGACGGCGCAATTCCCCGTGATTCTCCTCGGCATGATTTTGCCACGCTCCGTGACAAAATCCCTCAGGGTCATGGGATTTTTATAATCGCTTTTTATCGTGGAATCCGTGCAGAACCTGCAGAATTTACGACGATGGAAAAATTTTTTCTGCGGCCTGGGCGGTCTCTGACCTTGAAATCTCGGTGTTTCAGCCATGATTATGCGCCTCCTTCCGGCTCTGCTTCAGCCTTTGCTTCTGCGGGGGCAACGGCTTCCACCGGAGCAGCGGCCGACGTTTCGATGATTTTGATTTCCGCATCCGCGGCAGCGGCGGCAGGCGAGGCGGCGGCAAGCTCCTTCTGGAGATCCTCCAGGATGACCTGGTCGTCCTTCTTGACCGTCATGAACTTCAGAACCTTGTCATCGATTTTGAGATTTCTCTCCAGTTCGGCGACGACGGCGCTCTGGCCCGCAAAGTCGATCAGGATGTAGAAACCCTTGTTGTGTTTTCTGATTTCATAGGCCAGCTTTCTTTTCCCCCACTTTTCGACTTTCATGACCAGTCCTTTGTGGCTGACGATGATGGATCGGTAGCGATCGACCAATCCGCCGACGTCATCATCCTGAAGATCGGCGGGGACAATGATAACAGTCTCGTATCTCCTCAATGTTCTCTCCTCTCGGCTCTGAAGTCCGGACAGCATGTCCGGACAAGGAGGCCCTTTTTATTTTAAAGCGGATGCGGTCTTTATATCAAAATTTTTCAGAAATCAAGAAATATATCAGAGGGGCCATGTCGCGCCATTCCGCCTGCCGCGAGCCGCGCGGGGGCAGCGTTGCACCCGTATCGTTCGAAAAGACCGAGGATTATCATAATGTTATATGAAGATGCCTAGGGCCGGATCAGTCGCTCCCAAAGCGGTCCGTAATGCCCGCGTGCGTGCAGACGAGAAACGATATAGGCCACTTCCGCACTGCCTGAACCCAGAACCCAGTGAGGGCGTCCAGCCGCATGCGCCGTCAGCATGGCGATCATCGTATCGGAATTCAACGTGGGCGACCGGTAAAAGACGGGTTCCAAAAGATTCTGATCCTGCTTGATCTGTCCTTGTCTGACGGCGATGGCATGGAGGGCCGTATGGGGATAGATGCGGATGCCGCAAAAAAGAATCAGCACCGCTTTTTCCAGTTTTTCCGCTTTGCTCAATGTCTCCGCGATCGTTATTTCATCCTCGCCCGGGCCTCCGAAAAGCAGGTAATGAGCGACATGCAGGCCCGCATCGGACGCCTGTTCATGGGCGAAGCAAACATCCTTCGCGCGAAAGGGTTTGCCGTAGGCTGAAAGGACGCGGTCGCACAGGGACTCCGTTCCGAATTCGCAATGGCTGAGACCGGCCTCGGCCATGATTTTATAGTAACCGGCCGGCGGCGTGAAGGGGGCGAAAAACGCTCCCCAGGGAATCGACAGGCCGGCCTTGATGAAGGCTTTGGCCACACGCAGGCTGTGGTCGGCGTTGCAGTTGAAGGTTGAATCCGTAATGAACAGGTACTTTGCCCCCGCATCCTGGAGCATCCGTGCGGTCCGCGCCACATCGTCAGGGTCGATGAGCCTGAGCCGGCTGCCGTCGATGTGGGGATAGGTGCAGTAAATACAGCGATAGGGACATCCCCGTTTTGTCTGGAGATTCAGAATTCCCCCTTGTTTGAGGTAATACCGGACATGGGGGCTGTCTGCGTCGAAGGATCTTTGAAAGGGCCTCCGGGCGTTGCCGGGGAAACCGGCAAAGGGGCTGTTTTTCGTCACAACACCCGGAATGCCGCGAGCATCGGATTGCGATTCGATGGCGTCCAGAAGCGGAAGCAATTGTTCGCCGTCGCCGATTATCCCGTAATCGGCGTCCAGTAACGCCATGAGTTCCGATGGAAAAATCGTAAAACCGCTGCCGCCCAGGACAATTTTTGCGGACGTCATCGCCCGAATTCTGGAAACCAGCTGTTGATAGCCGTTGACATAGGTCTTTGTCTCGAAGGCGTCCTGGTTGTCGATATTGCGCAGGGACAATCCGATCAAGTGGGGGGCAAAATCCTCGATGAGTCCGGTCATGCGTTCCATGCCGTTCTTTTCATTGAGGTCGACGATTTTCACTTCATGGCGGTCGGCAATGGTCCCTGCCACATAGTCAAGCCCGATGGGATAGACAGGCGAAGGGGCAATCAATGGATTGGCCGATATGAGTAAAATTTTCATGGCAGGCAGGTTCCACATGACAGGCGGGAGGTCCGGCCGTTCGGGAACGGTTTCCGGGCCTGCCGATCCCGTTCATGACCCATTCCGGAATAAATCGCCATCAACGATCGACTGGACCATCCGTTCGATGTCCCTGTCCATGGGACGGTCTTCGCGCGTCGGGGCGACGACTTCCCGGATGCCCTTCATGAGGGCCTTGATCCGGGGGCGGAATTGGATCTGACCCCGGAGTTCGCATGCTTGCGCCGCTGCAATCAGGTGGATCGCCGCAACGCGTTCCGTAAGGGTGCAGATCCGGGCCGCATCGCGTGCGGCAATGGTTCCCATGCTGACCTTGTCCTGATTGTGCGATTCCGTCGATCGGGAAAAGGACCCCGCGGGCATGCTGTTTTTCAGGGCCTCGGCGGCGAGGGCGGAGGCCGAGATCGACATGGCTTTGAAACCGTAATGAAAAAGGGCATCCTCTCCGACAACACCGACGAGATCGGCGGGAAGTCCCCGGTTATACTGGGGGGTTACCAGGAGCGTGACCTGGCGATCGGACAGGTCGGCGATGGATGCCACCGCCGACTTGAGAGCGTCCATCGCAAAGGCCATGTGGCCGCCGTAAAAATTGCCGCTCATGAGCGGCAGGCCGGTTTCAGGATCGAAAATGGGATTGTCGTTGGAGCTGTTGGCCTCCGTGGTTACCCAGTCGGAGATCCACCGCAGGGCGTCGTCCAAAACGCCGGCGATCTGGGGGGTGCAGCGGATGGAATAAGGATCCTGGAGGCTTTCCGGGGAATTTTCTTCAAGATCTGAAAGATCGGCTCGGGTTTGCAGCAGATGCGTCAGCCTGTGTGCAATCCGGATTTGACCCGGGAAGGGTTTTGCCTCGCCGATGACAGGGTGAAAATGGTGCGCCTTTCCTTTCAGGGCGTGGACCGTCAGAGCCGTCGCGCAAACGGCGGCGTCGAGGATGCGGCACGCCCTTTCCACCGCCGTTACGGCGATTCCCGTCATGACGGATGTCCCGTTCATCATGGAGAGGTGTTCCTTCATGCGGAAGGCGTAAGGGGTGAGTTTCGCCTGCTCGATGGCCTTTGCGGCGGGCATCCGTTTCCCCCGGTAGAAAACCTCCCGATCGCCGGCAAGCGTCGCTGCGACATAGGACATGGGCGTCAAATCGCCCGAGGCCCCGACGGACCCCTCGGAGGGGACGACGGGGGTTATGCCGCGGTTCAGAAAGGCCGCAATCTGTTCCAAAAGCGGGAGCGAGACGCCCGAGTAGCCCCGGGCCAGGCAGAGCAGGCGGCAGATCATCGCCGCGCGGGTTTCCTCGATGCCGAGAGGGGCTCCGGTACCGCATCCATGGAAATGGAGAGGGCTGGCGCCGTTTTTCCTGATGACCTTGTCCTTGGGCAGACGTTTGCCGCACGACTTCCCGTATCCCGTCGTCACGCCATAGACGGGGATGCCCTTGTTGACAGCCTCTGCAAGCATGGCTTGCGAGCGCTCCATGCGATCGACAAACGCACGGTCCTGACTGATCCGGACCCGTTTGATGTGTCTGGCCGAAGAGAGGATTTCTTCAAGGGCGACGCTTCGACCGTCGATCGTCAAAAAATCCATTTTCAATGGTTTCTTCTTCATGTCTGATCCGGTTCATCCGGCCGCTCTCGATGGACTCCCAAAAAAGAAGCGGCCAATCTCTTGTGTGGACTGACCGCCATGAGTGCATCGCGAATGATCCTCAAAGCCGTTCCGGCCTCCCAGAAATTACGCCAAGACCTGACAAATTCAAGGTTTGAGCGCAGCAACCCGTAGAGACTCATAGAGACCAAATAAAAACCACAGGCGCGTAAGTGATTGAAATTGGCGGGCGATGTGAGACTCGAACTCACGGCATCTGGCTTCGGAGGCCAGCACTCTATCCAACTGAGCTAATCGCCCTTGCTGTGAGCTTCTACTACAGCCGGTCATAATCTTCAATGAATAAATTAAAATTTTTCGGACGGACGAACGCCCTGCTTTTTCGAGGCATGGTCTTTACCCAGATAGAAATTGAGCCAGGATGACGTTTGGTTAAGATTCCAGTCGCATGGCGGGATCATATCCTGACCCAGCTGCATTTCTTCCCCGGATTTTTTCAACCGGGCATAAGCCTTGACATAGATGCACTGCTTCTTTCCGGGATAGACTTCGCACCACCCCTTGAAGCTCCCGCCGCACGCGCCGTTGCGCTGGTGTTTCGGGCATTGCGACATCGGACAGAGGTAGGCCACATCCATGAGGGCACAGTCGCCGCAATCCTTGCAGTCAAAAATCAATACTTTGGTCAAGTGTTCAAGTTTGTGAAAAAAGCGCTCGAACCCTGTTCCTGTAACGGCGCTGCAGAGTCCCTTCATGACGGCGTAAAGTTTCTTCCCCGGTTCGAACAGAAGTTTATGGGACATGCGTGAAAAACCATAGGAAATCTCGACGCCGGCATCGAGCGGCCGGAACTGCCGTTTAGCCGGAGTTTCCCGATTCAGGCCTGTGTCCGGATCGTACTCAAAATAGTAAAAGCCGTCGGCAAGGGGATAATCGAAGTAACGGAGAAGGTCGGTCCATTCGGTTGCAAGCTCCTCGCCCTGACGGATAATGTCTTCCACTTGCTCATATTTTATATTGTGCCCGCCGATATGCACCCCGCTGAAGCCCATTCCTTTCATAACCGCGTACATCCGGGCTGCACGCAGGATTCTGGCCCCTTCTCCGCGATCGGGATCGTTTCGCTCTCGATCCAGCTGGGCCAGGAGCTTATCCGTGACGACGGAGCCGGGCAGTTCGTTGCGGTTCATCATTTTGGCCGCACCGTATGGAAGAATATAAATATTTCCGATCAGCGGAACGTTGAAACCGTTGAGCTTCATAAAGAGTAATACTTCATGAAATTTTCGGGCATCGTATCCCAGTTGCGTAACGATAAATCGGGCGCCGGCATCGATCTTCTTTTTGAGTTTGTAATACTGTACCATCTGTTCCGCTTCGGTCGCCTTGAAGGGAGAAACGACGGCGCCGGGGAAAAAATTGCTGGGTTGGTGGCGGACGTTACCTTTGACTCCGGGATACGTGAGCCCCCGGTTCATGTCCGATATCAGTTGCAGGGTATGGACGGGATCCAGGTCAAAAACCGGGGCAGGTCTCCCGAGGTAGCCGGAGACGGGGTAATCGCCGCTCATGACCAGGAGGTTTTTGACGCCCGTCCGATCGAGGGCGTAAAGCTCGCTTTCGATTTGACTGCGGTTCTTGTCTTTGCAGGTAAAATGGACGATTGGCTCAATGCCCAGCTTCACAATTTCGCCGCCGATGAAATCGGCAGACATGGCGGGGCTTCCTCCGGGATTGTCTGTAAGGGTCAGGGCATGGATCTTCGCTCCCTGAGCGGCCTGCCTGGCCAGGGAGATGGTCCTTTCCTGGGCCGCTTCTCTTGCACCCCTTCCCGGCACCAGTTCCCAGGTGACCGGAAACAAGTCGGGGTTCAATAAAGCCTCTTTAAACCAACGGTCCTGCATGGATGTCCTCAGTTAACTTTTTCTGCAGAGAAAACGGCATGATCGAAAGTAATGGCTCACTCAGGCGCTGACCGCCTGGCTGAAAGCCG
>Ga0351881_1060_pt1 | contig 31272 bp, 31 predicted proteins | sample BONcelFGM3001E15_FD_206769 | JGI IMG/M metagenome (GOLD analysis project Ga0351881, IMG submission 206769) | Enriched cells from coal bed in the Powder River Basin, Montana, United States - BONCAT cells FGM rep3 HSBNCT.FGM.300.1.E15 ...
CCGCCCCGCAATCCAAAACCTGCGCGGCCAGCGCGTAGCTGTTGGAGCTGATGATCTGCCAGGGGGACGGCGTTTCATCCACGTCAACGAGTTCATCCCCCGTGGCAAGAATCGCGACCAGGGGTTTCTGGTAAACGGAAATGAACGACCGCCCCAGAGCCGCCAGCATGCCGATCTGCGCCGGGCGGATCACATCGCCGCGGGAGATGACCGTTTCGCCCGGTTGCACGTCCTCGCCGGCAAGACGGATGTCCTGTCCTGCCGGCGCCTCCGCGAAGATCCAGACCCTCCGGCCGTCTTTTTCGGTGTCTTCCATGCGCAGGACGGCGTCCGCGCCCTCCGGAACCGGCGCCCCGGTCATGATGCGGGCGGCCTGACCCCGTTCAACGCTTTTTTGGGGAATCGCTCCCGCGGGGATATCTTCGATGACGTCCAGGATCACGGGCCTTTCCGGGCAGGCGCCGCGGATGTCCGCCGCGCGCAGGGCGTAGCCGTCCATCGCGGAATTGTCTTTCGGCGGAATCGGTCGGGAGGCGGCGATGTCTTCGCCGATCACGCGTCCCAGGGCGTCAAGGAGACTGACTTTTTCGAGGCCCAGGGGCAAGATGGCCCCCAGGATCTGGTTCAGGGCTGCTTCAAGGGAAATCATCGTTTTTATAAGGGGTCAACCCTCCTGAATATTTTTTAACCTGATCGAGAACTATATCAAACGCCCTTCATTGTCAACCGTCATGCACCTTCATGGGTTTGTAAAAAACCATCCTGCCTCCCCTCCCCTTTCCTTTCGTCCCCTTGCACCGCGAGAGGAACGTGTTTTTCTCCCCGAAGCCGCCTGCCTTCACGGCGCCGGTTTTTCAACTTGAATGAATCGGGGTTTATGGTGTAGTGAAGGAAAACATCAGGACAAGAAAGGACACGCAACATGGGCCTCTCTATATTGCAGAAGGAAATCAGACAGTTACTTAAAGACAACAAGGCGATCCTGCTGGCGCATTACTATCAGCGCGACGAGGTCCAGGAGATTGCCGACATCCTCGGGGATTCGCTGGCCCTGAGCATCGAGGCCGCCCGGACGGACGCCGAGGTGCTGGTCTTTGCGGGCGTCCATTTCATGGCCGAGAGCGCCTCGATTCTGTCGCCCGACAAGACGGTCCTGCTGCCGCGGCCCGACGCCGGCTGCCCGCTGGCCGACATGATCACGCCGCAGGCACTTGCGGCGGCGAAGAAAAACCATCCCGGCGCAGTGGTGGTGACCTACATCAATTCATCCGCGGCGATCAAGGCCGCAAGCGACATCTGCTGTACCTCGGCCAATGCCGTCAGGGTCGTGCAGTCGCTAGGCGATGCCGCTGAAATCCTCATGATCCCCGATGGAAACCTCGCCCGCCATGTGGCCTCCCAAACGGACCGGAAAATCATTCCGTGGGACGGCTACTGCCCGATCCATCACTTCCTGACGGCCGATCAGGTCGGACGGACGAAGGCGCTGCACCCCCGGGCGGTTTTTGCGGCGCATCCGGAATGCCGCGGGGAGGTTCTGGCGCTGGCCGACTTTGTGGGCAGCACCACCGGAATCATCCGCTATGCCGGTCGCGACGACGTCCGGGAGATGATCGTCGGGACGGAGCGAGGCATTTTTTATCCGTTGAAAAAGCAGTATCCGGACAAGACATTTATTCCGGCATCCGACCGGATGGTCTGTGAAGACATGAAGAAGATCACGCTCGCGGATATCAGGGAAGCCCTCACCGGCATGAAGACGGTGGTCAAGGTTCCTGAAGACGTGAGGATTCCCGCCAAGAGGGCGCTCGAAAGGATGCTGGCCGTTTCTTAGCCGGCCGGACCCGTGCGAAAAATCGTCGACACCAGGAAACAGCATACCGATCCGGCCTTTGAGGAGCTTCTGGCCCGCATCGGCAAAACGTCCGCGTCGGCCGGAGATCCGCTGCGCCTCGAGGGGTTGCAGGGACCGGCCGCGGCGTTTGTCCTTTCCCGCCTCTTCCGCGAAACGGGCCGCCCCTTCGTGGTCGTCACGCACACGGAGCGCGAGGCCCGGGCGATGGCGCAGGATTGCGCCTTCTTTCTCGGCGGCGACCGGATCTGGCTCTACCCCGCCTGGGATATTGTTTCCACGGATCTCCTGGCCCTCCAGCGGGACATCGAACGCATCCGCATCGGCGTCCTGTACCGGCTTCTCCAGGACAGCCCCGGCATCATCGTGCTGCCGCTCAAGGCCCTCTTGCAAAGGGTCATGCCCCGGGCGGCCCTCGAAGCGTATATCCAGACCATCGCCATCGGCGATCTGCTGGACCGGGATGCGCTCGTGGAAAAACTCGTCATGGGCGGCTACCGCCGCGAAACCCTGGTGGAGGAAACGGGGGAGTTCGGCGTCCGGGGCCACGTGGTGGATATTTTCCCCCCCACGGCGACGGCGCCTTTCCGGCTTGAGTTTTTCGGCGATGAACTCGAATCGATCCGCCGCTTCGATCCGGCCTCCCAGCGCTCCATCGATGAAGTCGTCGATTTTGCGCTGACCCCGGCAGGCGAGGTCCTTTTTTCGGAGGCGAGAAAACAGCAGGCCGTCCGGAATATCCGCATCCGGGCCGACGAGCTGGAACTGCCCCGGCTGGTCCGGGACCGCCTCACGGAAATGATCGGGCAGAATCTGGTCTCTTCGATCAACCCGCTGTTTCTGCCGCTTTTTCATCAGGCCGCGGATCACGCAGACGCCCCCGGTGACTCCCCTCTTTCAAGCCTTTTCGATTTTATCCCCGGGCGGGCGGTTCTCATTCTGGACGATCCGGCGGCCATGTCCCGGAATCTGGAGCAGATCGAAAACGTTCTCGACCGGTTTCTGCTGAAGGCCCGCAGCGAGGACCGGTTCTTTCTGGAGCGCCAGGCCTCCCATCTCGGCGGTGAGGAGCTGCGTCACGGGCTTGAGCGTTTCCAGCGCATCACGCTGGAAGGCCTGCCCCTCGACGCCGGCCCCTTCGGTCAGCCGGACGCGGTTTCGGCCGTCAAGTTTCAGGTGCAAACCGATCTCGGCCTCCGTCCGGCCGTTCCGCACGACCTTGAGGAAGCCGGAAAGCTGGCGCCGCTGGTCGAAAAAATCGAGGCGCGGCTCCGGGACGGCTATAACCTGACTTTTGTCTGCGGGGGGGCCGAAGAGGCCCGGCGGGCAACGCATCTGCTGGCGCAGTACCGCCTGCCCGCCGAGCCCGCGACGCTGCCTTTCTTCGATGACCTGGAACGCCGGCCGGCGTCGGGGCAACTGGCCATCCGCGAAGGACGGATCAGCGGCAGCTTTCATTATCCGGGCATGAAACTGATCGTCATCAGCGATGAAGACATCTTCGGCAAAAAAACGCAGCGGCGGAAATGGCGTCCGGCCAGGGAAGGTTACTTCCTCAAATCTTTCGGGGAGTTGAAGGAAGGCGATTTTGTGGTCCACACCGAGCAGGGCATCGGCCTTTACCGGGGCCTCCGGAAACTTGCCGTCGCCGGCATTGAAAATGATTTTCTCGTGCTCGAGTACCTGGACGGCGACAAGCTCTACCTCCCCGTGGATCGCCTGGACCAGATTCAGCGCTATCTCGGCCCGGACGGGCGGCCGCCCAGGGTGGACAAGCTGGGCGGGGTATCCTGGGACGCCTTCAAGTAAAAGGTCAAAAAGTCGATCCGTGAGCAGGCCGAGGAACTGGTGGCGGTCTATGCCGCGCGCGAGATCATGGAACGCAGCGCCTTTTCGCCGCCGGATCGCCTGTACGACGAGTTCTGCGCCGCCTTCGAATTCGAGGAAACACCGGATCAGGCCCGGGCCATCGAGGACATCCACCTGGATATGAACGACGCCAAGCCGATGGACCGGCTGATCTGCGGCGACGCCGGCTTCGGCAAGACGGAAGTGGCGCTGCGGGCGTCGTTCCGCGCCGTCATGGACGGAAGGCAGGCGGCCGTCCTCGTGCCGACCACGATTCTGGCCGAACAGCACTTCCAGACCTTTGCCCGCAGGTTCAAGGATTACCCTGTCCGCGTGGAGACGCTCAACCGCTTCAAGACGAAGGCCGAACAGCTCGTCATTCTGGAAGGGTTGCGGAAGGGAAGCGTGGATATTGTCATCGGCACGCACCGGCTGCTCCAGAAGGACGTCGAATTCAAGGATCTGGGGCTCGTCGTCATCGACGAGGAACAGCGCTTCGGCGTTTCCCACAAGGAGAAACTCAAGAAGATGCGGACCCTGGTGGACGTCCTGACCCTCACGGCGACGCCGATTCCCCGGACGCTGCACCTGTCGCTGGTGGGCATCCGGGATCTGTCGATCATCAACACGCCCCCGGTGGATCGGCAGACCATCAAGACACATGTGCTTGAATTCAATGAGGAAACTATCAGGGAAGCCCTTCGCGAGGAACTCCGGAGAGGCGGCCAGGTCTTTTTCCTGCACGACCGCGTCAGGTCCATCTATACGATGGCCCGGCTCGTGGAAAAGCTCGTCCCCGAGGCGCAGGTGGGCGTCGTCCACGGCCAGATGAAGCCGAAGGAAGTGGGCAACCGCATGCAGTTCTGGCAGGTGGCCATGCGGCCCGGCAAACCCCTGGCCTTCGGCGCCATGAACGGCGTGCCGCTGTTCGGACTCCCCGGCAATCCCGTTTCGTCCATGGTTTCCTTCGAGCAGTTCGTCCGGCCGACCATTCTGAAAATGATGGGGCACCGCAATCTGTTCCGCCGGACCATCCAGGCGGTGTTGGCGGAACCCATCGACAAGAAGAAAGGGATACGCCATTTCATCCGGGCGCGCGTCACCCTTGAAAACGGCCAATACCGGGCCGTTTCGACGGGGGAGCAGGGCTCCGGCATCCTGAAGTCCATGGTGCAGGCCAACGGGTTTATTGTCTTGCCCGAAGAGGCGGCATCTGTTAAAGCAGGAGAAACGGTCGCCGTGCAGTTGCTCGATTCTTCGCTGATGCTGGCCGGGCGGCCGGAATATCCATGAGCTTGCCATGCTGTTTTCGCCGGGCGGCGCACCGTTACAAGCTTCCGCCTGCGGCGCAGCAACAGGCGGCGACGGCAGCGGTTACACGAGCGGAAGTGCCAAGGTCACTGGTGGGCCTCCCGGACTTCAAATCCGGAGTGGGGCGCTAAAACCGTCCCAGGTGGGTTCGATTCCCATGCACTTCCGCCAATTTTTATTGTTTTCATTACATAATTTTGTCTCTTGATACTGCACCATTACTGCACCACACTTCTCCTTTTGTACATCACTAGATCGAATTGTGAATGAAGATGGAAGTAATCAAGTTTGTCATCCATGAGACTCCTTTTGCTTGCTGGGACTGGGAACTGCAAAAGAAAAATCTTGAGTTTTTGGAAGGTATTGACGCTAAATACTTCCGATATGTTGCTGAATTAAATGCAGAACACATTGAGGACGATGAAAAACACCGAGCTGCGTTGGCCTTACGTCTTGCGTACTCACACGGTCTCGAAGCGCTTTTTGCTTTGCTTTGTTCAGTTGTCCAGGCTCCCCAATGCGCTGTTGGCTGGATTATCAACTATCGGAATGTAGATCTAATTAATATCGTTAAAAAAATTTCGCGTAAGGATTTTATCCACTCTAGGTTCAAAGAAAAACCGGTTACGTGGGAATTGTTGGCAAAGCATGTTCATGAGTATATTAATTATGAACAAGAAAAAAGGGATTGGGTAGTGTCTCAGTTTGAAACTTAAAGGGCTTGCAATGCTTGAGCGGTTATGCTATGCTCAGGCCATGAAAACAAAAAAGACACCCGTTGAATTGAATAAGCTGGCTGCGTTTATTGTGGACCAGGCGACGAATGAAGAACCGGAGCCAGAGGAAGCGCCCGCAAAGAACCCCGCCGCCGTCGCCCTTGGCAAGCTTGGAGGATTAAAGGGCGGCAAGGTTCGCGCCGAACGTCTCACGTCTGAACGGCGCACAGAGATTGCGAAAAGGGCTGCTCAGGCAAGATGGAAAGGAAAAGATTAGCCTGCGATTTTTTTATCTTCCGTCTTTAATTCCTTTCTTTTCTTGCTTGTTAGTAATTGCTTAATCGGTTCCTCTGGGGGTAGGTTTTCTGGCATTGTTCCGCCAATCTTCTTTATAACATTCCTGACCTCACTTCCGACTTCGCGATGAGTGTTAATGGCCCTTGATTCCGTGTCTATCCGATCCCTAACAAGCTTTTCTTCCGTTTGTGTTATTCTAAATTCATTAGCCGCTAATTCCGTTCTGCCCGCCCGGTCAAGCAAATTTTCTTTATCCGAAAGACCCTTGCTTTGCTTGATCTCGGTTAATCCCATTTCATATAGCCCCTGATACCCGGCATCTTGAAATATTGCATAGCGTTGGACACCGGCCTTTTTTGCTGCGCTCATTAAGCTTTTATTGGCGTTTTTGACGCGATCCCTGAGCTGAAGGCGCCTTTCGGCATCTGTAAGCTGATCCTGAATCTCTTGCCTTCTTGTTTGCACAGCAAAATATGTCTGTGCGGCACCGATTTCCGGTTTCGATGTCTCGCCGTTCATGGCGATAAGGTAGCAAGCGTATCGCGTAAGGTAACAATCGCTAACTTGCATTGAAGCACCTTTGCCAACCACCATCACCTTCGTGGTATCACGAAAGTGATCATTATCATCCAACCCCGTACTCGCGCACGCCATGCGCGCCCTCTTGATTACATTCTGAAAACTTTCCCATGTCAAATATCCGAGAATCTTCTGTATTTCTCGGCCCATCCAGTATTCTCCGCCTCGTTTTGATAATCTTTTCGCAGAATCAAGTTCCTTGATGACGCCATCACTTTTGCCTTGCATAGTTTCCTCCTTTCGGTCAGTTGTTGTCTGTATACCATAAAACACCCAATCGCGCAACATATTTTTTATCTTGCACCATACGCTACATTATGCTATACCTGACAAAAATTTAAGGAGGCTTTTATGGGTATCCGGGAAAAATTTGACGAACGAATAAAAAGAAAAGAGGCTGAAATACAGGAGCTTGAAAACCAAATAAGGGAGGCCAAGGCATATTTACAAGCCCTGCAAGACTCATTGAAGTTCCTGCCAAGAGATGAAAAGACGTTCGGCAGTACGGGGTCTATTGAGTCAATTCTAAGACCCAATAGCAATATATACAGGACATACGAGCTTTTGAAAAAAACCGGGGTGGCTTTACATATTGATGAAATATTGAAAGGAATCGGCAAAGACACAAGCAAGAAAGAAAGGGTTTCCTTGGCCGGTTCTTTGGGGTGGTATGTCAGGAAAAAAGAAATTTTCACAAGGCCAGGCCCTAACACATTTGGATTGATTGGTAAACATGAGCAAACAGAAGAACCGCCGGAAGATTTTGGCATAGATTCCAAAAGCGAAATAGATGAGGATGTGCCATTCTAAATTTAAAATGAAAATAATGCTTGACAGCTCAAGCAAGGCGTGCTAATTGTAAATCAAAAATGCTTGAGGGGATAAGCATCATGAACAAATTGAGCATTGAAAAGAGAGCGCAAATCATCGGCATGCTGGTTGAAGGTAACAGCATGAGGGCGGTTTCCAGAATGGCTGATTGCTCCATTAACACCGTGACAAAGCTCCTTGTCGATGTTGGTCAAGCCTGCTGGATATATCAGCACGAAAAGCTCCGTGATCTTCCCTGTAAGAAAATCCAATGCGATGAAATCTGGTCTTTCTGCTATGCCAAGGAAAAAAATGTTCCTCAGGATCATAAGGGCGAATGGGGATATGGTGACGTTTATACCTGGACGGCGATTGATGCGGATACAAAATTAGTTCCTTCTTTTCTTGTGGGACGGCGTGACGCGGGGTTCGCTAATATCTTCATGAATGATCTTGCAAGCCGCCTGAAAAACAAGGTGCAGCTTACGACAGATGGACACCGAGCCTATTTAACGGCAGTTGAGGATGCTTTCGGCGGCGAGATTGATTATGCGATGCTTGTTAAAACATACGGTACACCCCAATCAACCACGGACCAAAGACGCTATAGCCCTGCTGAATGCATAGGGATTGAAACCGTTCGTATTAGCGGCATACCGAACGAGCAAGATATTTCCACAAGCTACGTTGAGCGGCAAAACCTGACAATGAGAATGTCAATGCGGCGCTTCACCAGACTAACTAATGGATTCAGCAAAAAGGTTGAAAACCTTGAATGTGCCGTTGCCCTTCATTTTATGTATTATAACTTTGCGCGGATTCATAAGACGTTACGGGTGACACCGGCGATGGAAGCGGGGATTGCGGAGCATGTGTGGGCGATAGAGGAAATTATCAATCTTCTTTGAGATATTTATTTTCGAATAAGTGCCAAGTCTCGGGATAGTTCCACCCCCAAAAATCATCATCTGCTCTGGATATTACAAAATATCCGTTTGGGAGTGCTTGCTTAATTGATTCTGCGAGAGTGCGGGCAGATACCTCGGCGACCAAATAGAAACAATGGGGCAAATCATAACGCCATGTCAGGACGTATTGATTAGACTCCACGGCCTGCTTTATTTGGTCTCTCGTTCCAAGCGCATCACTATAGACAAAGAGGAAAAGCCTTCTCATTGTTTGCCCTCTACGGCCTTATGAGGCAACGTTAAGGCTTCTGCCGGAGTAACCATAGCCTCAATAGCTGCTACCGTCATGGGTCCGGACATTCCTTTCTGTTCAATCAACTCTAAGGTCTTTTTTCTGATTTGAAATTCTTCTGATTGAAGTTTGTCGCGATCGAAAAACAAGAGAAAAAGATAACCAAAACAGGCAAGGATAACTGGTGCAGTAACCATCCAATCAAGCCATAGCGGAGGCTGGTTTAGGCAAGACCAAACAATAAGAGATGGGCAGGATACAATTGCACACATCCATAGCGCTGGGTTAAGCGCACTTCTTACCCTCAGGCTACCACCTGCTTCAGTAAAGCGTTTAATGATTCCTTCGCGAAGCTCGATGCTCAGTTTGGTAATCCTCTCACGAAGCCACAAATATTCCGATTTGAATACTTCTATCAAATAACCTCCCGACTTACAATTTATTTCTGTGATTCAAGCTGCCCCCTACCCAAGAAAAATTATTTTCACCCCAAACTGAGACACTACCAGGGATTGGATTCAGAAAGGTTTTGGAAAGCTTTGGGCGTCGTTTGCAGGCGAGTTTGAGGATATAAATTTTTCTGATGAGTATAATGGAATTAAACATGGGTTGAGGGCAAAACCTGGCGGATTTCATCTTGCGATAGGTCGTGAAGATACCCCTGGAGTTCCCGCTGCTACAGAAAAAATGATGTCACTCGGAGGTAGCGCCTTTGGCTCTTCATACTTTGTGAAAGAACAAATTATCCCATCTGACAAATATAATTTTCGACCAAGAAGGCATTCTCGTAACTGGAATCCCTGGAATCTAATCAATGGTCTTATTCTTATTTCAATGTCTATAAATAATGTTATTAGTTGGTTGCGAATCGTTAATGGTGCGCAACCCCTCAAATGCAGTTTTGAAAATCCATCATCTAAAGATGTTTTTGACGAACCATGGAAAGAACATATTGGAATTAATAATTTCAATATGGATTTGATAATAAAACAGGAGAATATTAGCCCATTCTCTCGGGATGATATTCTTAAAAGCTATACCGAAAAGCAGGATGTAACCTAAGATGAAGAACATTCAAGCATGGGTTAATGATAAACCTGCGTTGCTCGCCTTAACTTCGCTGGAATGGGCTTATTGGGCTCCTGACATATACGACTATTTGCGGGCTTTTGGTGACGATGGAAGAAGTCGGAAAATTAAAGAAAAATTTCCCCTACCCCCCCTTGACGAATGGATTGCCGTGTATGAAAACCCATCGGTCATTACATCTCTAACCGGCATCTTGCTGAGTATGAATGATCTGTTTGGTAAGGTGGGAAATCTCCTTGAACAAAATCGTATATCAAATAGCAATGATCCTTCTATCAGGGAAATTAAGAAACAGGGCTTGAGCACGCTGAGCAAGCTGAGATCTCATGAGGAGGCCGATAAAAGTACACCAAATAATTATTGGCTTCAAATTGCAAAAATGAGACTTGACTCGATGCGGGGTGAAATCTCAGGAGTTGATGATGGCGGGCTAGAAAAAGTCGGGGGATTTTTGACCTTGCCTATCGTCGTCTATGCTGCAAGGGTCTTGGTACCTTCATTATTGCTGTATCAGAGGAATCCTCAAGATTTGTTTAGAGAAGCTAAAAGCGGCAAACTTGACTCTCTGGCAAAGCTCCTAGTCATTGATAAGGAGATACTTCGGGACGAAACCATCTTCGGGTTCTTCAGGGACGCAACACAGCCGGATAAAGAGCTTGACTATAATATGCTGACGAAAGCTTTCAAGCAGACTCCCGCGGATCTGGTCACGTTAAAGAAGGTCAAAGTGGCGGTAGCTCGCTTCATCCTAGATATTTCAAAAGTGATGGGGCATCGCTTCACGATAAATGAAATAAGAGCTCTCTACGACAAGATCGAAAAAGAACGAGAAGGCGACAACGCTGCAATTGATGAAGATGGGCTCTACGATTCGGAAGACTCGTTCTATAAGGCCGTAATTCGCCATCCTGGTTACGATTCATTGTTCTTGCACCTATCGGACAAAAAAATTTAGCGCTATCAGAGAATCCCCTCCTTAGTTTGAGTAGTTGTGTAGTCCATGACGGACTATGCGACTACAGAAGAAACCCCGGAAGAAACCACCCGTAGGAGCGCTGTACCCGGAGAAGAACTTTCTCAATCCTCCACTGCCTTATCTGATTCACCCCACTTTGAAACTCATACAGTCACTGATTTTGAGCGAACCCAACACACGCGCGCGCTCACTGCCGCGCAGGAGCGCACGTGTGTTGGGGCTGCGAAGCAGGGGAAAAGTCATGCCAATAGAAAGGAGAAAGGAGACGGCAGGGGTTATGTTCTTGTCCCGCTTGAGGATGGTTCTTCTTTCCCCGCCCCCTCTGGGCTTGTTAAATATTGTAGTAATCTTCACACGAGAAGAAAATCTCTTACCAATCTGAAGCTGAACCTGGAGGATGAGAAGGACGTAAGAAAAGAATTTCGCGCTATGCTTAGCGATTGCCAAGGGAAAAAACTTTGTTTAATAAATACGGTTACAAAAGAACGAATCATAATGAATACCCGGTCTAGGTGGAATGGGGAATATGATTATCGTAGGGCAGTAAAACAAAAATTACTAGATGAAGTTAGAGGGTTAAGAGCGGGTGTCATGTTGACTCTAACTTTCAAGCCTCTGTACGTATCAGCGATAATGCCTTTCTGGTGGACTCTCTCTGTACAAGCATTCTTGATCCTCGTTGGGCCTACCCTATTGACTCAATTTTTAAGGCGCCTTGAACGGTGGAGAAATAGAAATCAGCGAAAGTGGAATTACATCGCCAGCGTTGTTGAATTTCATGAATCCGGGATTATGCATTATCATATTCTGTTTTTCGGTAAATATATCGCACCTATAGATGTGATTCACAAATTTTGGGCATTGTGCGAGCGTCAAGGCGTTGACGTGAAATTCCTAAGAAATCTGAACGCTATCAACTACGTAACCAAATATATCGGGAAAATAACAAAGCAATGCGGGGATAAGGCTTGGGAGGATATCTATATGTGGGCCTGGTATTTCAAGATGCGTTTTTACAATACCCGGCATTCAAAGAAGGGCAGGCAAAATAAATGCTCTGACGATTCATCGACAGAAGCAGCACAGGAAGAAACGTGGATTTGTGTAGGCTATGCCACTGCTGAAAATGAGGTCGTGTATTTTAAGAGATATCTGGACTCCGAGGGCAATATTGACATTGATGCAGAGCTAGAGAGAGCGCGGAAATGGGCAAGTTTAAAAGATTTTTCATCGGACGGCAGTAATGAGCCTATCTGAAAAATATATGCTAAGGAAAGCTTGATTTGATTACGTTGGCACGTCATAATACCCCCCAAATCAAAGGAGGGACTTTCTGTATGAAAGGCAAGATAAATTATCGTGCTAACAGAAACTATTATTATGTTTCGTGGTTTCAAAACGGAAAGACCTATAAAATAAGTCATTACAAAGGGTTTTTGTGCCGTGACGGTATCATGCTAGGCATTACCGGCCTTGATATGGCAAATCGCGTTCTTGCCTTGATGAGATCTGACGAAGAAAACGGCGTCTTCAAAATTGAAAAATACCTTCAGCAAATTACTGATGTAATCCCTTACCTTAGAGAATGGCTTACAACACAAGAGGCGCACATTTCTCCCGCAACCTACAAGGACTATAAAAATTCTATTGAAAATCACCTAATTCCGTGGTTCCAGAATAATCTCTACATGCTCCACGAAATCCAATACGATGTCCTCTGCAAGCTCCTGGGAGATATTAAAAGGGCCGGAAAGGGAAAGCTGAATGTGATGTACTGTCTTCATGCATGTCTTGATTTTGCTTGGAAGTCGGGGCGTATCATGGTCGTGCCTCCGTTTCCGGAAAAATCGAAATATGGCATGGTGAAAAAAGAAATCCAGTGGCTGCCTGAAGACAGGCAAATCAAGGTCATTAAGGCCATTCCCGAAGAACATCAGCCAATTTTCTGGTGGCTGAAGTATCATTATAGGAGACCTTCGGAAGCAATGGCACTATATAAAGAAGATTATGATCCTGTCAGAAACGTCTTTGTAATTCGGAGGGCGTTCAGCAATAAGCAATTGGTGGAACACACCAAAACGCATACAGTTCACGTCATGCCTTGTGACCCTGATTTTAAACAGATTATGGATTGCATGCCGAAAACATTCAGCCCCTTTTTCTTCGTGAATGCACACAGTCGCTTAAAAGGTCAGCATTATCAGCATGATTATCTTGTGGATCTCTGGAATGATGCATGCTCCAAGGTTGGCGAAGATATACCGATGTATGACGGATTGAAGCATTCCGCCTGCTCTCAGTATATAAATGAACGAGGCGGCACTGTAGATGAATTGCAGATGTTAACCGGACATGCCCGTAGGGATAGTGTCTTAAAGTATGCAGATGTTCAGATAGAGGCAAGGCGGAAATTGATGGAAAAAGGCAAAATTGTTGTCCTTAATGAGAAAAATAAAAATCATGTTTGAATCTTATATTTTTTGATTATGCCTGATAAGAATAAAAGAGACAATTTTTCAAAACAAGTCATCGAGAAGTTGCGATCACGGGTTGCGAATAGGTGTTCAAACCCGGATTGTAGAGTCCCTACGACAGGACCTACGCTAGATGTTCATAAAGTTAATAATATAGGTATAGCGGCGCATATCTGTGCGGCATCTCCTGGCGGTGCAAGGTATTCTGACTCAATGACAAAGGGCCAAAGAAGCAACATTCTGAACGCAATATGGCTATGCTCAAACTGTGCCACAAAGATTGATCGCGATCCTATAATTTTTAGCGTTGATTTACTGAACACCTGGAAGAAATTGGCTGAAGAATCATCGCGCCAAGAAATTGGAAATAAACTCCCTAGTCAGCAAGATATAATAAACACTGTATCAACAGTTTTATCCGGAAAATCAACTACTTTCATGCCTGAAGCAATTCGTAATGTGTGTAAAGCTTCCACCGTAGCGTTAGAAAATCTTGATCCTCGATTTTCTGTAAGTGCCTCATATCAGGATGAAAAAACTAGTTTTTCATTATCAGTAAAAGAAGATGTTAATTTTAACCTATTGATTAAAAAAGGGTTTGAAAAAGAGTTCGTTGAAAAATATGAAAAACTTGTAACACATGGCGAACCACTTATAATTGATGGGCAAGCGATTTTGATGCAGGGATCGCGACTTCTCGAAACGATATCTACAGATACTAGTAAGGGAAAGTTTGTTCTTACTCTGGGCTCAGGAAAAGTGGCGATACTGAAGATATGGCTTGCAAACAAAACAAACCGCGGGGACTTGTTCCTATTGAATGATGTTGTTGGAGAAATAGTGGGCGGAAAAGAATCTATCAGTTTTAGAGGGTCGGCATACGACGGTTTTCTCGAATTTGTAACGAGAAAGGCGTTTAATAGCGATGATCCTAATAAAATTGAGTTCCAAATGAACCTTAAGTTAGATAAATGGGACTCAATTGCCACTACCAAGTTGCCTTATTTTGAACAATTATATCATTTTTATAAACACTTGAGAGAAGGTTGGGACATTAACAGTAAGCTTGAGGTAGATGGCCATATCGTCCTTTCGGGATTTACTCCCGGTGGCGACACTACAACCAATATCAATAATCCTTATTTATTGTTCCGTTTTATATTTTTGATAAATGCTATATCAAAACATCTTGGGAAGCCCATATATTTCAAGACTCCGTTTAAATATTCTAGAGACACACATGAAAAGATTTATGAAATTTATAGAATAATCTCGGAAGATAATGTCTGTAAATTTGGTCAAATTGAAAACAATGCCAAATGTACTTTAATTGCAGCGGAGAATCTGGCCAATATAAATATACTGACCCAGTCAACAGAGCCTCAATCTCTTAAAATTGAACCCGAAGTAGCTAAAGTGAATCTTTTTGGCGAAGAAATAGAATTACCGAAGTATGTTTACCTACTTACGAAAGTAAGCCCGAGAATCTATCAGGATATTAGTAGAATAAAACCTGGGGATGAAGTTGAGGTGGAGTGGATTCCTGAAAAGGGATGCGAATTTGTTACTGCCTTTGCCGGCAAATAAGCATAGCTGAACCAAAGCTGAACCTGAACCAAAGCATTATCTCTAACCGTATGATATCATATTGTAATTTTTATGATATTGTGTTTTCGATTCCCATGCACTTCCGCCATTTTATAAACATCTGCGTTTTTCTGCATGGTCCATCTTGACACACTTTGACACATAGACGAGAAGCAAATTAACCAGGCATCCTGTCAGGACATGCCCAACTATCGACAACCATGATTTGCACGCACTTTCTGGACGAGATAAAACAGACCGAAATGAGAAAGTTCAGGATTAAATGAAAGCGGTTCATCCGGTTCTTGCGTACTTCCTCGAATCCCAAAATTGACGACCCTGATGAATATGCAGGCTTTCGAATGGAAATAAACACGCTTCGTACTCTAAAAAATGGACGCATCAATACACCTATCCCGCTGTAATCGGCATTCATCCCCACATTTTGGGTTAATATTTCCTGTGGTCAATTTTCCTTGACACACAATCGCCATTTACCTACAATCTGCTCAGCCCGAACGAGCTATTATCAAACATATCAAAATAAAAGGAGAATCCATGGTAAAAAGCGGTGGTCATACCTGGTTTCTATTGATCTGGCTGGTCATGACCACACTCGCATTGGGGAGCTGCTATCCCAAGCGCGTTGGTCCAATAGAACCGTCCGGAGAGCGCCTCACATGGCCGAAGATGAGCATCGAGCAGAAGAAGGCACACATGGCCGAGGTGGTCCTGCCCCGCGCCGCTGAGGTGTTCCGTGCCTGGCGGCCGGATCACTTCGCACAGGTACGCTGCACCTTGTGCCACGGCTCGGGGGCGATCGCCGGAAACTACCGCATGCCCTCCGATCACCTTCCGAGGCTGAGTGGAGAGGTGCTGCTCGGGCCGGAGTTTGAGAAATATCCGGACACCACCCGGCTGAAGCTGAACCGCCTGGTGCCGGTGATGAGCGAATCCCTTGGCCTGGACAGCTTCAGCGTCATCACCCGTAGAGGGTTCGGCTGCTACTCCTGCCACTTCGGTCCGAACGGGCCGATGTTCGGACATTGAACACAGCTTGCAATTTTTCTGGATCCTGCTTTTGCTCGTCCATGCTCGCTGTATTCTATACACTGCTTCCCTTGGTAATGCACTCGCCAGTCGTTTCTTTGAGAACCGTGCCCTGCCTTATGCAATTGAAATTGATGAGTGGCGGGACAAAGACATCAGCATCGAAGGAGCTGTTATTCCGGCATGAACCAGCGTTGAGGATAAGATGCAGGTCAACGGCCAACGTGTAAGAACGTTATGTAACAGGATTTTGGGAGGTGATCCTGGCAAAATGCGTCCTTTCTGCAGCGGCCATGGAACAGTACAATGCAAACTACGTGGGGGGATATCAATCGGCCTCCAGGATCTGGCTCAACTTTATAAAAGGCCCATTGCTTCCCTGAATCCCTACCGGACATCGTCAAAAATATCTATCTGCTCTTCCTCTCCCCCCCCCCCTACAAAGCGCTTCTATTCCGAGAGGGCAATGCCTTCAACTTCAAAAAAGGATTGCAGGCGCTGGATTGGAAAGGACGTGTGATATTCTCTCGGAATCTTTTGAATTGGCTTTTGACGTTAAAAGACAGCAGATGACACCACAACCGGAACCTCCCGATCCGCTGTCATCGTCGCCTGTCTCAACACAACAAATTCTAACGAAATCATTCTTCTAACGAAAACTTCTTGACATACAAGACTGTCTTTCCTATTCTCAACCCATGCAAAGCAACTTCTTATTAATGCGAGCGATTTACCCCGCCATCCTTTCTGCGGCCCTGTTGTTTACAATATTCACCCCAGGCGCTCAGGCCCAGCCCGCCGGTCCCAGGGACACGAACCGAACGGTGTACTCCTTCTCGTTTTCGCCAATTTACCAGTTCGAGTCCGATTTCGGCCAAGGCGGCAGCTTCAGCGTGCAGCGCTACGGGTTCAAGTTCGACACATCGACGCCCGTCGCGAACTCGCTGCGCGCAGGCATCAGCCTGGGCTACGAATTCGATAAATATCACTTTTCCGGCACGACGGCCTTCGCGGGAGCGGACCCCTGGAACGACATCCACCGGGTTTCCGCCGGACTGCCCGTCAGCTACCGCATGACCGACGGCTGGTCGCTCTTTATCTCCCCCCAGGTGGAGTGGTATGGTGAATCGGGCGTCGCCAATTGGAAGGATGCCCTCGGCTACGGGGCCATCTTTGCCGTCTCCTACCGCGTCAGTCCCGGGCTCACCCTGGGTGCCGGAGCAGGTGTTTTCAGCCGCATGGAGGAAACGAAGGGCTTTCCATATATCGCCGTCGACTGGAAGATCACAGAGGAACTGCGACTCAACAATCCGTTCCGCACGAGCCCCTCCGGTCCGGCAGGACTGGAGCTTTCCTATCGGCTCTCTGATCGCTGGGAGGTCGCGGCGGGGGGTGCCTACCGGTCCTTCCGTTTCCGCCTCGATAACAGCGGAGTGGCCCCCAACGGGATCGGCGAGGTGGAGTCGACGGTGGGCTATGCAAGGCTGACGTACCGGATGGGCAGGGACTTCAAGCTCGATCTTTACGGAGGGGCGGCCTTCAACGGCAAGATGCGCATCGCCGGCAGCAACGGCAAAGAACTGGGCTCCGACGATTTCAAAACGGCACCCTTGATGGCCCTCGCCCTGACGCTGCAGCTCTGATCCCTGCGAAGGGTCTTTCCCTCATTTTTCGGACTTTGGTTCTTGAATCTCGATAGGCAAAAGCTGGCCTATGTCCATGACGATGATCCGGGCTGGATCGGTGATCCAGTATTCTCCGTTGATTCTGATCAGGAATGAGGCATGACCAGCGCAATGATTATGGCTGCGAGGACCATTTTTAGGTAATAAACGTTCATGCTGTCAGACGGGATGACCCGATTCGGTCGTCATTGCCCCTTATCTTCCCTCCTCCTGATTGACTGATCCCCGGTCGGGCTGCTCCGAATCGACATGCAGACGATCAGATGACCTCCTGGCTTCCGATCAGCGGCAATACGCTCTCCACACTGAAATAAACGATAAACCGGTTCTTGACGTCGTAATGCGAATAATCACACTTCCGGCAGATTTCCTTAATGAGCTCCTCGTTCTGCTCTTCCTTCAGCTTTTTCAGATAAACCCTCTTGCCGGACCATCCCCCTCCCGCCTCCATGAAAAGATAGGAGGCCCAGGGGTTCGACTTGAGGTTTTCATGGGTTAATCGCTCGGCCATGATAAAGGCAACCGTTTTTTCATCCATGACATGCGGGCGTGCATAGACAGCGGTATTGACCTTCCCTGCAGCGTCGGCCGTAGCCAGAACCCCGTATCCCTTTGCATTGTCAAAATAGTCTTTCAGCGTCATCATCCACCTCCATCATGTTTATGATCAATATCTCCTGAACCTCCGACCTATATTCTATTTGATAAGTTTCTGATTGTAATATAGGAATAACCTGTAAAATTGTCAAGAAATCACGAGGCCGGATTCAAACAGGCACAGCGGAATTGCTTATGCGAAATAGTTTGAAGATGTAATTTCAGAGAGGGGCCTGCGTGTCCATTACATTCCGGTACCGCTCTTTCTGATCCGGATGGGGTGATGACCATGCGCAGCATTACAATATCGTTGATTATAGCACGTACATTGCTTTTAGCTCTCTGTTTTCTTGCCGGTTGTGCTTATCCCGGACCCAGGACCGCCGGTCCGGATTCCGTCACATTCCGGGATGATTTGAATCTGTACACAGGCAAGTATCAACGCCGTTTTTTGCTTCATATTCCGGAAGGCTACACCGTTTCCCGTCCTTATCCCCTCGTGGTGGTTCTGCACGGCGCGTTCAGTACAGCACGGGAAATGGAGAAATGGTCCGGATGGAGTCGGCTTGCCGACCGTGAGGGTTTCATCGTTATTTATCCGGAGGGCATCGGGATCCTGGGTTTTCTGCAGCACTGGAATGCAGGGCATTGCTGCGGCAAGGCTGTGGAGGATAACTGGAACGATGTCGCCTTCATTGAGGCGGCCATCGATGGGACATGCCGACAGTATGCAGTCGATAAACGCCGGATCTACATGATTGGGTTCTCGAACGGGGGCATGATGACCTACAGGTTTGCGGCGGAGCGTTCATCCCTGCTGGCGGCGGCTGCCTCGGTTTCCGGCGCCATCGACAGCAGGGTGTCGCAGGATCAACCGGTGTGGCGTATGCAGACTCCGGAGCGTCCGGTCCCTTTCTTGATCATGCACGGGGATTCGGACAAAACAATCCCCTATGAAGGGGGAAAACCGATCGATCGGGAAAGCACGCGGGAGTACCGGTCTGTCTCCGACGCGGCGGGATTCTGGATCACGGCAAACAAGTCAGTTGCAGGGCCGGTCCGGAAGGACGCTTTCGGCGGGATGATGACCGAAGCGTCCTGGACGGATTCCAACGGCGGGAATGAGGTGCGGGTCTGCCGGATATTCACCATTGGACACGAGTGGCCCGGAGAAACGTTTACGAGAGCGCTTCCGGAGGATCACCCGCTGAAGGACTTGGATGCCGCCGGGATCATCTGGCGCTTCTTTCGGCAGTATCCAAAGGAGTGATCAAACAACCAAGACATGCGGAGGTTAGCCCCGGGAGTGGCTCGCCAAGCTGTGCTCCCAATTCCAAACCGGATCAAGAGGCGGTGATCATGAAACACTCAATACTCATTATACTTGCAGCAGCAGCTATAACCTTTGGAGCAATGGATGTCATGGCGATCGAAGAAGCTGCGTATAAAGTTTTGAAAAAAGACACCAATTTCGAGATCCGCGATTATGCGCCCCACATCCTCGCCGAAACCGTCGTGGAAGGAGACCTCGAAGAGGCCGGAAACAAGGCATTCAACAGGCTCTTCCGCTACATCTCCGGCGGAAACCGTTCGCGCGAAAAAGTGGCGATGACAGCTCCAGTATCCCAAGAAGCAATGGGGGAGAAAATCACGATGACGGCTCCCGTTGGACAGCAGCGTGTTCAGGAAAATTGGGCGGTCAGCTTCATGATGCCGGCCTCGTATACCCTGGAAACCCTTCCAGAGCCGGAGGACCCCAAAGTCACGCTGCGTCAGGTTCCCGCCCGCCGGATGGCCGCAGTACGCTACTCCGGTTTCTGGAGTGAGAAAAACTACCTTCGATACAAGTTGGAACTGGAGTCCTGGATTCACGAAAGGGGCCTTACCATTGTAGGCGATCCCATATGGGCCCGCTACAACCCCCCTTTTACTCCGTGGTTCCTGAGGCGGAACGAGATTCTGATTCCGGTAGATGCAGGCACTGACTAAGAAAATTGTGCCTCTTCTGTAAAATGTACAGCGCGTCGGAAAGGCGGCGCAGCCTGCCACACACCCACTAAAACTTGTTCTTGATCCAGCGGATCACCGCGCCCATGACGGGGATCTTCTCGTAGACCACTCCCGTGTCCCAGTAATCCTGATGGAAAATCACCTTTCCCTTGGCGTCGAACCGGACGTGGGACATCCCCACCGTCCGGATGGGGTCATCGGGGCTGCGCTTCATCGTCAGGTGCATAACCCAGCGGAAATAGTAGTTGCCCTGATGAACGGCCATCTCCTGGATGTCGAACGTGCAGGTCTGAACCCCTTCGGCAATTTCAGCCACGGATGACGTTGAAGGATATGCCGGCGATATCAATGCGCCTCTTCAAGATTCAGAATGTATGGCTTCCATGTATTCGAAGACCTCGAGCAGAGGCGATCAGATGATACTGTATTAAGGGTTTTACAACGCTATCAGGGCCAGCAGTTTTTAAGCGGTAATCCTCAATTCAATGCCAAACCGCACGCTACGGACTTGTAGAAACAGCGATTCCGGCAATTTGACGCTCTTGAAAAATCTTAATGCGACTTTTTTGTTGAAGCCTTCCTAAAATGTAGCATTCGGCAAATTTCACGGTCATCAAATCTTTCAATCCGAAACGAATGACGATCACGTCTACGCGGATGCTCAATACTCATGGGACGATTACAGCGAAGCATAACCCATCTTAAAAAAGAGGCGTGCTGGAGATGTCTGCCCGAAAAGAGCTTCAAAATGCCTCCTTAACGGGCAAGTCGTCCAAAAAGAGCCCCGATTGCTCAAAAAAGACTGCCGCCGATCCGCATTCCACGCCCAAAGGTATCGCAGCCCTGTTTTTCGATGAAAATTATCCCTGAAAATTATCCCTTGACAGGCAAAAACCGCCCCCCTATACTTCCCCCGTAGAAAAGCAATATCTTATCAATTCAATTATCAATTCTTATTCTCTCGAGAATCCCGAGGTGCAGGGGCTGGCGGGGCATGATCATGAACTTTCCGCTCCATCAGGCTGAATGTATTCGAATGACAGCGGTCATCCGTGATTGTTGCTATATTGCCATTCCATCTGAAATTATCAGTAAGCCAACAAAATTAAAAATGATGCTGTTTCAGATGCCTGCCTAAGATGATTCCGGGAAAAAGATTGTACGTTTGAAAGCGCACCATTTCAAGGAGATATCATTATGCTGCTCTTGTCTTTTTTTACAAAAGGCCTGGCTCATAGTTCCTATATGCTTGCCGGGGAAGACCATGCGGCTGTCATCGATCCCGACCGCGATGTCAGCATTTATCTGGATGCCGCCCGGGAGAACGACCTGACGATTACCCAAATCCTAGAGACGCACCTGCACGCGGATTTTGTTTCGGGGCATCTTGAATTGCAGTCACTTACAGGCGCCGAAATTTACGGGCCTAAAAAAGCGGGGTTCAGCTTTCCCCACCAGGCCCTTTCGGAAGGCGATAGCTTCGCTCTGAACGATCTGATGATCCGGGTTTTGGAAACCCCCGGCCATACGCCGGAGCATATTTCTTACACCGTCACTGACCCTGTCCGCTCACGGCAACCTGTTGCCGTCTTTTGCGGGGACACCCTTTTCGTGGGAGATGTGGGCCGACCCGATATATTTCCGGACCAGGCCTACGGACTCGCAGGAAAGCTGTATGACAGCCTCTGGCTCAAACTCATGGAACTGCCCGACTTCTGCGAAATCTACCCGGCCCACGGTGCGGGATCGCTTTGCGGCAGGGCCATCGGCGCCAAACGGTCCAGCACCATCGGCTACGAACGCCACTGCAACTATGCCCTTCAGATCAAGGACCGACAGCGCTTCATCGAAACCATGACCAAAGGGATGCCCTCGGTGCCGGACCACTTCACCCGGTTGAGCGCCGTGAACGCAAAAGGTCCCTCGCTGCTTCACGAATTGCCGCAGAGCTTTCCTCTGCGTCCGGCGGATTTCGAACGAAAAGCGGCCTGTGATGAGACGGTGATTCTCGATGTGCGGCCCTTCGAGGACTATGGGGGCATGCACGTTCCCGGTTCGCTTTACATCGATCTGAGGAGCAACTTCCCCACTTTCGCCGGCTGGATGCTCCCCCCCGAGAAGGACCTATTGCTGGTGGCAGAGACGCCCCGGCAGAGGCTCGAAGCGATCCGTTGGCTTCGCCGTGTAGGGCTGGACCGCGTCACAGGATACCTGGAGGGTGAAATGCTGGAATGGGCCATGTCGGGACTTCCGATCTCCCATGTCGCACAGTTGTCCCCCCTTGAACTCGATGACATGATCAGGCGCAACGAGCCGATAAAGGTGCTTGACGTCAGGGCCCGCAGGGAATTTTCCGATTTTCACATTGACGGATCCATCAACATCCCCGTTCCCGAGCTGAGAACTCGTTATCGGGAGCTGGATCCGCAGCAGGCCTATGCCCTGATCTGCGGTTCCGGCCAGCGCTCCAGCCTCGGAGCCTCCGTCTTGAAACAGAAGGGGCTGCATCATCTGTTCAATGTAGCGGGCGGCATCATGGGATACCAGGCGGCCATGAAGCTGGCGCCCTGCAAACTCTGCGAGCTTCCCCATGGCCCGAGGATCTGACGATAGAACCTGAATAGGAGCAACGCCATGGAATGGCTTCGGATGGAACAATGGTCGCCCTATTTCTGCGGTGCCGCTATCGGCATCTTATCCTGGTTTGCCTTCTTGCTATCGGACAAGCCGATCGGCTGTTCCACCGCCTTCGCCCGCACGAGCGGAATGATCGAGAAAATGATCCGCGGCCAGTTGGTTTTGGAAAAACCTTACTATCGGAAATTCGTCCCGGAGATCGACTGGGAATGGATGCTGGTTTTGGGGGTCCTTCTGGGCAGCTTTGTCTCCGCCGCGCTCTCCGGCCAGTTTCAAGCAAGCGGGGTGCCCCAACAGTGGGCGGTACATTTCGGTGATTCTTTTGGGCTCAGGTGGATCACGGCGCTTTTCGGCGGGGTTATCATGGGCCTGGGTGCGCGCTGGGCGGGGGGCTGCACCAGCGGCCACGGCATCAGCGGTACCCTGCAACTGGCCGTATCGAGCTGGATCGCCGCTGTCTGCTTTTTCATCGGCGGCATTGCAACAGCAAGGTTTCTTTTCTAGTTGATGGGGTCGCCGCGATGCTGAAAAGACTGCATTCACAGAAACAGGCGCAACGTATCATAGGGCTCCTCGTAGGGATCATTTTTGGATTTCTTCTTCAAAAGGGCGGTGTCTCAGACTACGATGTCATCATCGGGCAACTGCTGCTCACCGATTTCACCGTATTGAAGATCATGCTTTCAGCTGTCGTCGTCGGCATGATGGGGATCCACGCCCTGAAAGGGCTGGGCTGTGTTGCGCTGCATCCCAAGTCCGGATCGATAGGGGGAAGTTTGATCGGAGGGTTGATCTTCGGCGTTGGGTTCGCCATTTTGGGATACTGCCCGGGAACGGTGGCCGCAGCGGTAGGGCAGGGTTCGCTGGATGCTCTGGCGGGTGGTGTTGTCGGAATCCTGATCGGCTGCGGTCTTTTCGCCGCCTTCTACCCGTGGCTTGATAAAAGCATCCTGCACTGGGGTGAATTCGGGGAACTCACCTTTCCCCAGCTGCTGAAGGTCAATTCCTGGGCGATCATCATACCCCTGATCACCGCCCTATTGCTTTTGATTCATCGGATGGAAAGTGCAGGCCTGTGATGTTCTTGATCGAAGCTTTCCCGAAAGACAGCATGATGCAATTTGGACTGATCGGGTTTCTTTAAAGTCATCATCCGTGGTCATGTGGCCGCGTGAGATAACTTGAACACGAAAATTGAGATAACGCACTTCCCAATACCGTTTGATTGTATCAAATTACACTTGATCAGCGCTGGTCGGTCTGCTTAATTGACCACCTTTTATGTTTTACCCAATCGGCTTGTAATTCATGATCAACAATTCATTCACTTTCTTTTTTCTGTTCGCCCCGGCCGCCGAATAGGACGTCGGAACCGTCTCGATGTGGAAGCCCCTGAACAGATCCCGGATATGATCCACGTCATTAATTGACAAAATGAATTTCCCGGAAATGCCGGCCAGGATATCCCGGAGCTTCATGAAATCGGTCCGATCAAAGAAGCCGTCCCCATAATAATCCTCATAGCCGTAATAGGGCGGATCGATGTAGAAGAACGTGTCCGGCTTGTCAAAATAGGCAAAGACATCCGCATAGAAACGATGCTCGATATAGACCCGCGCCAGGCGAAGATGGACCGCAGATAGCTCCTCCTCAATCCGCAGGAGGTTCAGGCGGGGCTTCGCGGTTGTGGCTATGGAGAAGGACGGGTTCTTGATCCTGGCCGCATAGCCCAGCTTGAGGAGATAGTAGAACCGGACCGCCCGCTGAATGTCCGTCAGGGCATCCGGCACTTCTTTGCGGAACCGATGGAATTCATCACGCGAAACCAGTACCCATTTAAAATATCGGATAAACTCTTCCAGATGGTGCTTGACCACCCGGTACAGGGTCACCAGATCCAGGTTGATGTCGTTGATGATCTCCACGTCCGATGTGTTCTCTTCTTTCTTGAACAACAGCCAGGCCGCGCCCGCGAAGACTTCCACGTAGCATTTGTGTTCCGGAATCTTCGGAATGATCTTGTGTGCCAGTAACGATTTGCCGCCCATATACGCTAAAAAACTGTTCATTGTGGTCCTCCCCGAAATTGATTTATGGGAGTAACCCTGCTATAAGCCGTGCGGTTTCACTGTGCGGATGGTAGCGGGTTATCCCGTCGGGCGTCGAAATCGCCTGGTCTGGGGAGGTGGTGCTCCCTGGAATACTGTCCGCCTTTTATGTCTTGGGCAAGGGATACCTGGCCTTAACAGCCAGGCAATCGTCGATATACTTTTGGATCTGTGCCTGATCGCCCTTTACGATGCCGTCCAGGTATTCCCGGAAATCGGGATACGCGGCTGCCCGATTTGATCTTACGTCATCCAGCGCTATGTCTTTTTGCACGTCGGGCCACACAGCTTCGAGTTCTGCCAGTGTCGGGATGGGCCTTGTTTCTGTTTCGTTGGGCTTGATGCCTTCGTAGGAGTTGTCCCAAACCGCCCCCGTCCAGCCGGGGATTATTTTTTGGATACAACGTATTATATTCATTATGCCATTACCTCCGTGATCCGCAAATAAGATGTATTTTTGTTACCATAACCGGTGCCACCGTCTTGGTAGTTCAACCGGGCGGTGCCGCCGCCGCCGCCAAACCGCACCTGAAACGCTATGGCGCTGACAGTGCCGGCGATCATCACATGGTTCAACTTGAACATCATCAGCCGCGACGTGCCGGGGGTATCGTTCCCACCGGTAGCAAGGGCATTTGCAACCGCATCCCTGAATAATGCTATCCCGCAATTGGTCGACCCGGCACCATGAGACAAGTGACAAACAGATTCAACGATCAGCGGATTGAGGGCGCTTGTTGCAGTGACCGTTCTGGCAAAAGCCTGGTCTCCTTCCGTTATTTGCGGGATAGTGCCATCGTTTGGGAAAGCCGTCGATGCGTCCACTCCTGATTGTGTCGTTTGCCACACGTCCTGAACGATTTCGCCTGTCCGCTTCACACCCGGCCCCATGACCTGGATTTTCGTCGCGGCATTGTCCCACTCGCCGGCCGTCGCTCCCGTGGTGATCTCGACATATCCGATGCAGCGACAGGCGACGTTCGATCGCGCCGTTGTGGAATACATAACCGCTGCGGAATCAGCCGCACCCGCCCCTCCCTCTGCCGTGGTCGAAACAAGATTGCTTTCCGGGAAAAGGTCCGCGGTCCTGGAAAGGGCCAGCTCCACCGTACCGGCATTATCGATGGCCCATACGTAGATCCGTCCCGCCTCGGCGGGGCCGAAATCGAGGGTGGACCCGGGCGAGAGAACAACAGAAAGCGCACCCGTAACCGTCCTGAATACTGGCTTGCCGTCGGTCAGGGTGGCGCTACGAAAGGCAATTGTGGCGATGTTGGAAGCAGAGCAGTTATCCCCATCCGCGCCCTTTACTGCTATAGTCAGCGACTTTGAACCAACAGTCGCTGTGAGGGACAGATTGTTTATGAGCTGCTGTAGATGAGACAAGCCGAAAGCTGATTTATGCGTCCCGTCGTCGTTATGCTCCACCAGCAGGGCGCGGTTGAGCGTGTCCGCCTTGGTCGGGTGACCAGCACCCACCATTTCTTCCATATATTGAATCACTTGCGATGCCATCTGTCTGTCCTCCTAATAGGTGGTGGTATCACGCTGGCCGCCGGCATGGCGGCTGCCGTCTGCAATGTAGTCGCCCGCTGCCAAATCGGCCTGGGTCAAAAAGGCACCCGTCTGCAGCAACCTGAAGTTTATTCGCGCCTTCGCCGGGTCCGGGCTTACCCCCAGCACCTTCCAATACTGATTTACAAGCGGTTCCGCGGTGCGATCGTAGAGGGTGTCAATGGATGCGATCACAAAATTGCCCAGATCCACGTTGACCCGCTTCATCGTCATGTCATCGACGTCCGCTTCCCACAAGGGGTCGCGAAACTTCAAAACAATGATCCGTTGAATGTTTTGAGCTGATGCCAGGTGCCGGCACCACGGCGTCTGGAATGGGCCGTCCGGGGTCCGGATCCCATAGACGCCCTGGGATCGCAAGTCAGCCCGGTCGGGATCGTCGGTGTGACCGGCGAAGGCCTTGCGTATGTAGTTATAGGCATAGCTGACCGGGCACTGGTTGATCACGTTCTCGATCCGCTGTGTCGCCCCGTTGAATACCAGGTCCTGACGCTGGATGATGGACGCAAACATGGTTGATACTCCTCCATAGCTGGGCAGGCCCCAGGCGCTCCCCCAGAACCAGCCACGCAGGTTCATTGTAGCCAAGGCGATGCGGGAAAAATCGGCCACCTCCCCGGAATCGGCCCCAAAGGCCACGGGGACAGCAGCAGAAGCCTGAAAATCGGCTCGTTCGGCAGCCGCGTCAGACAGGATCATATCGCCCGCCGCCGCGGCCAGGAAGGCGGCCGCCTCCGACGATCCGGGCGACAGGGAGACGACAGCCTCGGATGCCCGTACAAACTCACCGACGGCCGCCGGTGTCGGGACAATCAGCATGGACGCCTGGGCGTCGGACACGAAGACCGCAATTTCGCCCGCCTTGGAGCCCATAGTCACTGTTACCCCGGCCCCGGCAGAAAATGCCGCTGTTTCCGAAACGCCGGCCGACAGTGCCAGTGCGATTGCCGCCGCGCTGACGAACGCTGCCACTTCCGCGGTCGACGGGTTGACGGACAAAAAAGCCGCCGCGCCGGCCGGAAATATGCCCACCTCGCCCGCTCCGGCGATCAGGGTAAAGGGCACGGTCACCGATGCCGGGAATGCCGCCCGTTCTGCAGCGCCAGACGTCAACGCCATCACAACCGAAGCGGCCCGCAGTAGATCCGCGACGCCCCGGTCCGTCGGCGCCAGTCCGATCGTGGCTGCCGCCGATCGCAGGAGGATGCCAAGCCCGCCCGCCGCCGACGCAAGGGCCAGTTCGGTTGCTGCCGTCCGCGGAAAATGGGCCGTTTCGGAGACGGCCCCGGAGAGCCTCAGACCTGCAGCGGCATCGCCCAGGCGTCCAGCGACGCAAGCCGCCAGGACAGAAAGGGCCATTTCAGAGGATGCCCCCTCGGAAATAGCAAAATTGCTGCCCGCGAGCAGCCCGCCGCCGGCCGTCCAGGAGCCGTCGGCAAGCCAGGCGTAGGTCGGCCCCGGAGCGCCGGCATAGATGCTCCCATTTGCAACCCAGGTTCCGTCGGCGAGCTTCGCGCCCATAACCTTCCTCGTTTAGGTTGTGCTGGCCGTGATCGTGTAGGTGACCTTCAGGGTGTCGCCGGAGCGCACCGCCTGATCGCCATCAATAAACGGGGCCGTGCAGAACAGGGTGCCGTCCGCGCCGGAAGTAACGGAGGCCAGGAAAGGGCCTTTGACCGTCATCGGGCCAGTGATGGCGAAGTCCACGGTGGCACTGTTTGTCATTACCTTGTTGTTTGCCGCCCCCTCGGTCCACTCCTTGCGCGTCCCGGTATAGTCCGTGCCCTCGGTCCACCCGGCGTGGCTGGCCAGGGTATCGGCAGCGGCCAGGGTTCCCGTCCCGGTGATCAAGCCGATGTACCAGGGGCTGACCGGAGTGGTCCCGTGGAACACCACGTCCAGGGCATGATTGAGCCCCTGGTCGGTAACTGCGTTTTTCGCCGTGTCCTCCCAACGCAGGTTGCCGTTTTTGTCGAAGCACTGAACCTTGAAGACGCCGCCGAGACTGAATTTGGCCTGCGGCCCGCCAGGCTGGCGCTGCGCCTGCAGGCGCGCGATCAGTTGATCGATCGACACATACTTTTCCATGAAATCCTCCTTTTGCCGTTAAATGATCAGTCCCGTATCGATTTCCAGCACGAGCCGGCCGGCGCCGTCCAGATAGGCCGACCCGAGGAATGACCCCATCATGGCCCGGATCAAATCCCAGAGCACCACGTCGCCCTCGATGACGCCGGCGGCCTTGTATCCCTGGGCATCGAAGACCTGGGCCGCGGCGGCCTTCCTGGAGGCTTCGTAGAGATCGGCGCCCACAAAGCCGTTCTGCCCCACCAGAATATCGTCGATGATCTCCACGATGTTCTCAATCAGCACGCCGCCCACGGCCTTCCCCTTGCCCCGGGCGGAGATGACCTTGTTCGCCTGGTCGGCCGCAAAAGCCACCGTGGCAATCGCGCCTTGTCCCTGGTAGTCGGACGACTCGAGAAAGGTGTATCCGGATGAATCGACCAGCGCGCCGTCGGCATAGATGCTCACCGTGTTCCCTTCGGCGACGGACAACACCGGGAAGGCGGCGTAACAGTAGATGAAATTGGCCGTATCGATGCATGGAAGCCCCCAGATGCCCTCGTCGCCATCGGTGAGATCTCCATAGACCAACGGCAGGCAGGCATTTGAGGTCTTGGCGCCGCTGTAGCGCCAGGCCCTGGGCAAATAGAAGGTGTCGCGCAGATTCATCGCTCGTCAACCTCCAGCGTCATGACCGTGCGATTGACGCCGATTTCGGCGATCAGCCCGGAGAATACCCGCAGGTGTTCCGACTGCGGCGATGACTCGATGCCCACATAGACCGTTAAGGGGCGGCCAAGAAAGGGTTCCGCGACGATCAGCCGCGAGAAATACCGGTCCGCGTTATCCAGGTCGATGGACGAGTGCTGGGCCTGCTTCCCCGTCCAGGCGGCCAGCACGTTCCGGCCCCGCGGCTGGATTGTCCTGTCGAATTTTCCGATCCCCACGATGCGGCCGGACTTCTCGATCGTCCCGGTGCTGTCCATACCGGCCGTTTCGCCGCCGCCGGCGACGACAGACCCGTCGGCCAGAAGCCGGAGGATCCCGAAGACGTCCGTCAGTTCCTTCTCGCCATAGGCCCGATACCCCAGATGTGTCTGGATCACGGCATAGGCGACAGGGATCTCCCCGGCCATCAACTTGTTGTAGAATTTGATCGGCACCCTATACACTGGCCAGCACCTCCGTCAGGATCAGGGTCGCGTTAAAATAGCTCAGTGTGCGATGCCGGGCGGGCAGGCCGTCGGCCTTTACCAGCCAGATCTCGGCGACGACGGCGGAATCCTTGTTGAACCAGAAGGGTTTGCGTGTCCCGGCGCTTCGGGACCGAAGAGCGGCGAGCATCGCCCTGATGCCGGACACGTCAGCCGCCGGCAGCAGCTCATAGTTGATCTCGAATCTCATCCGCGAGTTGAAAAATCGCTCCCTCTCCACACCGTAGGGCGTTGCATTCGCCTCCAGAAGATCGGTCATCTCCTCGGAATAACCGTCCTGAAAGTTCTTAGACAGTTGCAGGTAGCTGCCCAGGAACAGCTCGCCGATCTCGATGTACCCGGCCGGGTTGTCCCCGTCGGTCACACTGATCCGCCAGTACCGTTTTGTTGCCGTGACAGCCGGATAGTGGAGGATGATCTCCTCGCTCCAGGCGATCTCCTCGGAGATCTGCGCGGCTCCGCCGTCGCTGTCAAAGGTATTGGCGTCGTCACCCGCCAGGAGGATCGTTGCGCCGGCGGTGAAGTTGTGGTCGCCCAGAATCAATGCCTTGACCTCCCTGGCCGTCCCGAAATCCACAGTGATCGTATTGGGGGCGTGCAGCGCTGCCGATCGGTATCGATGATCCCGGTCCAGGTCGAGCATTGCAGAAGGAGAAAAGAGGTTGATGCCCTTGAAATACCAGCGGTCAGCCGGGGCAAAGTCGTCGCCGGATCCGGCGGTGAACTTGATGGACACGCTCTCGTTGAGGGAGATTGCCGCGGCCGAGGTGGCCACGCCCGTAGCGTTCCAGGCGCCGCCGCCGTCGGACCAGCGGAATGTGGCCTGGCCGATCTCCGTGCCGCCGGCGATCGAATCGATCTCGACGATGTATTCCTTGTCCGCCATCCCGGCGTAGTTGCCGGAGGGCGTCATGCCGGCCGCCCCGACGCCCTCTTTGAGGGCTGCCGTGACGATCCCGGGACGCAGGGACAGCACCGAGAGCATCGTTGCATCGGTGATCAGATTTTGGGAGAGAAAGCGCGCCTTGCCCATTTAGTGTCCCCACGCCTCCAGTTTTTTGAGCTGCGGGTAGAGCAACTCCGCGAATTCGTTGACGGCATTGCGATCGATGACCGTCCCGTGGAAGTGCGCCTCGAGGATGACGTCGCCCCGCCGGCCGCGTTTGCCGTCGCGCCACTCCGTGGCTTCATCCTTGGTCAGGACAGCCTCCCCCTCGTGGGCATCGACCCGGAAATTATCCCGCGGAACGTAATCGAGACCATTCATGGCGGAGAAGGGAGCAGAGAAGGCAAACGTGCTCGATTGCGGGGCAATCTGACCCATCAGAGAGGAGAGTGAACCGATCAGCCCGTTGTCGGACGCCCCCATGTAGTCGATGCTCATTTGCCCGCGCGAGGGATCGTCGAGGACCGAGCCCAGTGCCTCGTTGATCAGCCACTTGCGAACAAAAGTTTTTATCGTTCCCAAACCTGCATCGAGCAAAGCCTGGTTGAGAGCCTGCTGCATTGTCTCCTGGAACGCAGCCTCATACGCCGCTTGCGCCGCTGCATCCGTCGCCCCTTGCTGGATCGCCGCGTTATACGCTGCAT
>Ga0351881_1063_pt1 | contig 30606 bp, 27 predicted proteins | sample BONcelFGM3001E15_FD_206769 | JGI IMG/M metagenome (GOLD analysis project Ga0351881, IMG submission 206769) | Enriched cells from coal bed in the Powder River Basin, Montana, United States - BONCAT cells FGM rep3 HSBNCT.FGM.300.1.E15 ...
AGAAGCGGCCGGATAAGGTTATGGAACAACGCCTCGTGAAGAGGTTTTCTATTCACGGAGGGTTTGATCCTGGCTCAGGATGAACGCTGGCGGCGTGCCTGATACATGCAAGTCGAACGGATCGACTAGGTCTGGAAGGGCGAGTGCGGGTGAAAGATGAGAAATCGTTGGAAGCCCAAGCGAGCCTGGAAGGGTTGGTGTTGGTCAGTGGCGGACGGGTGAGTAACACGTGGGTCATCTGCCTCGAGGTGGGGAATAACTATTCGAAAGGGTAGCTAATTCCGCATGTGGTCCGAGAGGAAGAAAGGTCGGAAGACCGCCTTGAGATGAGCCCGCGGCTGATTAGCTAGTTGGTGAGGTAACGGCCCACCAAGGCGACGATCAGTAGCTGGTCTGAGAGGATGATCAGCCACACTGGGATTGAGAACGGCCCAGACTCCTACGGGAGGCAGCAGTAAGGAATATTGCACAATGGGGGAAACCCTGATGCAGCAACGCCGCGTGGGTGAAGAAGGCCTTCGGGTCGTAAAACCCTTTTCTAGGGGATGAGGAAGGACGGTACCCTAGGAACAAGTCTCGGCTAACTACGTGCCAGCAGCCGCGGTAAGACGTAGGAGGCGAGCGTTATCCGGATTTATTGGGCGTAAAGGGCAAGTAGGCGGTTGTCAAAGTTGGGCGTGACATCTCCTGGCTTAACTGGGAGCAGTCGTTCAAAACTAGGCAACTAGAGGGCAGAAGAGGAAAGCAGAACTCCTGATGTAGCGGTGGAATGCTCAGATATCAGGAAGAATACCAGTGGCGAAGGCGGCTTTCTGGTCTGTACCTGACGCTGAGAGGCGAAGGCCAGGGTAGCAAACGGGCTTAGATACCCCGGTAGTCCTGGCAGTAAACGGTGGATACTAGGTATCAGGGGTTAAGGCCTTTGGTGCCGAAGCTAACGCGTTAAGTATCCCGCCTGGGAACTACGGCCGCAAGGTTAAAACTCAAAGGAATTGACGGGGACCCGCACAAGCAGCGGAGCGTGTGGTTTAATTCGATGCAACACGAAGAACCTTACCTGGGTTTGACATATACGTAGTAGGGAACCGAAAGGGGACCGACACTTCGGTGAGCGTATACAGGTGCTGCATGGCTGTCGTCAGCTCGTGCCGTGAGGTGTTAGGTTAAGTCCTACAACGAGCGCAACCCTTGTTGCTAGTTACAAGTTACTAGCGAGACTGCCGGCATATAACCGGAGGAAGGTGGGGATGACGTCAAGTCAGCATGGCCTTTATATCCAGGGCTACACACACGCTACAATGGCCGGTACAGAGGGCAGCGAAGCCGCGAGGCGGAGCGAATCTCACAAAGCCGGTCTCAGTTCAGATTGCAGGCTGCAACCCGCCTGCATGAAGTTGGAGTTGCTAGTAACCGCAGGTCAGCAATACTGCGGTGAATACGTTCCCGGGTCTTGTACACACCGCCCGTCACGTCATGGGAGCTGGCAATACCTAAAGTCGGTGAGCTAACCGCAAGGGGGCAACTGCCTAAGGTAGGGTTAGTGACTGGGACGAAGTCGTAACAAGGTAGCCGTACCGGAAGGTGCGGCTGGATCACCTCCTTTCTAGGGAAAAGCAGGGCATCAGCGGTGGTGTCCGCGAGAAGGTCGCGGATTGGGACACTTGTCACTCTTTAGGCGTTAAGGTACGCCTAAAGGTTAGGGCCTTTAGCTCAGCCGGCTAGAGCACTCGTCTGATAAGCGAGAGGTCTCTGGTTCGAGTCCAGAAAGGCCCACAGAGCGATGGGGATGTGGCTCAGCTGGGAGAGCGCCTCCCTTGCACGGAGGAGGTCAGGGGTTCGAATCCCCTCATCTCCACAAGAGGTAAGGGGCGAGCGCAAGAAAGCCCCAAAGCGACCTTGTACCTTAAAAACTGAACAGAATGCAAGTTCTGCGATCGCGGGTTAAGTCAAGTTACTAAGAGCACACGGTGGATGCCTAGGCGCATGAGGCCGATGAAGGACGCGGCAGGCTGCGAAAAGCTTCGGGGAGCTGTCAACGAGCGTTGATCCGGAGATATCCGAATGGGGGAACCCACCCGGGGGAATGCCCGGGGAGCGTTTGATGAATACATAGTCAAACGTGGGGCACGAGGGGAACTGAAACTTCTAAGTACCCTCAGGAACAGAAAGAATTCCCTGAGTAGTGGCGAGCGAAAGGGGAAAAGCCTAAACCTGATACGTGTAAGCGGTGGGCGTTGCGTAACAGGGGTTGTAAGGCTCGCAGGGGGTAGCCACCCTACCCCAAGGAGTAAGAAACCCTACACTTAGGAAAACGGCACTGGAAAGGCCGACCGGAGAGGGTGAAAGTCCCGTATTCGAAAAGTGTAGGGCTCCTAGCGAGACCTTGAGTACCACGGAGCACGCTAATTCTGTGGGAAGCAGGGGAGTCCACTCTCCAAGGCTAAATACCTCATGCGACCGATAGTGAACGAGTACCGTGAGGGAAAGGTGAAAAGAACCGGGGTAACCGGAGTGAAATAGAATCTGAAACCGTGTGCTTACAAGCAGTGGGAGGTCGCAAGACTGACCGCGTGCCTTTTGGAGAATGAGCCAGCGAGTTACTCTTTGTGGCGAGGTTAAGGGGGCGTACACCCGGAGCCGAAGCGAAAGCGAGTCTGAAGAGGGCGAATAGTCGCAAGGAGTAGACCCGAAACCAGGTGAGCTACCCATGGCCAGGAAGAAGCAAAGGTAAAACTTTGTGGAAGACCGAACCCTTCACTATTGCAAAAGCGAGGGATGAGCTGTGGGTAGAGGTGAAATGCCAAACGAACTTGGAGATAGCTGGTTCTCCCCGAAATAGCTTTAGGGCTAGCGTCGGGAATATAAGTATTGGGGGTAGAGCACTGAATTGGCTAGGGGGCGTATAGCTTACCGAACCATATCAAACTCCGAATACCAATACTGGAACCCCGGCAGTCGGACAGTGGGGGATGAGCTTCATTGTCGAGAGGGAAAGAGCCCAGACCGCCAGCTAAGGTCCCAAAATGGTGCTAAGTGGAAAAGGAAGTGGGGTTACCCAGACAGCCAGGAGGTTGGCTTAGAAGCAGCCACCCTTAAAAGAGTGCGTAATAGCTCACTGGTCGAGTGATCCTGCGCCGATAATATAACGGGGCTAAGCATCATACCGAAGCTGCGGATTCGATGGTTAAGGCCGTCGGATAGTAGGGGAGCGTTCTGAGCGAGTCGAAGGCAAATCGTGAGGTTTGTTGGATTGCTCAGAAGTGAGAATGCTGGCATGAGTAGCGAGAAACGTGTGAGAAACACGTTCGCCGTAAATCCGAGGTTTCCGACGCAAGGTTAATCCGCGTCGGGTTAGTCGGTCCTAAGCCGAGGGCGAGAGCCGTAGGCGATGGACAACGGGTTAATATTCCCGTACCACGTCGCAATGTTTGAGCGAAGGGGTGACGCAGGAGGGTAGGTCAGCCGGTTATTGGATTCCGGTGCTAAACCTGTAGGGTGTTGATCCGTGTAGGAAAAACCGCACGGGGAGCCTAAGGGGTGATGGCGGGGCCCAGAGCCCAGAAGTGATTGAGCCCAAGCTGCCAAGAAAAGCCTCTAGTGAGTTGCACGTGACCGTACCGCAAACCGACACAGGTGGATGGGTAGAGCATACCAAGGCGATCGGGAGAACCCTTGTTAAGGAATTAGGCAAGATGACTCCGTAACTTCGGGATAAGGAGGGTCCTTGATGGTGAAGCTGCAAGCCAGTGGAGCTATCGGGGATCGCAGTGAATCGGCCCTACTGACTGTTTAACAAAAACACAGGTCTCTGCGAAAGCGAAAGCTGAAGTATAGGGGCTGACACCTGCCCAGTGCCGGAAGGTTAAGGGGAGAGGTTAGCGCAAGCGAAGCTTTGAGCCGAAGCCCCGGTGAACGGCGGCCGTAACTCTAACGGTCCTAAGGTAGCGAAATTCCTTGTCGGGTAAGTTCCGACCCGCACGAATGGTGTAACAAGTGGGGCACTGTCTCAACAAGGGACCCGGCGAAATTGAAATAGGCGTGAAGATACGTCTTACCCGCAGCAGGACAAAAAGACCCCGTGGAGCTTTACTGCAGCCTGATATTGAGTTAGGGCTCAGTTTGTGTAGGATAGGTGGGAGACGGAGAAACTGGGGCGCCAGCCTCGGTGGAGTCAGCCTTGAAATACCACCCTAACGGAGTTTTGACCCTAACCCTAGCCCGTGATCCGGGTAGGGGACAGTGTCAGGTGGGCAGTTTGACTGGGGCGGTCGCCTCCCAAAAAGTAACGGAGGCGCCCAAAGGTTCCCTCAGGCTGAATGGAAACCAGCCCAAGAGTGTAAAGGCAGAAGGGAGCTTGACTGCGAGACCTACAAGTCGAGCAGGGACGAAAGTCGGGCTTAGTGATCTTACGACACCGCGTGGAAGGGTCGTGACTTAACGGATAAAAGCTACCCCGGGGATAACAGGCTAGTCTTGCCCTAGAGTTCACATCGACGGCAAGGTTCGGCACCTCGATGTCGGCTCGTCGCATCCTGGGGGCGGAGAAGTTCCCAAGGGTTGGACTGTTCGTCCATTAAAGCGGTACGCGAGCTGGGTTCAGAACGTCGTGAGACAGTTCGGTCTCTATCCGCTGTGGGCGGAGGTGATTTGAGGGGAGTTGCTCCTAGTACGAGAGGACCGGAGTGAACAAACCACTGGTGTGCCAGTTGTACCGCCAGGTGCATAGCTGGGTAGCCACGTTTGGCAGGGATAACCGCTGAAAGCATCTAAGTGGGAAGCCCGCCCCAAGATGAGATCACCCATTGCGCAAGCAAGTAAGATCCCTGGAAGACCACCAGGTTGATAGGCGGCATGTGTACAGGCAGCAATGTCTTGAGCAAAGCCGTACTAATGATCGAGGACTTGACTGACCCAAAGCGATTGCAAGAAGGCATTCTGTTCAGTTTTAAAGGTACAAGGACCTTAAGAAGACAGGTTTCTTGGTGATATGAGCGGAGGGGGTATACCCGGTCCCATTTCGAACCCGGCAGTCAAGCCCTCCAGCGCCGATGGTACTTGCCTGGTGACGGGCTGGAAGAGTAGGTCATTGCCAAGAAACCTGTCTTCTTTTTCTGCCTACGCTTTGCACCGGCGTTCCCTCGCGTTGACGGCCTCCCAGGCTTGTGCTACTCTCTGCGAAACGGCTCGGAGGTATAGCCCAATGGGCGCGACTTGCCGCCCCTGGACCGTCTTGAGCACCAGCGATGCGTTCGTCCTCTTGCGCCAGGCTGCCTACCCCTACAAGATCGGGTGATGAACACTGAAGGTATTCGGCACCTCGATAGGGCGCGTGTGCCTGAAGGGACGAATCGCGTTTATCTGCGGGCCAGTCTATTGACGTTAGCGGGAAACGTTGTGCTAGCCGTCGCCAAAGGGATGGTGGCGCGGGCCAGCGGCAGCCAGGCGATCTATGCTGATGCCATCAATTCGGCCAGCGACGTCGCCTTTAGCTTGTTGATGGTGCTGGTGCTCAGGTTGGCGTTGCAGCCGGCCGATGAGAGCCACCCACACGGGCATTCGCGTTTTGAGCCGCTGGTCAGCCTGACGATTGGCGTCATGATGGCGCTGGCTGGCGCCGAGGCAGTCCGCTCGGCAGTGCGCGCGCTCATTGCTGGACCAGAAGAGATTAGGGGCATCTGGCCACTGATCGTTCCAGCCGCCACCATGCTGCTGAAATCGGCCATGTACTGGCAGGTGACGCGGCTGGCGAATCAGGTGAGCAGCTCGGCGTTGCGGGCCTCGGCACGCGACAATCTCAGCGATATCCTAACTGCGGCGGTGGTGCTTTTGGGCGTCGGCGCCAATGCATCAGGAGTGCATCTGGCAGACCCCATCGCTGCACTCGGCGTTTCGGCCTGGATCTTTCGCAATGCCTATCTGGTGCTATCTGAGAGCATCCGCCACCTGGCGGGCGGGGCGGCGCCGCCAGAGCTATACGCCCAGGTGCGCCAGGCCATCAGTGCGGCGCCTGGCGTGTTGAGCATCGATCAGCTCATTGTCGAGCATGTGGGGCCGCAGTTGCGCGTTGATGTTCACATCATCATGGATAGTCAGACCACGCTGCAGCAGGTTCATCTGACCAGCCATGCTGTCCGCGACGCCGTCGAGGCGCTCCCCGGTGTGGAGCATGCCTTTGTTCATGTGGAGCCGCTAGAGCGGCTGCCCTGAGATGCGATCAACCGCGCCCCGCACATCTGGCGCGACGCGTCGATTTGGAGGTGACTTCTGACACGGCTCTACCGTCTGTTGGTTATTATCGCGGTTCTTTTTGTGTTAGTTAGTGGCCTGTGGCTGCTCTGGCACTATCGGGGCGCTTTTCGCCCGGTGTTGACTCGGGCCCGAGAGGCGATGGCGCGTAAGCAGCAACCGACCGAAACGCCCATGCTGTTGCCAACGGAGGCGCCCCCCAGCACGCCTGAACCTGCTGGCACTCCGTCGGCCAGCCCCACGCCGCGCTTCCAACTGGTGCTCCCGCTGTTGGGGGGGGGGCGCCTCCCAAGGCTACTGAGACGCCCACACTGACGCCAGAGCCGACGGAGACACCCACGCCCAAGGCCACCAAGACCCCCAAGCCTACGCCCACGCCCACCATCCCCTGGCCGGAGCCCTTGGCGGCGCCGCCGCCCAGCAAGATTGGCCTCCACGTGCAGTGGAATAACTCACCCGACATTATGGAATACATGCGCCGCATGAAGCCACGGGTGGTCAAGTCGGTGGGCGATTTTGGTTTCTTCGAGGACCTCGCGCGCGAGTCACCCCAGACGATCATCGTGGCGCGCATTGAGGATCGGATTTCGTTGGAAGGGGATCCCATCGCGGCGGCGCAAGGCTTTGTGGCCAGGCACCTGGAGCAGTACCAGGCCAACCCTCTGGTGGATTATTGGGAAGGGCTAAACGAGCCAGACATTGGTGGCAAGATGGACTGGTATGCCGCTTTTGAGGCTGAGCGCGTGCGTCAGATGGCCGCACATGGGTTCAAGTGCGCCATTGGGTCCTTCTCAACGGGGGTGCCCGAGTGGGAGGATATCCCCGCCTTCTTACCAGCGGTGAGAGCGGCCAGGCAGCACGGCGGCGTGCTGTCGTTGCACGAATATGATGCGCCTACGATGCAGCGTAGCGTCGGCGCTGGCTTGCCGGGCCGCCCAAGCTATCCAGATCGCGGCGCATTGACGCTGCGCTATCGTTGGTGGTATGAGGACTATCTCAAACCCCAAGGGTTGGTGATTCCACTCATTATCACCGAGGCGGGCGTGGATGGGCAGGTTGGCAATCGCCCCGGCCCCAAGGGCCTGGGCTGGCGTGATTTCGACGGCTACTGGCGCGATGTAGGCCTGGGCGGCGATCCGCTGGCGTTCTATCTGCAAGAGCTGGCCTGGTACGACAGCGAGTTGCGCAAGGACAGCTATGTGCTCGGCTGGACCCTGTTTACCGTGGGGCCGATGAACGATCACTGGCGTAGCTTTGACGTCACGCCTTATCTGCGCCAGTTGGCGACGACGGTGGTGGTGCCGACCACGCGCTAGGCCGAGCTGCGGCGCGACGCTACCGGCTCTTGGCTGGCGGGGGGCAGGGCGCGCTTGACAAGGCTGGCAGGCTTCTTATGATGTGAGCGTGATAGCGGAGGGAGAGCGACACCTCTTGCGCATAGACGGGTGCCAAAGGCGGCCACGGCTTGCACAGCCCGGCCGTCTTCTCTGTTGGGTGTGTGAGTCGGCCGTTTCCGGGCGCCAGGATAGCGCCCGGGAGCAGACCGACTCTTGTCAGGATGAGGAAGGAGAAAGAGGCAATATGAGTAGGCAAAAGATCTGGGTGGCGCTATCGGTGCTATTGGTCGCGGCCATGCTGCTAAGTGGGTGTGGCGCTGCGTCCAGCAAAGAGTTTATCTTTGGCGTGGTTCTGGTTGGCCCCTACAACGACCATGGCTGGAGCGAGGCGCACTATCATGGCGCGGAAGCGGCTGTGGCGGCAATTCCCAACACCAAAATGATTCATCTCGACAAGCTCAACCCGGCTGACCGCGAGGGCACCACGCTGGAGCAGGTGGTGGACGACATGGTGTCAGAGGGCGCCAAACTGATCTTTACCACCTCTGATGACTTTGCTGTGGACACCGACACCGTCGCAGCCAAGTACCCCAATGTGCAGTTTGTGCACATCTCGGGCGACCATGCCAAGACAGGCAAGGCCCCCAAGAACGTCAGCAACTTTATGGGGCAGATGGAATACACCAAAGCCATCGCCGGGTGCGCGGCAGCTCTCAAAACTCAGACGGGCGCCATTGGCTACCTGGGCCCCCTGACCAACGACGAGACACGCCGCCTGGCTTCGGCGGCCTACCTGGGCGCGCGAGACTGCTATGCTCTATATCGCGGTGGTAACCCTGCTGACCTGCGCTTTGTGGTGACCTGGATCGGCTTTTGGTTCAACATCCCCGGCGTGACCCTCGATCCTACCGGCGTCGCTAACGACATGTTCAACGGCGGGGTCGACGTGCTGCTCTCGGGCATCGACACCACCGAGGCCATCGTCGTGGCCGGCCAGCGCGCCGATCAGGGCCAGGCGGTGTGGGCGATCCCTTACGACTATGAGGGCGCCTGCAGCATCAAGCCCGAAATCTGCCTGGGCACGCCTTACTTTAACTGGGCGCCCTACTATACCCGCACGGTCAAGGCAGTTCGTGATGAAAAGGACGGCTTGCTCGATCAAAGCTGGGTGTGGGAAGCCCCCGACTGGAAAAAGTTCAACGACAATGACGTCACGGTGGTGGGCTTTCAGTTTGGGCCCGCGCTATCCGACGCCGAAAAGGCCAACCTTGAGGACTATATCGCTCGCCTGGCCAGTGGCCAGAGCAAAGTCTTTGTTGGCCCGTTGAACCTCCAGGATGGCACGCCTTATCTCGCCGCCGGCCAAGAGGCCACTCAAGATCAGATCTGGTATCTGCCGCAGCTGTTGGAAGGCATGCAAGGCTCCAGCAACTAGCAGGCAACAAAAGAGTGGGGCTGATGCGCATCGGCCCCACTCTTGCTCAGGGATACTGTATCCAGGATATCCCACCCGCGCGGGGATTTCATCCCTGCATCATGGCTGATGCGCGAGCTATGGGGCTGGAGAAGTCAGACCGCGCACTCTGTCTAGAGCCTGCGGAGCGGGCGTGATGCCGCGTGTGGCCACTGTGCGGTACTCAGCGCCTAGCACGGACACAAAGTGCCCGTGGGGGCCCGCTAATGCATTCCAGGCGCGATTGCTCTGTACTTGGCTAACAAGCATGAAAATCGAACTGCTCGACATCTCGAAACGATACGGCGACGTCATTGCCAACGACGACGTGACTGTCTCCATTAGCTCTGGCGAGATACGCGGCTTGCTCGGCGAGAACGGCGCCGGCAAAACCACGTTGATGCGGGTGCTTTCGGGCTACACGCGCGCCGATGCGGGGGTGGTGCGGCTCAATGGTGTCGAGCGGCGGCTGCACAGCCCTGCAGATGCCATTCGGGCGGGCGTGGGCATGCTGCATCAGGACCCTATGGATGTGCCGCAATTGTCGGTGCTGGACAATTTCTGCCTTGGGCAGGATGCATCGCTGGTGCGTAGGCAACGCCGGGCAGGCGAGAAACTGGTCGAGTTGTGCGATCGGTTTGGCTTTGGCCTGGCGCCACGTGCTTTGGTGGGCAGCCTGACGGTGGGCGAGCGTCAACAGCTGGAGCTGGTGCGCCTGCTGGCATTGGGGGTCTCGACCATCATTCTCGACGAGCCCACCACGGGCATTTCGGCCCCGCAAAAGACGCTGCTCTTTGCGGCGCTGCGTCGTCTCGCGGCCGATGGCCTGAGCGTAGTGTTTGTCTCGCACAAGCTGGACGAGGTGCAGGCCCTGTGCGACCGGGTGACCGTACTACGCCGGGGGCGCAACGTGGGCGAGTTGGCGGTGCCGTTCGATCACGATCTTCTGGTCGAGTTGATGTTTGGTCAGGCGCTGCAACCGAGCTGCAAGCCCACTTGCGACACGAGCGAGGGGGGCCTGAGGGTGCAAGGGCTGACTGTGCAAGATCATCGTCTTTCGCTGGAGAACATCAATCTCGACGTGCGCTGCGGCGAGGTAATCGGCCTGGCCGGGCTCGAGGGCAGCGGCCAGCATCTGCTGATGCAGGCGCTGGCCGGGCTGGCGCCGTTGCGTGCAGGCCATATTCAGGTAGCCGGGCACGATCTTGCCAGGCAGCCCTACAATGTCTTTCGACGGCACGGCATTGCTCTCGTGCCAGCAGCGCGTCTGGAAGAGGGCATGATCCCGGGCCTCGATATACGCGAGCACTTTGCGCTCAGCCACCGGCAAGGGCGGGGGCTGATGGTGGATTGGCGACTGGCCACGCAGCGCGCCAATGAACAGATCGCCCAGTTCAACATTGTCGGCAGCGCTCAAACACGGGTCGACAAGCTCTCGGGCGGCAACCAGCAACGGGTGCTGTTATCGTTGCTGGCCGATGATCTCAGGCTATTGATGCTCGAACACCCCACGCGCGGCCTGGATGTTGGCTCATCGCAGTGGATCTGGTCCAATCTACTGGCGCGGAGAGAATGTGGCACGGTGCTGATGTTTACGTCCACTGACCTGGACGAACTGGTGCAGTATAGCGACCGTATCCTCGTTTTCTCTGGCGGCAAAGTCTCGGCGCCGCTGGATGCTGCCAGCGTGACCGTGCAAGAGCTCGGCAATCTCATCGGGGGGCGTGGCCTGTGAAGCGCGAGCGCTTGATGGCGATATTGTTTGGGTTGGCGCCCTTTGCGCTGACGCTCGGCTTTGCCACGCTCATTCTGCTCGCGGCAGGCGCCAATCCTCTGATGGCTCTGGGGAACCTCGCCACAGGCGCGCTCGGCAGCGCCAACAAGTGGGGCGATATCGCCGTGGCGATGGCGCCGCTGGTGCTTTGCTCGGCCGGCATGCTGGTGACCTTTGCGGCCGGACTGTGGAATATCGGCGTCGAGGGGCAGATTGTGGCCGGCGCATTGGCGACGACCTGGATTGTGCGCCTGGTGGATGCGCCGCCCGCGGTGCTGTTGCCCTTGAGCGTATTGGGGGGTATGGCCGGCGGGGCGCTGTTGGGGGTGGTGATCGGCGCACTGCGCACCTGGGGCCGCGTCAATGAGATATTTGCTGGTCTGGGCATGAACTATATCATGGCGGCGCTGACCAATTACCTCATCTTTGGCCCTTGGAAGCCGCCCGATGGAGCCACCATGAGTGGCACCGAGCCCTTTCCGCTGGCGGCGTGGATGCCCTCTATTGGCTCTTCGCGCGCAAGCTGGGTCTCTATTGGGCTGGCAGCCGTCGCGTTGGCCACGGTGTTCTTTTTGCTGCGCGACTCCCATTGGGGGCTGCGGCTCAAGGCTGTTGGGCTGAACCCGGTGGCAGCATCGCGATTGGGCATCAGCACGCTCCGCGAGATGATCATGGCGTTTGTCGTGTGTGGGCTCATGGCCGGCATCGCCGGCTCGCTACAGACCACCGCGGTCTACCATCGGCTCATCCCCGGCATATCGAGCGGCTATGGTTACCTGTCACAGCTCGTGGTGCTCTTGTCTGGGTTGCGCGCTCAGGCCGTGCCCGCCATTGCCTTTTTCTTTGCCGCCATTCAGGTGGGCAGCCCGCGGCTAGAGCTGCGTATGCATCTCGATTCGTCGCTGGGGGGCGTCTTGCAGGCCAGCGCGGTGTTGTTCTTTATCCTGGTGCGCGGCTGGCGGGCCAGGCTCGCCGCCAGAAAGGAACGCGTTGCCTAGCCCGCTGCTGATTGCTACGTTGCAGAGTGTGGTCGCGGCGTCGAGCCCGCTGGTGTTTGCGGCCCTTGGCGAGACGCTGACCGAGCGCTCGGGCGTCGTCAACCTCTCGCTAGACGGCACGATTCTGTTGAGCGCCATGACCGGCTTTGCTGTCACCTATGTCACCAGCAGCCTGCTATTGGGGTTCATGGCCGCGGCGCTGGTGGGGGCGTTGGTTGCCCTGATCGTGGCGGCGGGCTCGATCGCCCTCAAGCAGGATCAGGTGGCGATCGGCTTTGTGCTGACGCTGCTCTGCGCCGATCTCAGCTCGTTCGTCGGCCGGCCGTTTGTCCGCATTCCCGGCCCGAGCGTGCCCCATCTGCCGCTCGCGGGCCTGGCCGATATCCCTTTCATCGGGCCGGTGTTCTTTCAGCAGAACCTGGTCGTCTATGCCAGCTACCTGGCGGTGCTATTAGCCTGGCTGTGGCTGTCTTTTACGCAGCCTGGCCTGCGCTTGCGTAGCGTGGGTGAGCGGCCTGAGGCGGCTTTTGCGCGTGGCATACCTGTCAATCGGCTGCGCTATACCTATAGCGCCCTGGGCGGCGCGTTGGTGGGGCTGGCAGGGGCCGCCTATTCGCTGAGTGTCAAACTGGGGTGGAGCCATCGCCACACTGCGGGCATGGGCTGGATTGCGCTGGCTATCGTCATCTTTGGCAGCTGGAACCCGATCAAAGTGGTGCTAGGCGCTTATCTGTTTGGGGCGCTTCAGTCGCTGGGCAGCATTCTGCAACCGGTCTATCCTGGCGTGCCAACTCAGGTATTTCAGGCGGCGCCCTTTGCCCTGATGGTGCTGGCTCTGGTGCTGGTGGGCAGCGGCTCGGCCTGGGTAGAGCGCTATGTGCCCGCGCGCCTGCAACCCGCGCTGCTGGCGCTGCTGGGCAACGCGCCGCCGGCCGGTCTGGGCAAACGGTTTGAGCAGGCCTGATCTCACCGGATAATCTCATCTCGTTTGACTAGGCGTTCCCACATCTTTCTGGTACAATCTATGCTGGCGTAGCTTGGCGCGGATGGTTGCGTCCACGCTTTTTTCTGTGTAACGCTGAACGGAGTGGCGCCGGTGGTGGAACTACCCATCAAGATAGACGTCCTCGACAAGGGCTTTATGTGTCTCGAGGACCTCATGGGGGGCGATGGCGCCGTGGTGCGTGGCGCGCGCATCTGCTACCAATCTACGGCACAAAGCGCAGAGGCCGACGAGCGACTCATCAGGCGGCTGATGCAATCGACTCCACGCCACAATACCGTGTTCGAACATGCCGTGTTTCGCTGGGGCGTCAAGTGCCCCATTTTTGTAGCCCGACAGTGGATGCGACATCGTATCGCCAGCTATAACGAAAAGAGTTTGCGCTATTGCGCTGCCGACCGCGAGTATTACGTGCCCGAGGGCGTCTCGGCAGATGATCCCTATGTGTTGCATATGGAGGCCTCGTTCGACCTCTATGAGCAATTGCTGGCGGCAGGCTGGAAGCGCGAGCGAGCCAGAGGCGTTTTGGGAGCGGCGGTCTACACCGAGTTCATCTGGACGGTGAATGCCTGGTCGCTGATGAACTGGCTGGAAAAGCGCCTCGATCCACATGCCCAGTCCGAGCATCGGCTGTATGCCGAGGCGGCGCTGGGCGTCTTCTTGCGGGTGATGCCCGTCACGGCTGGCGCCTTTAGCGCCTCGGTGCTGCGCCGATGAGGCCCTCGTGGGACGAGTATTTTGTCGAGATTGCCACGCAGGTGGCGACCCGGTCGACCTGCCTGCGGCGGTCGGTGGGAGCGGTGGTGGTGCGAGACAAGCGCATCCTTTCCACCGGCTACAATGGCGCGCCGCGCGGCCTGGCCCATTGTGAAGAGACCGGGTGCATCCGGCAACGGCTGGGCATCCCCTCTGGGCAGCGCCAAGAGGTGTGTCGCGGGCTGCACGCCGAGCAGAATGCCATCATCCAGGCGGCCCTGCACGGCGTGTCCATCGAGTGCGCGACGATCTATGTGACGCACCAGCCCTGCATCACCTGCGCCAAGATGATCATCAACGCAGGCATCGGCAGGGTGGTTAGCAGGAGCGCCTATCCCGATCCGCTGGCACGACAGATGCTAGAGGAAGCCGGGGTTGAGCTAGAGATGTGGGATGTGACTGAATCGTCAGGCAAGTTACAGGAGGAATAATGGCGTCCGACAAGATCACCAATCTTCGCCGGCTCCAGGAGCAGGCCAAGCTGGGCGGCGGCACAGAAGCCATCCAGCGGCAGCACGACAAGGGCAAGTTGACCGCCCGCGAGCGGATCGACTATCTGCTGGATGAGGGCTCCTTCCAGGAGCTGGACGCTCTCGTGATGCACGAGAGTGGCGAGTTGGACCTGGAGGGCCGTGTGCCCTTTGGCGACGGCGTGGTCACTGGCTATGGCGCCATCTGGGGACGGCTGGTGTACGTGTTCGCCCAGGATTTCACCGTCAAGGGCGGATCGCTGGGCGCGGCGCATGCCGCCAAAATCGTCAAGCTGCAGGACCTGGCGCTCAAGAACGGCGCGCCGCTGATCGGCATCAACGATTCAGGCGGGGCGCGCATTCAGGAAGGAATTCAGTCCCTTGGTGGCTATGGTGACGTGTTCTTGCGCAATGTGATGGCCTCTGGCGTCATCCCGCAGATCAGCGTCATCTTGGGCCCCTGCGCTGGCGGCGCGGTGTACTCGCCGGCCCTCACCGACTTTACCTTTATGGTCGAGAGCACCAGCCATATGTTCATCACCGGCCCGGACGTCGTCAAAGCCGTGACCCATGAAGAGGTCAGTTTTGACGAGCTGGGTGGCGCGGCGATGCACACCGCCACCAGCGGTGTGGCGCATTTCAAGGGCGCGACCGAAAAGGCCGTGCTCGACTCGGTGCGGGTGCTGTTGAGCTATCTGCCGCAGAACAACCTCGAAGACGCCCCCGCAGTGACCCCCAAAGACAACCCGGCGCGCGCTGAGGCGGCACTGGACTCTTTGCTGCCCGAAGACCGCGATCAGCCATACGACGTCAAGGACGTAACCGGCAAGGTGCTCGATCTGGGCTCCTGGTTCGAGGTGCAGCCCGACTTTGCCGCCAATGTGGTGATCGGGTTTGGCCGCCTGGATGGCGCGGTGGTGGGTGTGGTAGCGAACCAGCCGGCGGTCAAGGCCGGTGTGCTCGACATCGACGCCTCCGTCAAGGCCGCCCGCTTTGTCCGCTTCTGCGACGCGTTCAACATCCCCCTGGTCACATTTGAGGATGTGCCCGGCTTTATGCCTGGCACGGCCCAAGAGCAGGGTGGTATCATCCGCAACGGCGCCAAGCTGATCTATGCCTACGCCGAAGCGACTGTTCCCAAGCTGACTGTGGTGCTGCGCAAGGCCTATGGCGGCGCCTACATCGTCATGAGCAGCAAGCATCTGCGCAGCGACCTGAACCTGGCGTGGCCCAGCGCCGAGATCGCAGTGATGGGCCCCGAGGGTGCGGTCAGCATCCTCAGCAAAAAAGAGCTCGCGGCTGCTGCTGATCCGAGCGCGTTGCGCGAGCAGCTCGTGGCCGAGTATCGCCAGCGTTTTTCCAATCCATACGTGGCGGCGTCGGCCGGTTTTGTGGATGCGGTGATTGAGCCGAACCAGACGCGGGCTGCACTGGTGAGCGGCTTGCGCATGCTCCAGAACAAGCGCGACAGCAATCCTGGCAAAAAGCACGGCACGATGCCGCTCTAGTCAGAATAGGAAGGATAACATGACCGCTAGTAACCCGCTGCACATTACAGATACCATTCTGCGCGATGCGCACCAGTCTTTGTTGGCGACGCGCATGTCGACAGGCGACATGCTGCCTATCGCCGACAAGCTCGAGCGCGTAGGCTACTACTCTGCCGAGATGTGGGGTGGCGCCACTTTTGACTCTGCCATGCGCTTTCTCCAAGAGGATCCGTGGGAGCGCGTCAAGGTTCTGCGCGAGCGCATGCCCACGACCAAGTTTCAGATGCTGCTGCGCGGTCAGAACATCCTGGGCTATCGCCACTATGCCGACGATATCGTGGAAAAGTTTGTCCAATTGTCGATCAATGCCGGCATGGACATCTTTCGCATCTTTGACGCCCTGAACGACGTCCGCAACATGGCCTGGGCCATCAAGTGCGTCAAGAAATATGGCGGCACGGTGCAGGGGTCGTTCTGCTACACCCTTAGCCCCGTGCACACGCTGGACTCGTTTGTCAACACCGCGCAGGAGCTCAAAGAGCTAGGCGCCGACACCATCTGCATCAAGGATATGGCGGCGCTGTGCACGCCATACGCTGCAGCCGAGCTGGTGACCCGCCTCAAGAACGAGGTTGGTTTGCCGGTGCAGTTTCACACCCACGACACTAGTGGCTTTTCGATGGCCTCCATCATCAAAGCCGCCGAAGCGGGCGTCGACATCGTGGATACGGCCATCTCGTCCATCGGCGGCGGCACGGCGCAGCCCCCAACTGAAGCGGTTGTGGCCACCTTCCAGGGCACTGCCCGCGACACCGGCATGGACCTGGTGCTGCTTTCCGAGATCGCGGCCTACTTCCGCCAGGTTCGGGCAGAGCATCTGCCGCGCTTTGAAACCGGCATCAACGCCTCAGACATCCGGGTGCTGCTCTACCAGATGCCAGGCGGCATGCTCTCGAACCTGGTGGATCAGTTGCGCCAGCAAAACGCCTCTGACAAGTGGGAGGCGGTGCTGGAAGAGTTGCCGCGCGTTCGCGAGGATCTCGGCTTCCCGCCACTGGTAACGCCGACCAGCCAGATTGTGGGCACGCAGGCAGTGCTCAACGTGGTGATGGGCGAGCGCTACAAGATCATCTCCAACGAAGTGCGCGAGTATTGCCGTGGCATGTACGGCACGCCGCCCGCGCCGTTGAACCCGGACGTGGTCAAGATGGCCATTGGCGACCAGGAAGTGATCACCGTGCGACCTGGCGACCTGGTGGAGCCCGGCTGGGAGCAGGCCAAGGAAGAGATTGGCGACCTGGCGCAGAGCGAGGAAGATATCATGTCCTACGCCTTGTTCCCGCAGCAGGCGCGCGAGTTCTTTGAGCTGCGCCGCGCCGGCCGGGCTGCGCCCATCACTGAGCCGCGTATCTTTGCCCGCGAGGCCAAGCCGGTTGCCAAGATCGCAATCGCGCCCAGCACTGCCGTGGCGCCCGCGCCTGGCAAGCCAGAGGCTGCTTCAGCCAACGTATCGCTCTGGCGAACGTCTGGCCGCGTTGGCTAACGTCTTTCCGTGATAATCCCGCAGCCCGGCCTGAGCGGGCGGCGGGCCAACCTGTAAGGAGGGTCGAGTGTGAGCGAGGAGATTTGGGCAACCTTTAGGGCGGGTCTCACGATCACGGGCGTCGGCATGGCGCTGGTGTTTTTGACGTTGATCCTGATCGCGGTGGTGATCAAGGCGCTAGACAGGTTGTTCCAGGCACGATCAGGTGCTGAGGTTAAAGACGATGAGTCGGCCGAGGATCAGGTAGTCCAGGTTGTCGCGGTCGCAGAGGTTGCGGTGGGAGATGTCGTCAGCCAGGTTGCGGCCATCGCCGCTGCGCTGGCGTTGCAGGCCCACCAGGTGCGTCCTGTTCTGGCGGTAGCGCCGGCGGGCATGGCTACTGCAGCGATGCTGCCTTTGCCCTGGCAAGCGGTGGCCGATGTCGATGATGAGGAGATCACCGGCGAGGTGATCACAGTTGCTGGAATTGCCGGCTCCGCGAGCTGGAAAGCGCGCGGCCGCCTAGACGGTCTCAAGTAGGAGGCGAAAGTGGTAAAGTATCAGCTTACGGTTGACGGCAAGACCTTTGAGGTCGAGGTGGGCGATGTGACGACGTCGCCAGTGCAGGTGGTGGTCGATGGTGTGGTCAAGAGCGTCGCATTTTCGACAGACTCAGCCCCCGCAGCGGTGAGCGCTGCCTCGGTGGCCGCAGCGGCTCCAGCGCCCGTGGCGGCAGCCCCCGCGCCCAAGCCGCAGGAAGCGCCGGTGGTTACGCCAGCGGCAGCGGTGCCGGGCGCCAAGGTGGTGGCCCCCATGCCAGGCAAGATCCTCTCGGTGGTGGTCAAGGTCGGGCAGAGCATCAAACAAGGCGACACCGTCTGCACGCTGGAAGCGATGAAGATGGAAATGCCCATCAGCTCCACCGGCAGCGGCACCGTAAAAGCCATTCACGTGGCCGTTGGTCAAACGGTGGCTTTCGACGATCCGCTTGTGACGTTGGACTAGGCAAGGGAGGAACTCATGCCAACGCTTTCGCTTGAGAACCTCTGGCCCAACCTGACTGCGGGGTTCACATCGCTGACGTGGCAGGCCCTCGTCATGATGGCCGTGGGCGGCGTGTTGATCTGGTTGGCCGTCAAGTACGAGTACGAGCCGCTGTTGTTGCTGCCCATCGGCTTGGGCTGTATCTTGGCCAACATCCCGGGCACCGGCATGCTGGATGAGGGTGGCCTGCTCAAGGTGCTCTATGATGCCGGCATCGAGAACGAATTGTTCCCCAGCCTGGTGTTTGTCGGCATCGGGGCGATGACCGATTTCGGGCCGCTGCTCGAGAACCCTATCTACATGCTCTTTGGCGCGGCGGCGCAGTTTGGCATCTTTGGCACATTGCTGATTGCCACGCTGTTGGGGTTCAATATCAATCAGGCGGCTTCCATCGGCATCATCGGCGCGGCCGATGGCCCGACCTCAATCTTTGTGGCCGCAAGGCTGGCGCCGGACCTGGTAGGTCCAATCACCGTGGCGGCCTATAGCTACATGTCGCTGGTGCCGGTCATTCAACCGCCGGTGATGAAGGCGCTGACCACCCAGGCCGAGCGCCGCATCAAAATGCCCTACACCTCGCACCCAATTTCCAAAGTGACGCGCATCCTCTTCCCGATCGTGGTGACTTTGATATGCGGCGTGATCGCGCCGGCATCCACGCCCTTGATCGGCATGTTGATGTTCGGCAACCTGGCGCGTGAAGCCGGCGTGGTGGAGCGCATCAACCAGGCGGCGCAGAACGAGATCGCCAACATCGTGACCACATTCCTGGGCATCACCATCGGCTCGACGATGGTGGCGTCCAAGTTTCTCAAGTGGGAAACGATCATGATCGTTGCGCTGGGCCTGGTGGCGTTCATCATCGACACGGCAGCCGGCGTGCTGTTCGGCAAGTTGATGAATTTCCTGTCAGGCGGCAAGATCAATCCGCTGTTGGGCGGTTGCGGCATCTCGGCGTTTCCAATGTCGGCCCGTGTGGTGCAAAAAATCGGGCACGACGAGGACTATACCAACTTTTTGCTGATGCATGCCATGGCCTCCAACACCGCAGGGCAGGTGGCCTCGGTGATGGCCGGTGGCGTAGTGCTGGCTATCCTCGGCGGTAGCTGAGCGCTCTGAACGCACAGCACGAGGCCGGGCGTATGCGCCCGGCCTCGTGCTATTCTGGTTGACGACTGCAATGCACGGCAACATAATAGTGCCGTGCACGGGGCGGTGGTGAGACGCGCTCGTGCTGCGGGCAAGGCGGCAGAGCCTCCAGGAGGTGGGTTACGGTGCTGGATGGGACGCGCATCTATGGCGATCTGGCGATAATCAGCGGAAGTGGCAATCCTCAACTGGCGCAAGAGATAGCAGACGCGTTGGGACAGCCGCTGCTCAAGCGCACGATCAAAACCTTTCCCAACGACAACATCTTTGTGCAGCTCGAGGAGACAGTGCGCTCCAGGGACGTGTTCATTATCCAGCCGACGTGTCGGCCCGTGAACTATAATCTGATGGAGCTGCTGATTCTGATTCATACCGCCCGGCGGGCTTCTGCTGGGCGAATCACTGCGGTGATGCCTTTCTATGCCTACGCGCGCAGCGACAAAAAGGACATGCCCCGCGTGCCGATCACGGCCAAACTGGTGGCCGATTTGATCCAGACAGCCGGGGCTGATCGCTTCATGTGCGTGGATTTGCACGCCGGTCAGATCCAGGGCTTTTTCGACATGCCAGGCGATGAGCTCACGGCTTTTCCGTTTTTGGGGCGGCATGTGCAGCACATGCAGATCGCCGATCTGACGATTCTGTCGGCTGATTTGGGCTTTGCCAAGAAAGCACGCAACTTTGCCGAGATGCTGCATGCGCCGGTGGCCTTTGTGGAAAAGCGCCGCCAGGGCACCAGCACCGAGAGTCTGCGCGTGATTGGCGACGTCGAAGATCGCAATGTGGTGATTGTGGACGACGAGGTCGATGGCGGCGGCACGCTGGCGGGCGCCGTGAGACAGCTCCGCGAGTTGGGCGCGCGCGAGATCTATGCGTGCTTTGTGCATCCGACGTTTTCTGTGGGAGCGGCTGAGCGTCTGGCCGGGGCAGGGCTTACTCGGATCGTCACGACCAACACCGAGCCCATCCCCGCCGAGCAACGCGCGCTGCTACCCAACTTGGAAGTTATTCACCTGGGGGCCTGGCTGGGCTGCGTGATCGACGCCGTGCATCGCGGCGCATCGGTTGGCGAGACGCTGCAGGGTTATTACGAAAACTGCGAAGACATTTAGGCATCTCGATGTTGATCGGCTCACTTACACGAGCGGCGCGAACGCCGCTCGTGGTATAATGTGTGCCTGTAGAATCTGGAGCCAGACGAACGGAGCGATCCGCAGTGCTAGGTAACATTCTGAAAAAGATACTGGGCGACCCCGGCGCCCGCGAGCTGTCGCGCATGCAGGGACTCGTAACCGAGATCAACGCCCGCGAGCCCGAGATGCAGGCGCTCTCAGACGAGGCGCTGCAAGAACAAGCGGCGCACTTTCGCCAGCAGGTGCAGGGCGTCGCTGCAACCCTCACGGCTGAGATTCGCGATTTGCAGGGGCGACTGGACCGTGAGCCGGACGAGGACGAACGGCGCACCCTGCGACAAGAGATCGCCGATCTCAAAGATCAACAAGACCGTGATGAGCGCGAGGTGTTGGACGCCATTCTACCACGGGCGTTCGCAGCGGCGCGCGAGGCCAGCGTGCGCACCACCGGCATGCGCCCTTTTGATGAGCAACTGATTGGCGGCATCGTGCTGCATCGCAACATCATTGCCGAGATGAAGACGGGCGAAGGCAAGACTCTTGTTGCCACGTTGCCACTCTATCTGGCGGCGCTCACAGGTCGTGGGGCGCACCTGGTGACGCCGAACGACTATCTGAGCAAATACGGCGTGCAGTGGATGGGGCCCATCTACCATCTGCTGGGGCTGACCGTGGCGGTGATCCAGTCGCAAGGGCAAGACCCCCGCATGTCTTCCTTCATCTATGACCCCGACTATGCCGCCGCCGACGACCGCTATCACCATCTACGGCCCTGCTCACGAGCAGAGGCGTATGCCGCGGATATCACCTATGGCACCAACCACGAGTTTGGCTTTGATTATCTACGCGACAACATGGTGCAAGATATCAGCCAGTGCGTGCAGCGCGAGTTGTACTATGCCATCGTCGACGAGGTGGACAACATCCTCATCGACGAGGCCCGCACGCCACTCATCATCTCGGGAGAGGCGCAAGAGTCGGCGGATTACTATCGGGTGTTTGCCGAGATCGTTGGCCGCCTGACCGAAGACGATGACTATACCGTCGATGAAAAGCGCACCAGCGTGACGATCACCGAGCAGGGCATCATCAAGGTCGAGCGCGCGCTGAACGTCAGCAACCTGTACGACGAGGCCAACTATCAACTCACCCCCTATCTGGAGAACGCTCTCAAGGCCAGGGCTCTGTTTGCGCTCGATCGCGACTATGTCGTGTCCGAGACCGGCGAGGTCATCATCGTCGACGGATTCACCGGACGCCTGATGTATGGGCGGCGCTACTCGGAAGGGCTGCACCAGGCCATCGAGGCCAAAGAGGGCGTCAAGGTGCAGCGCGAGAGCCTGACGCTGGCGACTATAACCTTCCAGAACTATTTTCGCATGTATCGCCGCCTGGCAGGCATGACGGGCACCGCGGAGACCGAGGCCGAAGAGTTCCGCACGATCTATGACCTGGACGTGATGGTGATTCCCACTCACAAGCCGGTGATCCGCGAGGATCATCCCGACGTGGTCTACAAATCGGCCGAGGCCAAGTACCAGGCAGCGCTAAAAGACATCGAGGAGCGGCATCACAGCGGCCAGCCGGTGTTGGTGGGCACGCTGGCCATCGAGACGTCTGAAATGATCGCGGCACGGCTCAGGCGAATGCGAATTCCTCATGAGGTGCTGAACGCCAAACAGCACGAGCGCGAGGCGCAGATCATCGCTCAGGCTGGGCAACCGGGCGCGGTGACTATTGCCACGAACATGGCCGGCCGTGGTGTCGATATCTTGCTGGGTGGCAACGCCGAGGGACTGGCGCGCGACCGGCTGCGACGGCAGGGGATCGACCTCGAGGCAGTTGCTCCGGAGGTCTGGCAAGAGACGTTGGCGGCCTGCGAGGCCCAGGTGCGGGCCGATCGCGAAAAGGTGCTGGCAGCCGGCGGACTGCATGTGCTGGGCACCGAGCGCTATGAAGCGCGGCGCATCGACAACCAGTTGCGCGGTCGCGCCGGCCGGCAGGGCGATCCGGGCTCTTCGCGCTTTTACGTGTCGCTAGAGGACGACTTGATGTTGCGCTTTGGCGGGCCGACGGTGGCGCGCCTGATGGAGCGCCTCGGCGCCGACCAGGATGTGCCCATCGAGCATAACATGGTCACCAAAGCTATCTCGAGCGCCCAAATGCGCGTCGAGGGCCACAACTTTGATATGCGCAAGCACCTGCTCGAGTATGACGACGTGGTCAATCAGCAACGGCAGGTGATCTATGAGCAGCGGCGATTGATCCTCACCGAGGCCGACCTGCGCCCCGTGGCCTACGATATCCTGCTGGAAGAGATCGAAGGGTGGGTCGAGCAGCACACCCAGGGCTATGAGGAAGACTGGCGTCTCGAAGAGTTGCATCAGCAAGTCGACCGCATGGTGCATCTGCCGGTGGAGCATACGCCAGATGCCTGGCTCGGGCGCTCTCGCGACCAGATCACCGCGGATATTGCCGAGCACGCGCGCGCCACCTACGACGACCGCGAGCGCGAGCTGACGCCTGAGATGATGCGCCAGGTGGAGCGGAGCTTGATGCTGCGGGCCATCGACCGCCACTGGGTGACGCATCTGACTAATCTGGACGAACTGCGCGAGGGCATCGGGCTGCGCGCCGTGGGGCAGCGCAATCCGCTGGTCGAGTACAAGCGTGAGGCGTTCGACGAGTTTGGCGACCTGCTGCAGGAAATCAGGTCAGAGGTCGCCAGCATGTTGCTGAACGTGCGCCTGGCGCGCCCAGAGCCGCGACCTGCGGTCCGTGTGCTGCCGACCAGCAGCGGGGGGCAATCTGGCTCTGCTGAGCCGATGCACCATGCCAAAATCGGCCGCAACGCGCCTTGTCCCTGTGGCAGTGGCAAAAAGTACAAGCAGTGCTGCTTGGCAGAGAATCTCACGCCAGAAGAAGCTCTGGCCAAGGGCATCAAAGAAGGGCGCGTCCAGCGTGCGCCTGCGGCGCGCCGCTAGGGGCACGCTGGACGCCTAGCCGAGGCTGATCTCGGTGACCTCGCCGTAGAGGGCATCTAGCATGAGCAAGCGGTTGCGCAAAGGCGCCCCACGGCCGGTGATGAGCTTGGCGCACTCTTGGACCAGCCAGGCGGCAACCATCATGGGTGTGGGCGAGGGCGTGCCTGTCTCTGCCTCAATGCCGCGGTCGATGGTCGGCGTGGCGCCATAGAGCGCCTCTAACCCGATATCGCCGGGCAACACGGTCATCACCTGGCCCGTCCAGCCCGCGATGGCGCCATGCACCAGCGGGATGCCCAGCTCGCGCGTTGCTCGCTGCAGCACCAGCCGCGTATGGATGCTATCCAGCGCATCGATGGCTACGTTGGCGCCTTGCAGCATCTCATGGGCGTTGGCAGGGGTCAGCCGCTCATCGCGTGCGATGACCTCCACCGCGCCGTTCACAGTGCGCAGGCGTTCGGCCAGCGCCGCTGCTTTGCGGCGCCCCAGCGTCTCTTCGGTGCAACCAAGCTGGCGGTTGAGGTTGCTGTCTTGATAGATGTCATGATCGACCAGCACCAGGCGCCCCACGCCCAGGCGGCACATGCCCTCGGCCGCCCAGCCACCGAGTCCACCGGCCCCGATGATCACCACCGTCGCCTGCAGCAGCGCGATCTGGCCTTCCAGGCCCAGTGCGCCCAGGTTGCGCGCATAGCGCTCTGGCACAATCCCTCGTCGTAAAAGCGCGATCTCTGTGTCGCGGCGCGAGAGCCGGGCAACCGTCGCCAGCGTTATGGTGTCGGCCAGCGACAGGGGTTGAGCGGCGGGCCGCTCCGCCAACCAGGCGTCGAACAGCGGCAACGGTTCTGAATCAGTCATCATGGCTAGATTCTCCATTGGTGGGAGGCACTTGGCACCGTGGACAGATGTGCGTGCCGCGGCTGCCGACAACCAGCCGCTCGATGGGCTGGCCGCAACGCAGGCACGGTTGACCCGTACGCCCATAGGCCGCCAGCGCGGGGCCATGCTGGCCTTCGGCATTGAGCGCATTGCGATAGTCACGTAGCGTCGTGCCGCCATCTCGAATGGCCTCGGTCAGCGTGCTGCGCATGGCGGCCAACAGCGAGGCGGCCTGCTCGGAACTCAGTGAATCGGACGGGGTCGTGGGGTGGATGCCGGTGCGCCACAACGTCTCATCGACATAGATGTTGCCCAGTCCCGCCACAAAGCGCTGGTCGAGCAGCAACGGCTTGATCTGGCGCCGCCGCGAATGCAACGCTGCCGCAAAGCCCTCAGGTGTGAGCGCGTCGTCTAGAGGCTCTGGCCCCAGATCACCGAGCACCTGTTCGGGAGACTGCGCCAGATACACACGCCCGAACTTGCGAATGTCGCGGAAAAAGAGCGTGTCGCCCGAGGCCAGTTCCCAGTAGACATGCACGTGGGGATCCGCTGCGCTTGCATCATCTGACTTGTCGCAAGCGAGCAGCCGGCCAGTCATGCGGAGATGAACGAGCATCGTGTGAGGTGGGACGGTGAGCAGGATGAATTTGCCACGGCGCGCCACTGCTGTGATGGTGCGGCCGACCAGCGCTGCCGCCAGCGCCGCGGGTGAGTGGGTGGCGACTGACGCGGGCCATTTCACCACAACCTGGCTAATCTGCTGCCCTACCACGCAGCTCGACAGTTGTCTGACAATGGTCTCGACCTCGGGCAGCTCTGGCATGGCGCTAAGCGCTGACGCGGATGCCCACGTCTGACCAGGGGGACATGTTCTTGACGGGCGTCGCAGGTTCAGTAGCAGGCGCTGGCCGGGGACCCAGTCCCAGGCTTGCGCGCCAGGCCGTGTCCAACTCTGCGAGACCAAAGCCGTACACCTGGCGCAGAGCATCCTCTTGCAGGGCGCCCTGGCTAAAGACGCGCAACATCGAGCGCATCTTGTCGCGACCATAGGCATGGAGCATATAGTCGACAATTGAATAGGCGGCGCCATAGTACAGATCGACTTGCTCGGCCTGGCCCGAATAGCTGGACATGGAGCGGATAGAGAGCAGGTCGTTTTCGCGCACGGCCCGGTCCAGGGCCAGGCGGTTGGCACGCGGCAGTTGGCCCTCGGCGTACATTGCCAGGCCCTCATCGAGCCAGCGGGGCAGTCCAGCGTAAGGGTTATCCGTCGCCAGGCCCACGATCAAGTGGCTCAACTCGTGGGCAATGGTCAGCTCGACGTTGCTGTCGGCGCCCAGCAAGAGCAACGTGTCTTCAGAGACGGCCACGCCCAGCGTCGTCACGCGGCTGTCGTACACTGCGGAACGCTGGGCCAGGGCGCCACTCATGTCGCGGGCCGAGTTGTAGAGATAGATCTGCAGGCGGCGGTCGGTCGCCACGCCTACATCTTGAGAGAGGCGCGCCTGAGCTTCTTGGGCGGTGACGAGCAGATCGGCGGCCTGCTTGCGGGCAGTGCCATAATAGTGCAGGTCAATGATCGCGCCGCTGAGCGTGCGCCAGTCGAAACGGTCGTCCTGGTAGACGAAACGGCTTACCGGCGTCTCGACGACGAGGCCGTCGGCGAGCTCAATACGCCAAAAGTAGCGCAGGGTTTGCCCGGGGGCGAATTGGCCGGCGTCGAGTTCTTCCAGGTGCTCGATGACGATGGCATTGCCCGGCGAGTACGCCGGATAGATGCGACGCAACAGCGGCTTGCCATCGATGCCATAGAATAGCGTGATATGCTCGACGGTTTGCTGCGAGCTGATCTCTAGCTCAAAATCGATGCTATCCGAAAAGGTGTATGACGCCTCGCTGCGCAAGACCTGCACCGGCTCGGCGGCCAAGGCTGTGGGCGTCAGCAGGCACGCCATCATCACCAGCGCGAGGAGCGCGCCGATCAAACGAGACCGGGTCGGACTAGCGCGGGTCAATGCTTTCCAGGTCCTGAATGGCGACATGGATGTACTTGCTGCCTTCCTCGATCAGCATGTTGGGAATGTCGTCGATGATGGGGTATTTGCGGGCACAGTCGGGATTGAGGCAGGCCAACCACCTTTCGCCGACAAGCTGCAACTTGGTTCGGCACGACGGGCACACTAGAATGGCGAGGAGTTCTTCGTTGATCATGTCGGCAACTCTCCCGATGCTCAGAGTATACGCCAAGTATAGCACCAACGTGCGCGCACCCCAACCCATTTTGCGCCAGGCGTGCAGGGCTGCTATACTGCCTTGTTGGACGCTTGGTCCACACATCATTCGGCACGCTTTCGGATCCAAGGCGCCGTGCCGGCATCAGCCGGTTCGCTGCGGGCTGAAGGAAGCGGGTGCAAAAACGGAAGGAGTATCATGGCGATTGTTTCTATGAAGGAACTGCTAGAGGCGGGGGTCCACTTTGGGCACCGCAGCCGCCGGTGGAATCCCAAAATGCGCTCGTACATCTTTACCGAGCGCAACGGCATCCACATCATCGACCTGCAGCAGACGATCCAAAACCTGCAACTGGCCTATGACTTTGTGCGCGATCTGGCTGCCGAGGGCGGCAACATCATCTTTGTGGGCACCAAGCGCCAGGCCCAGGAGAATGTCACCGAACAGGCGCAGCGGTGTGGCATGCCTTACATCACCAACCGCTGGTTGGGCGGCACGCTGACCAACTTTCGCACCATCCGCGCGCGGGTGGAGACCATGATCGAGCTCGAGGGGCAGCGCGAGCGGGGCGAGCTTGAACGTCTGCCCAAACAGGAGCAAATGGTCAAGTTGCGCGACCTGGCCAAGCTGCAGCGACGGCTCGGCGGCCTGCGCAACCTCAATCGCCTGCCAGAGGCCATTTTCGTGACCGATGTCAGTGAAGAGCAAATCGCGGTTCAAGAAGCGAACCGCCTCAAAATCCCCGTGGTCGCCATCGTTGACACCAACTGCAACCCGGAGCCCATCGACTTTGTCATCGCTGCTAACGATGATGCCATTCGTGCCGTGTTGTTGATCTCGTCCAAGATCGCCGACGCCGTCATTGAGGGGCAGCAGATGCGCGGCGTGGTCATGGCTGAAGAGGGCCAGGATGCGTATGACGAGAGCAGCATTCCCGCTGCCGACCCCTACGCCGCGGACGATAGCGATGACGACGATGATATCATCATCATGGACGACGAGGACATCGAAGAATAGTCAGGCCCTCCTGGGTGAATCGACGCAGTAACCAAGCCCAGGCGACCATAGCCTGGGCTTGAAAAGTGTCAGCGCAAGGTATAATATCCGATCCAGGCATGCGCTCTGGCGAACTGAGCAGGATGCATGCCCAAGAACAGTGAGGCAAGAGATGGCAATCACCACTGAGATGATCAAGCAACTCCGCGAGCTGACTCAGGCCGGCGTGCTCGACTGCAAAAAGGCCCTGGAGCAGAACGATGGCGACTTTGAAAAGGCCACCGAGTATCTGAAGCAAAAGGGCTTGGCGTCAGCGGCCAAGAAAGCCGACCGCGCTGCGGTTGACGGGCGTGTCGAGGCCTACATCCACCCCGGCGACAAACTGGCGGCGCTGGTCGAGATCAACTGCGAGACAGACTTTGTCGCGCTCACCGAGACTTTCCGATCCTTCTGCCACGACGTGGCCATGCAGGTGGCGGCCACAGCCCCGCGCTGGGTCTCGCGAGAGGATGTCTCGCCGGCCGAGCTGGCCGAGCTCAAGGCCGAGTACGCTCAGCAGGCGGCTGACGAAAACAAACCCGCCAACATCGTCGAGCGTATTGTCGAGGGCAAGCTGGCCAAGTTCTTTGGCGAGACCTGTTTGCTTGAGCAGGCCTACATCAAAGACGACTCCAAGACGGTGCAGCAGCTCTTGACCGAGATGATTGCCAAGCTTGGCGAGAACATCAAGATCGCGCGATTCGCCCGCTTCCAGATCACAAACTAATGTCACCGGCCCGCAAGGGCCGGTCGCGCTAAGGAGGGCCATATGGCGACACAGTATGGTCGGGTCCTGCTCAAACTGAGCGGCGAGTCGCTCTGCGGCCCGTCAGGGTTTGGCGTCGACCCAGCGACGGTCGATCAGGTAAGCGAGCAGGTTGTGCGCGCCTACGAGGTGGGGGTGCAGCTGGCCATCGTCATCGGTGGCGGCAACATCCTCCGTGGCGGCCAGGTTCAGGCGCATGGTATGGAGCGCGCCACTGCGGACTATATGGGCATGTTGGGCACGGTGATCAACGCCATGGCGCTGCAAGATTCGCTGGAGCGCATGGGCGTGGTGACGCGCGTGCAGACTGCCATAGAAATGCGCGATGTGGCCGAGCCGTACATCAGGCGGCGGGCAATCCGACATCTGGAAAAGGGGCGGATCGTCATATTGGGCGCGGGAACGGGGAATCCATTCTTTTCCACTGACACAGCCGCCGCGCTGCGCGCCATGGAGATTGGGGCCGATATCCTGCTCAAGGCGACCAAGGTCGATGGCGTCTATGACAAGGACCCGCTCAAGCATCCGGACGCCACGCGCTTTGAGAAACTGACCTTTCTGGAGGCGCTGAACATGGGTGTCAAGGTGATGGACAGCACGGCGCTGTCGCTGTGTATGGATAATAACCTGCCCATCATGGTGTTCCGCCTAGAGCCACCCGACAGCCTGACTCGTGCGGTGCGGGGCGAGACCATCGGCACGCTGGTCTCGGTCTAGGCGGGCTCCTACCCCAGCAGAGGAGGTGGCAATGATTGAGGATGTCATGTTCGAGGCCGAGGAGCGTATGGATGGCGCCGTAGTGGCGTTGCGTGCTGATCTGCTCAAGGTGCGTACAGGGCGCGCGTCTCCGGCGCTGATTGAAGACCTGCGTGTGGACGCCTATGGCGTCACAATGCCGCTGAATCAGATGGCCACCATCGCTGCCCCCGAGCCGCGCTTGCTAACCATCCGCCCGTGGGACGCGCAGAATCTCGGCGCTATCGAAAAGGCTATTCAGAGATCTGACCTCAACCTGACGCCCAATAACGATGGGCGCATCATTCGTCTGAGCTTTCCCAGTCTGACGGACGAGCGGCGCCGAGATCTGGCCAGGCTCGTCAGCCGGCGAGTTGAGGAGGCCCGCATTGCGCTGCGAAATGTGCGACGCGATGCCTTGCGCGATTTCGAGCGCATGCAAAAGGACGGCGACATCACCGAGGATGATTTTTATCGGTCGCGCGATGAGCTGCAAAAGGTGACGGACGAGTACGTGGCCAAAGTGGATGATGTCGGCAAGCTCAAAGAGGCCGAGATCATGGAAGTTTAGCGCCTTGGGTGATTCTAGCGAGACGAGTGAAAAGCAACTGCATCGCGTGCCCCGGCACGTGGGCATCATCATGGATGGCAATGGTCGCTGGGCGCAACAGCGCGGGCTTGCACGCAGCGCTGGCCACAAGGCCGGCACGGAGAATCTGCGCCGCGTCATCGAGGCATCCATCGAGTTTGGCCTGCCGGCATTGACACTGTATGCATTCTCTACCGAGAACTGGAAGCGCCCGCGGGGAGAAGTTGATGCGCTGCTGTCACTCATGGCAGCGGCACTGCGCGACGAATTGGGTGATCTCCACAGAAACGGCGTCCGCATCCGCCACCTCGGGCGCAAGGAGGGCATCCCAGGTCTGCTACTTGCCGGGATTCGTCACGCCGAGGAGCTGACGCGCGACAATACCCAGCTGGCGCTCAATGTCGCGTTCAATTATGGGGGACGGGCGGATATCGTGGATGCGGTGCGCGCCCTTATGCGCCAGGGGCTCGCGGCTGACGCGATCGATGAGCAAGCTATTACCGACGCCCTCTCAACCGCCGGGCTGCCCCCGCTTGACCTGGTGATCCGTACGGCAGGCGAAATGCGGCTGAGCAACTTTCTCATCTGGGAGGCTGCCTACGCCGAGTATTACAGCACACCTGTCTATTTCCCAGACTTTGACCGCGCAGAGTTGCTCCAGGCGTTGTTGGCTTACCAGAACCGCGAGCGCAGGTATGGCGGCCTCAGTTCCTGATCTTGAGGGCGAGACCCGCCGAGCCAGCAGAAGAGAGGCACGTTGCTGAACAAACGGGTGCTGAGCGCCGTGGTGCTGATACCGGTGGTGGCCGTGGTCGTATGGTTGGGCGGGTATTTGATGGCCGCCATGCTCGCGCTGGTAGCGGTATTGGCCGCGAACGAAGTCTCCGATCTGTTCGGCCTTCTTGGGGTGCGCGCCATCAAACTCGTCGTGCTGCCAGCCGCAGCGGCGCTGGTGCTCGATGCGCTGTGGCCTGAGGCCGGCATCGTGGGCTGGTGTGTGCTGTTGTTGCC
>Ga0351881_1064_pt1 | contig 30550 bp, 27 predicted proteins | sample BONcelFGM3001E15_FD_206769 | JGI IMG/M metagenome (GOLD analysis project Ga0351881, IMG submission 206769) | Enriched cells from coal bed in the Powder River Basin, Montana, United States - BONCAT cells FGM rep3 HSBNCT.FGM.300.1.E15 ...
CCTCTACATCTTCAGTAAAGAATCTGCCGGAGAGACCGATTTTTACAGATATTGTCTGCGGAGTGTGACAGGCGGCATAAATTGGACCTAAAGCGGAGAGTACCGCTTTGTATCCCAGATGCTTCAGGGGGGTGTAAACCAGATCAAAATCTATTCCCTCAAGCAAAAGCGAGTGTGATACCAGAATATGACCGTTATCTTGTTCTTCTGCAGAGATGGTGTCCGACAGAGAGTTGCTGCTTCCATTAAGCAACTTTTCGATGAGGTATATTTTTCCGGTCTCCTCTATGGGAGTCTTTTTGGATTGTGTATTATCTTTGCGGTCCATATGAAAATATTTGTATGCAAAAATAGGTTAAAATGATATAACTTTGCGCCACAATGAGTGAAAATGATATAATTCAGAAGGTAACAGAGGCCGAATACGAGCACGGCTTTGAAACCGCAATTGAACACGAGTATTTTCCCAAGGGCCTCAATGAGGAGATTATAAAGATGATCTCCGCGAAAAAAGAGGAGCCTGAATGGATGCTTGAATTCAGACTTAAGGCATATAACAAATGGCTCACAATGAAGATGCCCACATGGCCGCATCTTACCATTCCTGAAATTGATTATCAGGATGTGATCTATTTTGCAGCACCTAAGAAGCCAAAAGAGGGTGGCGAAATTGATCCCGAGCTTCAGGCTACTTTCGAGAAGCTTGGAATTCCGCTTGATGAGAGAAATGTTCTTGCCGGTGTGGCTGTTGATGCTGTCTTTGACTCGGTGTCAGTGAAGACTACATTCCGTGAATCTCTTGCAGAGAAGGGGATTATCTTCTGCTCTTTCTCGGAAGCGATAAGAGACTATCCGGATCTGATTCAAAAATATATGGCATCTGTTGTTCCAATGGGTGATAACTTCTTTGCAGCACTTAACTCTGCGGTCTTTACTGACGGGTCGTTCTGCTATATACCAAAAGGGGTGAGATGTCCCATGGAGCTTTCGAGCTACTTCAGAATAAATGCAAAGGGTACCGGTCAGTTTGAGAGGACTCTTATTGTAGCTGAGGAGGGCTCTTATGTAAGTTATCTTGAGGGCTGTACAGCTCCTCAGCGTGACGAGAATCAGCTCCATGCTGCAGTTGTGGAGATTGTGGTTATGAAGGATGCAGAGGTTAAGTACTCTACGGTACAGAACTGGTATCCGGGAGATGCAAACGGAAAGGGTGGAATCTTCAATTTCGTAACCAAGAGAGGTATCTGCAAGGGCGAGAACAGCAAGCTCTTCTGGGCTCAGGTGGAGACAGGCTCTGCAATAACCTGGAAATATCCAAGCACAATACTGCGCGGCGACAACTCAATTTCTGAGTTTTACTCTGTGGCAGTGACAAACCACCATCAGCAGGCAGATACAGGAACAAAAATGATACACATTGGTAAAAATACCCGCAGCCGGATAGTGAGCAAAGGTATATCTGCCGGTGTAAGCCAGAACAGCTACCGTGGTCTGGTTAAAATTCTGCCAAACGCAGAACATGCAAGAAATTATACCCAGTGTGACTCTCTGCTTCTTGGTGACAAATGCGGAGCGCATACATTTCCATATATTGAAAACGAAAATGAAACAGCAATCCTGGAACACGAGGCTACAACCTCTAAGATTTCCGAGGATCAGCTCTTCTATTGCCAGCAAAGAGGTATAGGAATGGAAGATGCGGTTGGGCTGATTGTCAACGGATACGCAAAAGAGGTTCTTAACCAGCTTCCTATGGAGTTTGCTGTTGAGGCTCAGAAGCTTCTCCAGGTAACTCTTGAGGGCAGCGTAGGTTAATATTAATGATGATGGAGAGCTTATTCAGCATAGAGAACATAATTTTTTCGATAGGCGGGCAGGGTGTCAGCCTTCTGGAGATACTGTCTGTAGCATCTGGTCTTACCTGCGTCTATCTTGCGACAAGGGCAAAGGTGGCGAACTTCTGGATGGGTTATATTTACAACATTCTCCTGTTTTTCCTCTTCTATCAGAAGGGGCTTAACTCAAGCATGCTTGTACAGCCCATATCGTTTGCCATCAATTTTTACGGCCACTACCGCTGGACACATCCAAAACAGGGTGAGGAGAATTCAAGCCATCAGCTTAAAGTTACGATATTATCAAACTCTCAAAGGTTGATGTATATTATTGGAATGGTTGTGTTTATGGTTGCGTGGGGTTTTGTTCTTACCTACCTGGACGACATTTTTCCGGCCGTTTTCAGGGAATCCCGTCAGCCTTTCCTTGATGCCTTTGTGACAGGTGCTATCCTTACTGCTCAGTATCTCTCTGCGCAGAAGAAGCTGGACTGCTGGGGAGTATGGTTTACAGTGAATATTACCAATATAACGCTCTATCTGCTGGCCGGACTTGTATTCCTGCCTATGGTGAGCGCAGGGTACCTTATACTTGCATTTTTTGGCTTTGCCATGTGGCGTAAGCTTTGGAGAGAGAATAAATAACTGAAAAAATAAAAAAGATATACATATGCTTACTATTAAAGGTTTACATGCCTCAATAGACGGAAAGGAGATTTTAAAAGGAATAGACCTTACGGTTAAGGCCGGAGAGATTCACGCCATTATGGGTCCCAACGGATCCGGAAAGAGCACCCTCTCGTCTGTCCTTGCAGGAAGAGAGACTTTTGAGGTGACAGCCGGAGAGGTTGAGTACAATGGTGTTAACCTTCTTGAACTGGATGCCGAAGAGCGCGCCAGAATGGGTCTTTTTCTGGGATTTCAGTATCCTGTTGAGATACCGGGTGTGAGCAACGTCAACTTCATGAAGACAGCTATTAACGAAAAGAGAAAGTTTATGAACCTGCCTCCTCTTTCGGCTGCCGAGTTTCTTAAACTTATGAGGGAGAAGATGGCGGTTGTTGAGATGGACAATTCATTTTCAAGCAGAGGTGTTAATGTGGGTTTCTCGGGAGGAGAGAAGAAGAGGAACGAGATATTCCAGATGGCAATGCTCGAGCCAACTCTTGCTATTCTTGATGAAACAGACAGCGGACTTGATATAGATGCCCTTAGGATTGTTGCTTCAGGTGTCAATAAACTAAAGAGAGAAGACAACGCATTTATTGTCATAACACACTATCAGAGACTTCTGGACTATATCGTTCCGGATATTGTTCATGTTCTCTATGATGGAAGGATAATCAGGACTGCGGGCAAGGAGCTTGCGCTTGAGGTTGAGGAGAGGGGTTACGACTGGCTAATAAAAGCATAGGTACAATGGAGACACAATACAGATACACACCGGAGATTCCCGAGGTGTTCAAATGCAGGGTTCCCCTTCCGGGCACGAGCCAGGCATTTCTGCTCAACGGGGTTCTTACAGAGGAGTACCGCGATCCTGCGGGTGTGGTTGTTTTATCAAACGGCCAGACAGGATTTAAGATTGAGGTCCCTTCGGGCAATACCTCGCCTGACTCAACTCAGATCATTACCGTGAGGGATAACAAGGATACAAGAGCTCTCGCGTTTTCAAACAATATCAGCCTTGGAGCAAACTCAGTATCCAGCTTTCTGATTTGTACCCATACACTTACTCTTGACGAGTTTGTTACAGAGTCTGAGATTACCATCACAGCAAATGAGGGGGCAAATTGCCATATTGTAGTTATGCAGAATGAGCATAATTTTTCTAATCACAAGATTACCTTCAATCTTATTCAGAAGAGAGACTCTTTTGTGAGGATAAATATGGTAACACTGCATGGTGCAAAGATTGAGAACCTGTTTGATGTGAAGCTCGCAGAGCCTGGTGCTTTGTGTGAACTCAACGGAATCTACCTTGCCGACGGCAAGCAGCAGATTACGACAACTATTAATATGAACCATTTGGTTCCGCACTGTCAGTCACGCCAGCTATTTAAGGGTATTCTTGACAATGAGGCCAGGGCTTCGTTTTCGGGAAAAATTGTGGTTTCAAAAGATGCTCAGAAGACTGAGGCATACCAGTCAAACCACAACCTGCTCTTGTCAAGAAAGGCAAAGGTGTATGCTCAGCCTCAGCTGGAAATCTATGCAGACGATGTGAAGTGTTCTCACGGAGCGACAAGCGGACGACTCGACGAGAATGCGCTGTTCTATATGCGCTCCCGCGGGATTGGAGCAGCGGAGGCAAAGTTGCTTCAGCAGATTGCATTTGTCTATGATGTGCTTGAGAAAATAAACAATGAACAGCTCCGGAACAGGCTTCAGGAGATGGTAGAGAGCAGGCTCAGGGGCGAATTCAGCCACTGTGCAAACTGCAGTATGAACTGTTGTTAATAATTCCAAAACTAAAACCCCCATCAAAATAATTATGAAAAAAAACACTATTCTGGTATTTGCGGTGATGATGCTCATGAGCATTTCATCTGTTGCTCAGGTTGGCAAAATTACCGGCAAATGGTATACAATTGACGAGGACGGCAACCGCAAGTCAATTGTCAACATCTATAAAACTCCCGGCGGACAATACGAGGGACAGATTGAGAAACTGCTCACAGGCGACGTGAACCGCAAGTGTGTAGAATGCAAAGGCCCCAAAAATGGCCTCAGAATAGCAGGTATGGTTGTAGTTACAGGAATGACCGTGCACGGAGAGAAACTTTCGGGTGGAAAAATACTCGATCCGGCAAACGGAAAAGAGTATGCATGCACAATGACCTACGATTCTAAAACCGGTAACCTGAAAGTTCGCGGTTCTTTGGACAAATCCGGCATCATTGGAAGGAACCAAACATGGCTAAGAGCTGAAAACCAGTAGAGTTAAGGCTTTTTACCTTTTTGGGGTGTTGATAATTCAGTTAATAAATAAGTGAGATTTTAACCCCCTTATTAACCCATTTAATATATTTTTGTCAAAGTCGATGGAGGGATCCTTCGGCTTTTTCTTTCGACTTTTAATTACATCAGACTTATGAAAACTTATACCTACGAAGAGGCAATGGCATCCAGCCTGGAATATTTCGGGGGAGATGATCTTGCAGCATCTGTGTGGATCAACAAGTATGCAATGAAGGACTCCTTCGGTAACCTTTACGAGCGCTCTCCTGAAGACATGCACAGACGACTGGCTGCAGAATTTGCCCGCATTGAAGAGAGGTATCCGAATCCTATGTCTGCTGATGAGATATACGAACTTCTGAGGGAATTCCGTTATGTGGTTCCTCAGGGAGGTCCAATGACGGGTATTGGCAACACGCACCAGATTGCTTCGCTGTCGAACTGTTTCGTTATCGGGCACAAGAAACCTGCCGACTCTTACGGCGGAATCATGCGCATCGATGAGGAGCAGGTTCAGCTTATGAAGCGCAGGGGCGGTGTTGGTCACGACTTGTCGCACATTCGCCCTGCAGGCAGCCCTGTACTTAACAGTGCGCTAACATCTACAGGCGTTGTGCCGTTCATGGAGCGTTACTCAAACTCTACAAGAGAGGTTGCGCAGGATGGACGCCGCGGAGCACTTATGCTCTCTATCTCAATCAAGCACCCGGATTCAGAGAACTTTATCGATGCCAAACTGGAACAGGGCAAGGTAACCGGAGCCAATGTTTCAGTTAAGATTGACGACGAATTCATGCGCGCAGCTTTGCATGGAAAGTCTTACACACAACAGTATCCGATTGATTCGGAAAATCCGAAGAACATTAAGGAGATTGATGCTCAGTTGCTCTGGAAGAAGATTATCCATAATGCATGGAAGTCTGCAGAGCCCGGTGTTCTTTTCTGGGATACAATTATCCGTGAGTCAATACCTGACTGCTACGCAGATCTTGGCTACAAAACTGTAAGCACGAACCCGTGCGGCGAGATTCCTCTTTGCCCTTACGACTCGTGCCGCCTTATGGCTATTAACCTCTTCTCATATGTAGATGAGCCGTTCACTCCCAAAGCCAAATTCAATATGAGCCTTTTCAAGGATCATGTGAAAAAGGCAATGAGGCTTATGGACGACCTTATTGAACTTGAAATGGAGAAGATTGAGCAGATTATTGCGAAGATAAGTGCAGACCCGGAAGAGGAGGAGGTAAAACTCGCAGAGCTTACACTCTGGAATAAGATCAGAAATAAAACTCTTGGCGGAAGAAGAACCGGTCTGGGAATCACAGCAGAGGGCGATATGCTTGCTGCCCTGGGTCTCATTTACGGAACAGACAAAGCAATTGATTTCTCTGTTGATGTTCAGAAAACACTGGCAGTTGAGGCATACCGTTCATCTACAAACATGGCGCAGGAGAGGGGAGCTTTCCCAATTTTCGAGGCGGCCAGGGAGGTGAACAACCCTATGATTAACCGTATTAAGAAGGAAGACGAGGAGTTGTTCGAGACTATGCAGCGTCACGGAAGGAGAAATATCTCCATTCTTACGATTGCTCCTACAGGAACAACAAGTCTTATGACTCAGACCACCTCAGGTATTGAGCCGGTATTCCTTCCTTTCTACAAAAGGAGAAGAAAGGTTAATCCAAACGACAAAAATGTGACTATCACATTCCGTGATGAGGTGGGAGATGCCTGGGAAGAGTATTTCGTTTTCCATCACAAGTTCCTTATGTGGTGTGAAGTTAACGGACACAAGAGAGAGGATATAATGAAACTCTCTGCAGAGGATCTGGACACTCTGGTTAAACAGTCGCCATACTACAAGGCAGCTTCAAATGACATCGACTGGGTGTCTAAGGTGAAGATGCAGGGACGGATGCAGAAGTGGGTAGACCACTCGATAAGCGTAACGGTTAACCTGCCTTCTGATGCCACTGAAGAGCTTGTTGCAGATGTTTATAAAACTGCATGGGAGTTTGGATGCAAAGGGGTAACTGTATACCGTGACGGATCAAGGTCCGGAGTTCTTGTCTCTGCAACAGAGGGAGAGAAGAAAGAGTCTGTGATCAAGAAGAAAGAGAGACCTCAGTCACTTGAGGCAGAGGTTATCCGCTTCAAGAATGGTGCAGAGCAGTGGATTGCCCTTGTTGGTCTGCTTAACGGTCAGCCTTACGAGATCTTTACCGGTCTTATAGATGAGGATACCAGAAGCATTCCTAAATCTGTAACCATGGGAACGATTATAAAGCAGAAGGACGATGAGGGAAATACCCGCTACGACTTCCAGTTTACAGACCGTTACGGATACAAGAACACTATCGGGGGGATCTCCCATATGTTCAACAAGGAGTACTGGAACTATGCCAAGCTTATATCGGGAGTCCTGAGAAACGGGATGCCTATTGTAGATGCTGTTAATCTCGTGTCTGGCCTTCAGCTTGACAATGAGGCAATCAATAACTGGAAAAACGGTGTTGAGAGAGCCCTTAAGAGATATATTCCGGATGGAACAAAGGCAGATTCCAGCAGAAAATGCGAAAAGTGCGGCTCACACGAACTGGTTTACCAGGAGGGTTGCCTCACCTGCATGTCCTGCGGATACTCAAAATGCGGATAAATGATAGTTTACCCAAAAGCTAAGATTAATATAGGTCTTCGGATTATTGAAAAGCGTGCAGACGGTTTCCATAATCTGGAGACCTTCTTCATTAATGCCGGAAATTCAGACATTCTTGAAGTAACCGAAAGCGACAGGGTGATAATGAACCAGTACGGGCTGGAGCTGGACTCTGCTCCCGGGAAAAACCTCTGTGTTAAGGCATACGAGGTGATGAGGGAGGAGTTTGACATTCCGCCTGTTGAAATTAACCTGTTCAAAAGGGTCCCTTTTGGGGCAGGTCTGGGCGGAGGTTCTTCCGACGCCGCAGGTACAATGGTGGCAATTAACAGGCTCTTTTCCCTGGGTCTGGATAATGACAGGCTTGCTTCGCTGGCTGCAAAGGTTGGCTCTGACTGCCCCTTCTTTATCTACTCTTCCGGGCTCGACGAATCCAAAGGCGAGGGGATGATAGGTACAGGCAAAGGGGAGATACTTGAACCTTTTACAGTTCCATCTTTAGCCGGGCTGGAAATCAGAGTTGAGAAACCGCCAGTTAATGTCTCAACTGCAGAGGCATACCGGGGTGTTATTCCTGCATTGCCGCAAAACAGCCTTAAAGAGCTGCTTCTGCAACCTGTTGAGTTGTGGAGAGATTCTGTAGAAAATGATTTTGAAAGACACATCTTTGAAATGTATCCTCAGATTAGAGAGTTTAAAGAGATGATGTACTCTCAGGGTGCTCTCTATGCATCTATGAGCGGAAGCGGATCTGCCGTATTTGGCATATTCCGCGTTGCCCGCTAGTATTCGTCAAAAATACGCTGGATTTCGCTGCTTCTTTTGCTTTGTGTCATTGCCAGCATGAGAAGAATCCGTGCCTTCTGCGGGCTTTTAAGGCCTGCTACGGGGTACTTCGCATCAAACTCCTCGGCAGCTTTGTCAACACCGCCTGAAATAATTCTGGAAGAGCGCACAAAACGTACTCCCCGGGCGTATCCCCATTCGAGTTCTGCAGCAATGTCTCGGTTGTAATTGCCATGACCCACTCCGGCAAGAACGATTCCGTCCACGCCTGTTTCAATGAGAGCCTTAATAGCAATGTTTGAGGAGAAGGCATAAGACATTATAATTTCTACCTGAGGAAGGTGTTCATCTCTTGAAATTACGAATTCGCTGTTTACAGTGTGTCTGGTAAGGGGAGCACGGTAAAAAACCGGTATTCCGTCTCTCATGTAGCCCAGAGGCCCCAGGTTTGGAGAGCTGAACGCCATAGGATTGACAGTGTTCGATTTTGTAACATCGTCTGCAGAGAAGATATAGTCATTCATCACAACCATAACACCTTTACCCGAAGCTGAAGCTGTTCCTGCAAGCGCAACTGCGTTGTAAAGATTGAAGGGCCCGTCTGCGCTGAGTGAGGTGGATGGTCTCATTGAGCCTGTGAGTACAACCGGTTTTGCATGTTTTACGGTAAGGTTCAGAAAATATGCTGTCTCCTCCATGGTGTCAGTACCATGAGTTATTACAACTCCGTCTGCGAGATTATTTGTAAAAAGGCTGTCGATGGTAAAGAGAAGTTTGAGCCAGATTGCCGGTTCCATGTTCTGACTGGAGATATTGCAGATCTGTATTCCATCGAGTGATGCGAGGTCCCGGATTCCGGGTACTGATTCTATAATGTTTTCTATGCTTATAACTCCGGGTGTGTATGAAGCGCTTGCGGCGCCCTGCGCCGCCCCGGCTATAGTCCCTCCCGTTGCAAGAATTGTTATTCTGGGTTTCTGGCGGGCATTGCCTGCTGTGGAAAAGGCAGTGAAAAGGATTGCGGTTATGAGTAGAATTCGTGTTTTCATAACGCTAAATTACAAAAACTATCGGAACGGAAAATTAAAAAGGCCGTCCACCCTGCTACAAGTGACCGGCCTCCTCTTGTGTACTAAAACCTAAACCTACATCTATTAGATGCACGGCAACTATAAAATGTTGCACGATATGTTAAAGTTTTTTTAATTATTTTTCAAAATTCTCAGAGGGAGGCGGGCAGAGAGATAACCCACAAACCCGACTCCAATGATTATATATGCTATATCCCAGATACTTACAACAACAGGGTATGCGTCAATTATAAAGTTGCCCGGCATATTCACAAATCCAAATTTTTGTTGCAATAAACAGATAACAACACCAAGAACAATACCTGTCCCCATTCCAAGAAGAGAGATCATCCACCCCTCAAGCAGGAAAATTCTTTTAACCAGCTGCTCTCCCGCCCCCATACTTCTGAGGGTCCGGGTGTCGTCCTCTTTTTCAAGGATGAGCATTGAGAGGCTTCCAAAGAGGTTGAAAGAGATTATAATTACCACAAAGAGCAGAATCATGTAAATGGTAAGCTTCTCTGCCTTCATCATTTTGTAAAGGGTCTCATTCTGCATGTAGCGGTCCTTGACCCTGAAACCTTCGCCGAGAGTTTTCTGTATCTCTTCAATGACAGTAGCTCTGTCACTCTCTGTGTTGTAGTAGATCTCAACGGAGGTTACCTCGTCGCCTATTTCAAGCAACTCCCGGGCAACCTCAATTGGTACAAAGATGTATTTCCGGTCAAGGTTTTGCTCTATTGAGAAAATTCCTCCGGGGAAGAGTCTGGCCTGATTTAGTGATGATGCAGGATTTAGCAGGGATACGGGGTTGGTGCGTGAAGGAAAATAGATGTAGAGAGGGTCTGTGAAGTGTGTCCTGATTCCCAGCGAGGCGGCAATGGTTTTTCCTGCAACGGCAAGGGGAACCTCTCCCTCCCGCATTCGGAATTCGCCCTCTGTCATGAACTTTGAAATCTGTGTCTGTGCTGCAAAAACTGAATCAATTCCCTTCATTGTGGCAACAGACTCACCTGATCCGTAGCGGATAAAGACATTCTCTTCTGCAACCGGGCAAAAATGGCCATCTGCAACGAGATCCCTAACTTTATCAAACTCAATGGTCTTAATGCTGAAGCTTTTTCCCTCCGAAGGCACGATAAGTATATCGGCCTCACCGGCACTGTAAAGTGATTTTATGAGCCCTTCAAAACCATTATATACGCTTAGTATCACAACAAGAGCCATGGTTCCCAGGGCAATTCCGGCCGCACTTATCAGCGATATTACATTGATGACGTTGTGTGACTTCTTTGCGAAGAGATACCTTTTGGCTATGAAGAGCGGCAAACGCACTGCTCTGTGTTACTTTTTAAGAAGTTCGTCAATTCTTTCGACATAGTCGAGAGAGTCGTCGATGAAGAATGTTAGTTCAGGAACAATGCGCAGCTGTTTGGAAACCTTCTGTCCCAGCTCGTATCTTAATTCTCTTGCAGAAGAGTTAACAATCTTGATAACCTCCTGTGCCTTTGAAGATGGAAATATGCTCAGGTGAACCCTGGCCATCGAAAGGTCCGGAGAGACCTTGACAACCGTTACGCTCACCATCGCTCCGTTATATGCGTTCATCCCCTTAAGGCGGATTATCTCCGCAAGGTCGCGCATAAGCTGCTTCCCAATTTTCTGTTGTCTTGTGCTTTCTCCCTCCATGTTATTCAACTTTTAGAATGTAATAGTTTTTCTTGCCTCTTTGAACAAGAATGTACTTTCCGTTAAGGAGATCCTCAGCGGTAATGACAGCATCGGGAGAGTCAATTTTCTCCTTGTTAATTGCAACGCCTCCGCCCTGAACCATTTTGCGGCACTCTCCCTTTGAAGGGAATACTGCTGTTTTGGCGGCAAGCATCTCTACAATGTTTTGTCCAAGATCCTCTTTGGAAATGGCAAACTGAGGCACGCCCTCGAATACTGATAGGAATGTATCTTCATCGATAGACTTTAAGGCCTCCGATGTAGACTGGCCAAAGAGAATTCCTGAGGCATCCACAGCTTTGAGATACTCTTCCTCACCGTGAACCATTGTTGTTACCTCTTTTGCCAGGAGCTTCTGGAGCTCTCTTTTGTGAGGTTCTGCCAGGTGGTTCTCAACAGCCGCGCCAATAGTCTCTTTTGAGAGCATTGTGAAGATTTTGATGTAGCGTGCGGCATCCTCGTCGCTTACATTTAGCCAGAACTGGTAGAATTTGTATGGTGTGGTGTATTTGGCATCAAGCCAGATATTTCCCTGCTCGGTCTTTCCGAACTTTCCTCCATCGGCCTTGGTAATAAGAGGGCAGGTAAGTGCAAAAGCCTCACCGCTCTCTTTTCTGCGGATAAGTTCTGTGCCGGTGGTAATATTGCCCCACTGGTCGCTGCCTCCCATCTGCAGGCGGCATCCGTGATGCTGATAGAGGTAGAGGAAGTCAAATCCCTGTACCAGCTGATATGTGAATTCTGTAAAAGACATTCCCTCGCGCTCGTCGCCTGAAATCCTCTTTTTTACAGAGTCTTTGCTCATCATGTAGTTTACAGTGATGTGCTTTCCGATGTCGCGGATAAAGTGGAGGAAGGTGTAATCCTTCATCCAGTCGTAATTGTTTACAAGAATTGCTGCGTTGGGAGCGTCTGAGTCAAAGTCAAGGAATTTTGCAAGCTGATTCCTGATTGCGTTCTGATTATGCCTGAGGGTCTCTTCATCCAGCAGGTTTCTTTCGGAAGATTTCATTGAAGGGTCGCCAATCATACCGGTTGCCCCGCCTACAAGTGCTATTGGTTTATGGCCGCAGGCCTGGAAATGTTTTAGCATCATAATACTCACCAGATGACCAATGTGGAGTGAATCTGCAGTAGGGTCAATACCAACATATGCCGCTGTCTGCTCCTTGAGGAGCTGCTCTTCTGTTCCGGGCATAATGTTATGGATCATTCCTCTCCAGGTGAGTTCTGTAACAAAGTTGTTCATTTTACACTAATTTGGGGCAAAAGTACGGTTTTTTCTTTAATTTTGCAGGGATACAAAACAACTATGAAAAGAACAACATTCTTCCTGCGCCTCCTGCTCCTTAGTGCGGCGTTATTTTCCTTAAGTTTCTTACCCGGCTCGGCCCAGATTCAGACTCAGCCATCGCTCTTCCGGGATATTCAGCCGGACTCTTTAAAAAGCAGAATTGAGAGACTGCCATCCATAAAGGATGTAACAAGACTTGAGAGCGAGCATTTCAAAGATAAATATGTTCTTTATATAGATCAGCCTGTCAGTCATAAGGACCCTTCCCTTGGAACTTTCCGTCAGAGAGTTTTCGTAATGCATGCGGGACTTGACAGACCTACCGTGCTGGTTACTGAAGGATATGGTGCTGCATATGCAGCCAGCCCAAAATACAGGGAGGAGATTTCCAGGTTGTTCAATACAAACATTGTTTTTGTAGAGCACAGATATTTCCTTGAGTCTACGCCTGAGCCACGTGACTGGAAGCACCTCACTGCAGAAAATTCTGCATATGACCTCCATAATGTAACAATGATCCTTAGGGAGGTTTACAAGAAGAAGTGGATTGCAACAGGAATCAGCAAAGGTGGTCAGACAGCTCTTATTTACCGTGCATTTTTTCCGGACGATGTTCATATTACAGTTCCATATGTGGCTCCCCTTTGCAGAGGGGTGGAGGATGGCCGTCACGAGCCGTTTCTGGCAAACTTTGCCGGTACTCCCGAGAAGAGGGCAACTCTTCTGAATTTTCAGAAGGAGGTCCTGCGCAGGCGCCCTGCTCTTCAGCCAATGTTTGACGCACTATGTGCAGAAAAGGGATATAAATTTAACCTTCCAACCGAGCAGATTTATGATTACTCTGTACTGGAGTTTCCTTTTGCCTTCTGGCAGTGGGGCAGCGATCCGGCTCAGATACCGGCTCTCACAGCTTCAGACAAGGATGTTTTTGATTACTGGATGAAGATAAGTTCTCCCGATTACTTTGTTAACGACAGCCCCACTACTTCATTCTTTGTACAGGCCGGCCGTGAACTGGGATATTACGGATATGATACAAAACCTTTTGAGGGGCTTCTTAAAATTAAAAGTGCAAAGGGATACCTTAAGACACTTTTCCTGACAGAGGATGCTCAATTCAAGTTTGACAAGAAGCTTTCAAAGAAGCTTGAAAAATTTATTGCAACTACAGATGCAAAAATGATTTTCATTTATGGTGAGTTCGATCCGTGGTCTGCAGTGATGGTGAGTGAACCAAAATCCACAAATATTGTTGTTTTGACTGATCCTGAGGGAAGCCACAGGGCCAGAATTTCGACATTGCCGGAAGAGAGCAGGCAGAGAGTGATAACGCTCCTCGAAAGATGGCTTCTCGAATAAATTAAATATATGATTGATTTTAAAAAGATTGAAATCTCCGACAAGCCCTGGGTAGATGAGCTTCTTGCCTATTCAGACTTCAGAGGGGCGGAATATTGTTTTACCAACCTTTTTATATGGGATGAGGTTTATCATTCCAGAATTGCACGATACAAAGATTTCATGCTGCTTACTTCGGGAAGCGGAGAGAATACTAAGTATCTCTATCCGGCCGGCAGGGGTGACATGAAAGAGGCTATAGAACTTCTTGAGGCCGATGCAAAGGAGAGGGGTGTTCCTTTTGTTCTGATTGGGATTTCTGCTGAAACTAAATCAAAGATTGAGGAGCTGTTTCCTGGTATTTACGGATTCGAACCGGTGAGGGGCAGCTTTGATTACATATACGAAAGCGAAAAGCTGATTACCCTGTCGGGAAAGAAGCTTCAGCCCAAGCGTAATCACTTGAATAATTTCCTCAAGCTTGAGGGCTGGACTTATGAGGATATCAATGAGACAAATCTTAACGAGTGTATAGAATACACCAACTCCTGGTGCAAAATAAACGGCTGCGGCGAAAACATATCTCTGATGTGGGAGTGCTGTGCTGTTAATAAGGCTCTGTCGCATTTCTTTGAGCTTAAGCTCAGGGGCGGGCTCATCCGTTTTGATGGTAAAATTATTGCCTATACTGTTGGAGAGGCAATAAACTCAGACACTGTAATTGTTCATATAGAGAAGGCCGAATCTGAAATTCGCGGCAGTTATCAGGCAATAAACAATCAGTTTATTCAGAAACTTGCACCCGGATACACATATGTAAACAGAGAGGATGATGCGGGTGACGAGGGTCTGAGAAAGGCCAAGGAGTCCTACTACCCGGCATTTATGCTTGAAAAATTTTATGCAAGTAAAATTTAATTATATTTGCAGTCATAACCATTGCTTATAAGAAGTTGGAACCTCCCAGTAGTTTAACAGATGATTACTTCTCCGTGGGGATGATGCTCGTCCTCATTTTGGCTGTTCATGCCATTATCAAGGCTGGCGAAATCTATCTCCTCACACTTTCCAAACAGGAATCGGACCTTCTCGCGAAAAGAGAGGGGAGCCGTGCAAATGCTCTTCGCACTCAAATGTCCAGACCTGAGCTTCTCTTTGGTACTCTTTTCCAGATTACATTATCGACTGAAATTCTCATTGCAGTAACTGCTGTTTTGCTGGTTTATTCTGCAGGCCCGCTTGCCGGGGCTTTTCTGCTTATAATACTGCTGGCTCTGTTTGGTTATGCAATCCCTGATATTCTCTCCTCTAAGCTTGGCATCAGAGCGGCTCTTATTGCCGCTGGTGCTGTTAAGGTTTTTTCCTGGTTTGCCGGACCTGTAAACAGGGCTCTTTGCTCATTCTCCCGGGAGGTTGAGGAGAGCCGTGAAGAGCGCGATGTGCGCTCTGTGGAGGAGTTTACAGAGGAGGTTGACGAGAATGATGTTGCAGATGTTGAAGAGAAAAGGCTTCTTCTGAGCATTGTGAGGCTCTCAAATACATGTGTGAGCGATATTATGACTCCGCGCGTTTCAGTAGTGGCTCTTGAGTACTCTCTTTCAACAAAAGAGGTACTGGCAAAGGCGGCAGAATGTGGCTTCTCAAGGATGCCCGTTTATGAGAATGTAATAGATAATGTAACCGGATTTCTTTATATCAAGGATCTGGTAGGTTATATTGATCAGGAGGTAGACTGGAGAAAGTATATCCGCAAGGCATATTTTGTTCCGGGGAGTAAAAAAATCAATGACCTTCTTGAGGAGTTTCGTCAGAAGAAAATTCATCTGGCAGTTGTTGCAGATGAATACGGTGGAATGGAGGGTATTGTAACCCTTGAAGATATTCTTGAGGAGATTGTTGGTGAGATTTCTGACGAAAGCGACAAAGTGAGCAAGGGCAGAAAAATGGAAAAAGTTTAAACAAAACGAGATATTAAAATTTTCAGAAATGGGACTTTATTTTAGCAGAGAGCTTGAGAGTGGTGCAACAATTTCTGTTTGGGAGATAACGGAGACAGAAGAGGAGTTGATGAACCTGAGCTCAGTTCCGCATGACGAGCTTGAAGATTTGCTCATAACAAGGAGCAGTGCCAGACGTAAGGAGAGGCTGGCAGTTCGTGCCCTCCTGAATGAACTCTTTGACGGAAAGGTCTATCTTGGTCATCATGATAATGGCAGGCCTTTTCTTCAGAACAGCCTGATAGAAATAAGCATATCTCATACCGGCAGGTATGTTTGTGTACTGACACATCCGGACGATAGCGTTGGGGTTGATATTGAATCTCTTGAGAGAAACTTCTCTGCAGTAGAGAAGAAGGCACTTTCGCCTGAGGAGATAGAGAACCTTAGCGAGAGCAAGCGAAACCTTCACCTTGCAATTCACTGGAGCGTAAAGGAGGCTGTATACAAAAGAATGTCTCTGACTGAGGTGGATTTTGCCCGTCAGATTAATGTAAAAAAATTCTCACCCCGCGAAGAGGGTGAGATTGATGTTGAGTTTATCCATAAGGATGGTACTGTTGAGGAGTTTGAAGTGAAGTACGAAGTCTTTGAAAACCATATCCTTGCCTGGATAGTGGGATAATCTTTATTTCCCGATAATTTGTACTGAGTGGGCCTTTGTGTCCACTTTTTCTATTATGTCAAGAATAACACTGTTTTCGTCAATAACATATGTTTTACGTATGATTCCGTCATACTCCTTTCCCATGAACTTCTTTCTTCCCCAGGCTTCATAGGATTTAAGAATTACTGCCTCCTTGTCCGAAATAAGCGGGAAGGGGAGGCTGAACTTTTCAATAAAGCTCTTATGAGACTTCTCGTTATCCTTGCTTACTCCAATAATATTGTAACCCATTGCCTCAAAGCGGTGATAGTTGTCACGCAGGTCGCACGCCTCTGCTGTACAGCCGGGAGTGTTATCCTTTGGGTAAAAATAGAGCACCAGCTTCTTGCCTTTAAAATCACTCAGTTTAATCTCCTTTCCATCCTGGTCTGTGCCTTTGAAATCAGGAGCTTTGTCGCCAATTTTAATCATAGTTTTTATTTTGCTAAACACTTAATCTGCTCATAAAGTTCAGTTCTGAGGCAAATTGACACAAAAAAAGGCCAACCAAATTGGTCAGCCTTCTCAATTTACCGGAGGTGGAAGATTACATCATTCCGCCCATTCCGCCCATTCCGGGAGCTCCGCCGCCCATTGGCATAGCGTTCTCCTCTTTCTTCTCTGCAAGTACACATTCAGTTGTGAGGAACATTCCTGCTACTGATGCTGCGTTCTCGAGAGCAATGCGGGTTACCTTGGTTGGGTCAATAACTCCAGCCTTGTAAAGGTGCTCGTATTTGTCTGTGCGGGCGTTGTAACCAAAGTCGGCTTTGCCCTCTTTTACCTTTTGAATAACGATGCTTCCCTCAACTCCAGCGTTCTCTACAATCATTCTCAGTGGCTCTTCGATTGCACGTGCAATGATGGCAATACCTGTGTTCTCGTCGTCGTTGTCGCCCTTAAGGGTTTTGAGAGCCTCAATTGCGCGGATATATGCAACTCCGCCGCCCGGTACGATTCCCTCTTCAACAGCCGCACGGGTTGCGCTGAGAGCGTCGTCTACGCGGTCTTTTTTCTCCTTCATCTCCATTTCTGAAGCTGCACCAACGTAAAGAACTGCTACTCCACCTGCGAGTTTAGCAAGACGCTCCTGAAGCTTCTCACGGTCGTAGTCACTTGTGGTTGTCTCCATCTGCTTGCGAATCTGAGCAACTCTCTTGTCGATAGCCTCTTTGTCGCCTGCGCCGTTTACAACGGTTGTGTTCTCTTTGTCAATTGTAATTTTCTCGGCCTTGCCAAGCATCTCAAGAGTAGCTGCATCTAGGCGGAGTCCTTTCTCCTCTGAAATTACTGTACCGCCTGTAAGGATTGCGATGTCCTCAAGCATCTCTTTTCTTCTGTCGCCAAAGCCCGGAGCTTTAACAGCGGCAATTTTAAGTGTCCCGCGAAGACGGTTAACAACCAGGGTTGCAAGAGCCTCTCCGTCTACATCCTCTGCGATGATAACGAGAGCTCTTCCGCTTTGTGCTACCGGCTCGAGAACAGGAAGAAGGTCTTTCATTGTGGAAATCTTCTTGTCTGTGATGAGAATATATGGATTCTCCATTACAGCTTCCATCTTCTCAGGATTTGTCATGAAGTAAGGGGAAATGTATCCGCGGTCGAACTGCATACCCTCTACTACCTTCACCTCTGTATCTGTTCCTTTTGCCTCTTCAACTGTAATAACACCCTCTTTCTTAACTTTGCCCATAGCTTCGGCAATAAGCTTGCCTATTGTTATGTCATTGTTTGCAGAGATGGTTGCTACCTGCTCAATTTTGGTGATGTCATCGCCAACAGCCTGACTCTGGCTCTTGAGAGAGGTGACAACAGCTTCAACAGCTTTGTCAATACCTCTTTTAAGATCCATTGGGTTTGCACCTGCAGTTACATTCTTAAGACCTACTGTGATGATTGACTGTGCCAGAACGGTAGCTGTAGTTGTGCCGTCTCCGGCCTGGTCTGCTGTTTTTGAAGCAACCTCTTTAACCATCTGCGCACCCATGTTTGCAAAACGATCTTCGAGTTCAATCTCCTTGGCAACTGTAACACCGTCCTTGGTTATCTGAGGTGAGCCGTACTTCTTGTCAATTACAACGTTTCTACCCTTTGGGCCAAGTGTAACCTTTACTGCATTTGCCAATGCATCAACGCCCTCTTTCATAAGGTTGCGGGCTTCAAGGTTGAATTTTATCTCTTTTGCCATAATATCTTTAAATTTTAAATGTTTAAGTGATTAATTAAGAACTGCAAGAATGTCTGACTGACGCATCATAAGATAGTCTTTGCCATCTACATTGATCTCTGTTCCGGCATACTTGCCATACAGAACATTGTCACCAACTTTAAGTTCCATTGGCTCGTCCTTTTTGCCAGTTCCAACGGCAACAACTTTGCCTGCCTGAGGTTTCTCCTTGGCTGTGTCGGGAATAAAAATGCCGCTTGCTGTTTTTGTTTCGGCCTCTTTAGGCTCTACTAAAACTCTGTCTGCTAAAGGTTTTACGTTCATAATTAAGTAATTTGATTAATTATATTAATATTTGTTTGATTTTAATTTTTCACAGAGCAGTAAACACAAAAGCGGTGCCAAATGCAATTACTGACAAATTGTCGGTGCCAGGTTTAAAAAATATTTATATTTGCACGCCCTCTAAGGAGAGGTTCTCTCTCCTCATGACGTATAATATTTTGATTTTATGATTTATATTATCATGCCTGTGATATTCATTGCAGGGATTATTGCGATAGCTTTTGAAGATGCATTGCGGATTAACAAGGCTGCTACAGCCATTGGGATGAGCGTACTTTTATGGATGATGGTTCTGGCGGACGGGACAAACATGTTCAATATGAATGGTTCTGAAATGCTTGAAACAATGATAAAAAACATACCATCATTTTCTGAGTTGTCTGTAAGTGAACAGGTTTATAAGTTTCTTGAGTTTTCAATAGTGGAGTCACTGGGAGATGTGTCGGAAACATTGTTTTTTGTTTTAGGTTCTATGGCAATTATCGAGCTTGTAGATTCGCACGGAGGCTTTGAGATAATCGTTAATTCAATTACAACCAGAAACAAAAGAAAGCTTTTGTGGATTATCTCTTTTCTTACTTTTTTCCTGTCATCTTTACTGGGGAACCTTGCAACCGTAATTGTAGTTGTTGCTTTGCTCCGGCGTATCATTGGTGAAAGGGCAGACAGGCTGATATTTGCCGGGATGACAATTATTGCTGCCAATGCCGGCGGAGCCTGGTCTCCAATAGGAGATGTCACAACTTTGCTTTTGTGGACAGGCGGGACAATTACTGTTCTGCATCAGGTTACTCAATTAATTTTACCCAGCCTTGCCATGATGAGTGTTCCGCTTATATACACTACTTTCACCTTCAGTAAGGATGCCGTTTGCAAGAGTCCAAAGCAGGAAAAGCAGGATCCCTTCCTTGCGAAAATTGACCCCCGTTTCAAGAGGATGCTCCTTGTTACCGGCTTGATTTCTCTCGGTTCTGTTCCGGTTCTGCAGAGTCTCCTTCATCTTCCTCCTTTTATGGGAATACTTCTGGGTCTTTCAATAATGTGGGTAATGACAGACCGCAGATGGACAGGCAGGATGATTCCGGTAATTCAGGAGCTGCGGGTTCAGCGGGTCTTTTCAAGAATTGATGTTCCCACTGTTCTCTTTTTTCTTGGTATCCTCATGTCTGTGGCTTCACTTAAAACAGCAGGCCATCTGGGACAAATGTCAGGTTTTCTGGACTCAGTAATGCCCTCTCCGGAAGTTATAAGTTTGGTGCTGGGTGTCACATCTTCGTTTCTGGATAACGTAGCACTGGTTGCAGGTACAATTGGTATGTACCCGTTGGCGGCGGCAGGCCCCTTCATGACTGACGGCAATTTCTGGACATTCCTGGCATACTGTGCAGTTACAGGTGGCAGCATTCTTATTATTGGATCTGCATCAGGTGTAACTGTTATGGGGCTTGAGAAGATTCCGTTCGGATACTATCTGAAAAAATTCTCCCTGCTTGCACTTCTGGGATATTTCGCGGGAGCGGCAGTTTACCTTATGCTTTTCTGAAAACGGGATAGTCTGATATTCTCGTTATATTTGCATTGAACTAAGGTTATTTGCAATGAACGACAACGAGAAATTTATGAAGGCGGCTCTTCAGGAGGCTCTGAAGGCTCTGGACTCAGATGAGGTTCCGGTAGGGGCGGTAGTAGTTTGCGAAGGGAAGATAGTTGCCCGTGCACATAATCTCACCGAGAGACTAAATGACCCCACTGCGCATGCAGAGATGCAGGCAATTACTATGGCCACCTCTGCGTTTGGCGGGAAATACCTCGAAACTTGCACCCTGTATGTAACTCTGGAGCCCTGCTCTATGTGTGCCGCAGCTCTTAACTGGGCTCAGATAGGGAAGGTGGTGTATGGCGCTTCAGATCCAAAAAGAGGGTTCTCGCTTTACTCTCCATCGTTGCTACATCCAAAAACAATTGTTGAGTGCGGAGTTATGGAAGAAGAGTGCTCTTCTCTTGTAAGAAATTTCTTTAAATCAAAGAGAGGCTGATATGGTTGAACTCATACAGGATTACGGATTTCTTGGATTGTTTATGGGTGCCTTTCTGGCTGCAACCGTTATCCCATTCAGCTCAGATATTCTCATGGTGGGAATGATGCTTGGAGGGATGAACCCCATACTGGCGTTCTTTGCAGCAACGCTTGGAAACTGGCTTGGGGGGCTGACTTCCTATTATGTAGGGCATCTTGGCAGATGGGACTGGATTGAGCGGTGGTTCAGGGTTAAGGAGGAGAGTCTTCTCCGGCAAAAACACTGGATTGACAAATATGGAAGCATAATTGCTTTTTTCAGTTGGGTTCCCTTTGCGGGCGATTTGCTAGCCGTTGCGCTGGGCTTTTACAGGGTCAATTTCACAAAGACAGCACTCTACATGCTGGCAGGTAAAGCTGTGCGCTTTGCTTTCTGGGTTCTGCTGTACCATTTGTTTGGTGAGGCAATCCTGGAGTTTAAGTTTCTATAATTTTTTTTGCACTTTTTAAAAAAAGCAATATATTTGCACCCTCAAACTAAAACCATATTGACCTATGGTGTAATGGTAGCACTACTGATTTTGGTTCAGTCAGTCTAGGTTCGAATCCTGGTAGGTCAACTTGAGAACGAAGGTGTTTCAGCAGATTGTTGAAACACCTTTTTTCTATCTTTGCGGTGAAATGAGAAGTTTGCATTACGACATATCTGTTATCATGCCTGTATACCGGGTCGAGGGTCACATTGAGCAGACCCTCTCTTCACTTGCAGCGCAAACATTCAGAAATTTTGAACTGATTCTGGTTGATGACAGGGGTGGTGATGCCAGCATTGATAAGGCTTTAGCCCTTCTTGAGGCTTCGGTATTAAAGGATGACTTCAGAGTTGTGGAAAATCCCTCAAATCTGGGAGTGTCGCTCTCAAGGGGCAGGGGCCTTGAAGTTGCATCAGGCGAATATGTGATTCATCTTGATTCCGACGACTTTTTTGAGCCTGATATGCTCGAAATAATGTACAGAAAGAGTGTTGAAGAGGGAGCAGATATTGTTGTCTGCGGATTCGTCAAGGAGTTCGGCACAAAGGAAGAGCCGTCGGGTGCATTCCAGTTTGCCGGCAAGGGAGAGCAGGCCCTGACATCTGCAAGGGGAAAGGAGGAGTATATAAGGCTCATGCTTGAAAATTCCAGGCCGTCTGCTCTGTGGAACAAGCTTGTAAAAAGGGAGCTGTACACAAATGAAAATATTGGGTTTGATCAAAACCTCAGGGACGATCTCTCGGTTTCTCCCCTGCTGATTCTTGCAGCTAAGAAAATCGCATTTGTTGAGTTGCCACTTGTGCATTATGTAATGTATAATTCAGCATCTGTTTCTGCATCTGCAGGTCATCTTCTGCTTATAGCAAATACGCTTAAGTTTCTGGAAAAGAGATTTGAAGAAGAGGGAGTTGATGCCGGAAGAGAGCTGTTTGCATATAAGAATCAGACGCGAAGAAGGCTGCTTTTGCATAAGCAGGTAAAGGGAGAGGATATTGCAAAATATCTTGAACTCTTTCCGGAAATTAATGATCAGATTCTAAATGGAAACAATCCTGAAAAGAAACATCATTACAGATTGTTTGCCAGGCTCACTGCCGGGGGTGATTCTGCGATGTTCAGGTTTGTCAGGTTTTTACTCAGATTTATTTAACCAGTTCCAGCAATCTTGCGGCCCTTTTTTCAAAAGTAAAGTGTGTGCGGATTCTCTCTGCCTGAGCGGCTCTGTCTGTATTCGAGAGTGCTCTGTTAACCGCCTCAACGGCGCTCTCCAGTGCCATGTTTTCCCCTGTAGTTTTGAAGCTGTCACCAGTGAGAGCAAATACCGACTCTCCAAGTCCGCCTGTAACCTCAGGCATGCCTCCGGCTCTGGTAATAACCGGGATGCATCCGTGATTCATTGCCTCGGCAAGGGCAAGTGAGAAGCTCTCCCTTCTGGAAAGCTGACAATAAACATCTGACTGGATATAGAATTTTCTTAGACGGGCATGCTCAACTTTTGGAATTATGGTGAGATTTGAGGGAATCTTTCCTGTAAGAAACCAGATTCTGTCCATGTCTGCTCCAACAAGTGTGAAGTTGCAGTGTGGCATTGCTGCCGCAAGAGCGATAAACCGGTCAACTCCTTTTATATGAAAACTCTGAGGTGATGCTGCAAGGGCCACACAAAGAACTCCCGGTCTTCCTCCCGGTTTATTTACAGTCGCCGGCTCAAATCTTATTCCGTTATAAATTATCTCTGTGGCTGCGCCAGGTGCCACAGCTTTAACAACCCTCTCCACATATTGCGAAACGCACAGATTTAAGGTTGCAAGTTTCATGGAGATTCTTGTCATAAACCCTCTTACCGGATTTACAAAACTGCCGTATTTGTATTTTTTTACCCTGCATGTATCATAACCGCCAATCACCAGATAACACTTTTTACGAGCAAGCCTGGAGAAAATGGCCGGCAGAAATGAATGGTAGTCTGCAAACCATATATAGAGAACATCATGTGAATTTATTTGCGTAAGAAGAAAGAAGAACTCCTTTATGAGGGCAAAAAACTGCTTCAGGGGAGTGGTATTGTCTACCTCAAGGCTGGTGACAATGTGCCTGCCTGAGAGTATCTCCAGATCTCCGTTTATGAATGTGGAGGTTCTGGTATAGATGAACAGAATTCGTCTTGGTTTCTCCTCCATTACCGGGTTTTGTGTACAAGAATTGCGTTGGCAACCTTTCTCTGGCCCATGTTGTCAAAAAGTTTGTTGTCGGATGGGTGATTAACAACACCGTTGTCTGAGCCTCCTGCAACATACATTGTTGTAGAACCTCCCCCGTCAAGGTTAATTGCATAATCTGCCCCCAGCCATTTCATAATCTGCTGAAGCTCCGTAAGAGAGACTCCGGCAGCCTGAGCGTTCCTTCCGTCTGCAGTTAGCAGAAGAATGGTTCCGTCTGCCTTTTTACCAACGGCACTCCTCGGGTGACGGGCTGTGTAAAACGAAGATTTGTCAAGCTTAAGATCCCTGCCGGCCACTCTTAAAATTGGCCCGGTCGTGATAACCTCCTGTGCCTGGATATACTTTTCCCACTCTCTGAGTTCGTCTGCCTTTAGAATGAAGAGTTCTCCCCTGAATATTGCAAGAGCTCCCAGCTGGTGCATCGCCCTCTTGTTGCCTGTTATGGTATTTGGGGCAAGCTGACGGTTTTCTTTTCTGATGTAGTCAACAGAATTGTAGTCCTCAGTATTGTGAGTGTAGTTGAACTTAAAGAAGGAGCCGTTTATTGCTGCAATCGCTCCGGATTCCGAAGCCATAAGACTTGTCTCTTTAAGAACAGGACTGGCAAAAATTTCAATTCGCGCATCTGAACCGGGCTTAATCTCAATGACAGAGATAAACTGACTGGAGGCGAAAAGCTCGCCTGAAGAAAAATGTACCCATTTATGATCAATACCTGCAGAAACAGATTTAGTGTTCCATGAAGCAGCGGAAAAAGTTGTTGAATCATTCTGGCCCTTCACCCCAAGGGTGAAAAGCATGAAAAACAACAAAAGAATCTTTTTCATTATTACTGGATTTCTATGATTGCTTCAGATACATTGATTATGTAGTCACCGGCTTTTTCGCACTCTGCAACTATATCCATATAGTAGACCCCTGTCTGGTAGCCGTAAGTATTGTTCTCAAGGTTAAAGAGGTGCTCCTCCTTGAGGATATTGCGGTATTCGTTGATTTGCTCTTCAGAATCGACTGCATTTGAAATACCGTCAATCTGGGTGTAGCCTCTGTCAAGATTTTCAATCATATTGTCAAAGGCTTTCTCAAGCAGTACAAACATATGGTCAAGTTTTTCGCAGATATCTGAGTTAAATGATTTCTTATGAACACGAAGTCTGTTAAGGATTCTTGCAATGTTATATCCAGAGTCGCCCATGCTCTCAATCTCGCTAATAATCTTATACATTGCCTGCAGTCTTCTTCCGCTCTCCTCGCTCAGTTCGCTTTCAGAAACATTGTTGAGATAGTTTGCAATTTCAAGCTCCACTTTGTCTGTAATTTGTTCATAGTGCTCAATTTTGTTGTACAACTCTTCGAACTTCTCAGTGTCGCATAGTCTTAGAGCCTCTCTCGCATAAACAAACTGCTGTTTTTCAAGTTTTGCAAAATCTGTTATCTCCTGCTTTGCTTGTGAAAGTGATAGTTCTGCAGTGCTGAGAATACCTCCCTGTATGTATTTGAGTCGGAAAACCTCCTCTGTCTCTTTTGACTTAATTACCGAGCTAACCAGTTTAACAATCTGAGGTGTAAACCAAACCAGCAACATCGTGTTTGTTACGTTGAAGAGAGTGTGCAGGAATGATATTCCATATAAAGTTGCTTCCGAAGATACAAAGGGGTCAAGTCCGGAAACAGCTATCGTAATTTTAGAAACAATGAACAGGACAGGCCTGTACAGAATAAGCACCCATGTTACCCCGAAAATATTAAAGACGGTGTGTGCCAGCGCGGCCCTCCGGGCCGAGACATTGGCTACTGCCGCAGCTATGTTTGCGGTTATTGTTGTTCCTATGTTTTCTCCCAGAACCATTGCGGCAGCCATCTCAAACGGAATCCATCCGTAACTGCTCATTACAAGAGTAAGTGCCATTGTAGCGCTTGACGACTGCATCACTATTGTTAGGAGCGTACCCAGCATTACAAAAGCCAGGATTGAGAGGAATCCGTTATGTGTCCAGCTCTGAAGGAATTCAAAAATTTCTGGATTAGACTTCAGATCCGGTACAGAGTCTTTCAGGAATGAGAGTCCAAGGAAGAGGAGTGCAAAACCAATTATCAGCTCTCCGGTTGATTTTCTCTTTTTGGACTTGAACATCATAAGGGTGAAGCCAATCGCAATAAGAGGAATCGAAATTGTTGAGATGTCAAATTTGAATCCCAGAAGCGATATTATCCAGGCTGTTACTGTTGTTCCAATGTTCGCTCCCATGATTACTCCCACAGACTGGGCGAGAGAGAGCAGACCGGCATTCACAAAGCTTACAACCATTACGGTTGTGGCGCTGGAAGACTGGATAATTGCAGTAATAAACAGACCGGTTAATACCCTTTTGAAGGAGTTTGATGTCATTGCAGCCAGAATGCTGCGCATCTTGTCACCTGCAACCTTTTGCAGGGCCCCGCTCATTAAAGTCATACCATACAGGAAGAGACCAAGTGAGCCGAGAAGTTTCAAAATCTGAAATGCTGCGTCCATAATCGTGTAGGAATAGTTTATGACGACAAATATAATTCTTAAAATGATGTGATTCATAATTATGATTCTTATTTATTACCTTAGCGGGCAAAACCTGCTACAGATGAACCGCATATTTTGTATTTCACTGCTCACTTTTCTGGCAATGTTGTTTGCGGGTAAATCTCAAGCACAATTCTACTCAACCGGAAGCGATCCTGCCGGGTTGAAGTGGATGGAAATCAAAACTAAAAGATATAATGTTATATACCCTGCAGAGATAGACTCTCTTGCCAGGAGGTATGCCTTTTTGCTGGAAAAAACCGCAGATGCAGTTAACAGACCTCTTGGTGCAAAGCCACGCAGGTTACCAGTGGTTCTTCATCCTTACAATGTTCTAAGTAACGGACTTGTAACATGGGCTCCCAGACGTATGGAGCTAATTACAAACCCTCCCTCGACCGGAAGTTATTCCCAGAACTGGGAGAAGCAGCTTGTGCTTCATGAAAGCAGACATGTCGCTCAGATGACTATGTTTGAGAGGGGGATCTTCAGACCGGCAATGTGGCTGCTGGGAGAACAGGCGCCAGGTATTGGAGCCGGACTCTATATCAATAAATGGGCGCTTGAAGGGGATGCAGTAGCATCAGAAACTGAGCTATCTTTCTCAGGAAGAGGCAGGGACCCGGGGCATCTGGTTTACTATAAGGCCGCATTCCTTGACGGTGATTACCGCAACAGACAGAGATGGGCATTTGGCTCTTACAGACAATACACACCGGACGATTATAGTCTGGGTTATCTTCTTCACTCAACTATCAGGTTCAGGACCGGAAATTACCATTTCATGGGTGATCTTACCAGGACACTTGTTGACAACTGGATTAACCCTGCAGGCTCCTCGGTGTCGTTCAGAAAATCGTCGGGCCTGAATCTGGATGACAATATCAGAGAGAGTATCAAACTTATGTCTGCATACTGGCGCAGGGAGGATTCTGTAAGGGCTCCGTTTACACCTCTGGAAAGTGTTACCTACCGTACAAGAGATTATGTTACTTATAAGTCTGTTATTCCGGTTTCTGCCGATTCGGTCTATGCCGTGAAGGCAGATATGAATGAGGCAAAGTGTCTTGTAAGAGTTGATGAGTCAGGAAGGGATGTAACACTTACGTTTGTTGGTTTTATGGGAAGCGAACCGGTCTACAGCAGGGGTAAAATATACTGGAGCGAGATGATTCCTTCGCTCAGATGGGAGCACGAGAGTTTTTCTGATATTATCGAGTTTGATCTGAGTACAGGAAATACTAAAAGGCTCACAAGACATCAGAATTACTCAAATCCTGCATTTACGCCGGATGGGGATACTCTTTTTGTTGTAGAGTACCACCGGGCGGGAGGCTCCTCCCTGGTTCTGATGGAGCGGTCAAATTTAATGCGAAAGGTATCCTATCCTGCTCCCGGTAAGGGACAGATAAGAGAGTCCGTATCTGTTGGAGGGAAAATTTACTCTACTGTAATTACTGAAAAGGGAATGGGGATTTTCTGCCTTGACCCTTTGGCTGCAGAGTGGGAAAGAGTGATTCCGGAACAGCATCAGAATATTGAGAGGCTCTCTGTTATGGGGGATGCAATGATCTTCTCCAGCGACCTTGAGGGAACAAACGATATTTACCATTTTGAGCCAGAATCGGGGCAGCTCAGGAGGCTTACAACCTCTAAACTCTCTGCCGTATCACCATTCTTTTGTCCCAAAGAGCAGAGCCTTTACTTTTCTGACTATACTAAAAGCGGATATCAGCTTGTTAAGGTTATGGTGGATTCTCTGGACTGGAAGCCGGCAGATTTTTCAAAACCGTTTAAATATGTTTTTGCAGACAACCTGTCCATGCAGGCCGGTTTCAATATTGATACCGTTAAGGTTGAGGGGCTTCATGACTTTGAATCCAAACCATACAAAAAGGGTGAGCACCTGTTTCGTTTTCACTCGTGGACTCCAATGTATATAAACATAGATAACCTGCGAAATATTTCATACGACAACTTTTATGATGCGGTATCCTTAGGGGCAACTCTTTACTCTCAGAACTCACTGGGAACTGCCACAACAATGCTTGGTTATTCGTACCACAATAAGTTCCATGCCGGTCACATGAGATTTACCTACCGGGGATTTTTTCCTGTCTTCGAGTTCAAGCTGGATGTCAATGACCGTGACAAGCAGCGGATTTTCCTTGTTTCGGGCGACCTCTTCAATCCTCAGATGGTAACAGACACTGTTGCAGGGTCTCCGTTCGTAAGTGCATCAATGCTTGCTTATGTACCGCTTAACCTCACAAACGGGGGATGGGTGAGAGGACTTATACCAAGGCTTTCCTGGAGGTATTCAAATGACTCCTATTTCTCTTTCAGGGAGGGGAAATATCAGGATTATCAGCATATTGTGCTTGGGTTACAATATTATCAGGTGCAACGGATGACCAAGCGGAATATATTTCCAAAATGGGGATACGGGGCAAATATTCAGTATAATATGATGCCTTTTGCTGGAGAGAATTTTGGGTCCACTCTTTATGCCAACGGTTACGGCTATATGCCGGGATTGCTTAAAAACCACGGTATAAAAGTATCTGCCGCCTTCCAGAAACAGTTCTATAACGGCAAGCGATACCTTATGAGAAATATTGCTCCCTCTCCGCGGGGATATAATCAGCATTTCAGCATAACCTACGCATCTGTTTTCACAGATTATGCATTTCCTATTTACCTGGGCGACCTTACCCTCTCCAGGCTGCTCTATCTAAAGAGAGCGCAGATTATTCCGTTTTTTGACTGGGCATACAGCCACGGAATGAATGATTTCAGACATATGTATTCAGGCGGGGCCGATTTTCTGGTTGACTTCAATATTTTCAACATATCTCTTCCCCTTACCGCGGGGATAAGATACATCAGAACAGGGGAGAGCAGAAACATCTTTCAGCTGATTTTTCAAACTCCATTATTATGATACACTTCAGGCATATAAATACTCTTAATCCATTTGACTGGTTTCTGATTGCGGGAGTGGTAACATTCAGCCTTCTCTACTCTGTGCTTTCACAAACATTTGATGCTCTGGGAATGATTGCCGGTGTCTCAGGTATTGTCTGCGTTGTTCTGGTTGCAAAAGGAAATATATTTAACTATCTCTTCGGGCTGATAAATGTCTCGCTTTATGCCTGGATTGCATTTAAGGCAGAGCTTTACGGAGATGCTCTGCTGAATGCCTTTTATTACCTTCCAATGCAGTTTGCGGGGTGGTACAGCTGGATAAGAAAAAGAGAGGCAGATGAATCTGTCACGATTGTGGCAAGACGCCTTACCATCAGGCAGAGGTATCTTCTCACTGCTGTTTCTGTCTTAACCGTTATTGCAGGAGCCTTTCTGCTGGATATGGTAAATGACCCTCAGCCTGTAAAGGATTCGGCAACCACAATTCTTTCAGTAATAGCAATGTTCCTAATGGTCAAGGTCTACATGGAGCAGTGGATTCTGTGGGTTGTGGTAAATGTGATAAGCATCGTAATGTGGAGTATCTCCTTTATAGAGGGAGAGCCTCACTCAATGCTAATGATAATAATGTGGATATTCTACCTCGCAAACTCAGTAAACGGATGGATCTTGTGGGTGAAACTTTCGGAAGAGGGTCACTCTGTTTTAAAGTGATTTTCCAGAATTGCCGCTACCTTTTTTCCTGCAATTTTTGCAATTTCATCTGCAGATGCCCTGCGGATTTCGCTAAAACTTTTGAATTTTGCCAGTAGCTTTTCACGTGTCTTTTCGCCAATTCCCTTAATTTCGTTAAGTTCAGACATAACCTGACCCTTACTCCTTCTGTTGCGGTGATGTGTTATACCAAAACGGTGAGCCTCGTCTCTCATTTGCATAATTACCCGCAGGGTTGGTGAGTTTTTATCAAGAAACAGAGGATGAGGGTCACCGGGGACAATTAGCTCCTCGAGTCTTTTTGCAATCCCCACCAGTTTAATCCTCTTTTCAAGTCCAATCTCCTGTAAAGCCTCATAGGCAGCGTTTACCTGTCCGCGCCCTCCGTCAATCACAACAAGTTGCGGAAGAGGAGTCTCCTCCGCTGTGAGTCTTGAATAGCGCCTGTTGATAACCTCTTTCATCGTTGCGAAGTCATTTGCGCCCACTACACGCTTTACATTAAAATGCCTGTAATCTCTTTTGCTGGGAACACCATCCCTGAAGACCACGCAGGCAGACACAGCAAATGTTCCCTGAATGTTTGAATTGTCGAAACACTCAATATGTACCGGCATTGTATCAAGTTCCATGTCCCTTTTTATTGCAGATAGAATCCTCTCCTTATGCTCGTCGGGTCTGAGAATCTCCTCCTGCTTAATCTTTTCAATCTTGAAAATCTTTGCGTTCTTTAGGCTGAGGTCCAGAAGGCTG
>Ga0351881_1065_pt1 | contig 30474 bp, 26 predicted proteins | sample BONcelFGM3001E15_FD_206769 | JGI IMG/M metagenome (GOLD analysis project Ga0351881, IMG submission 206769) | Enriched cells from coal bed in the Powder River Basin, Montana, United States - BONCAT cells FGM rep3 HSBNCT.FGM.300.1.E15 ...
CACCGTCGTAGCGCTTGAACTCTGGATGAGGGACGTGAATCCCGCGCCGACCAGCATGGATGTGACACGGTTTGTCGTGATCTTTTCGATCAGGGTCTTCAGCAGACCGAGGGACAGCTTCTGGAGGGAATCGCTGAGGAGATAGATGCCGTAAATAAAAAGGCCGAGACCGCCGAGGATGCTGAAAAGAATTTGAGGACCCATAAGCCTTATCAATTAATAGCTGATTACAACATGTTACAAAAATGGCAGGCCTTGACGGCCCCGCTTTTTCAGGGGCAGATCCAGCGGGATGAGATGGAGATGTTCGAAGGGGGTCTTGTTCATCATAACCATATTTTTTTACTCATGTATTGCCAAGGCCTGGCCTTCCCTGCGGTCCCGTCAGATCTGGGCCATCAGGTCCCCGTCCGTGCGCTTCAGGCGGCGGCGGTACAGCAGGATGCCCACGCCCGCGATCGTGCAGAAGAGGCCCAGCATCCCGAAGAAGTGATGCTTGTCCATGATATCCCAGTAACTTCCGATATAGCCGGCCAGAAAGTTCCCGGCAAATTGGGCAAGGAACCAGACCCCCATCATCATGGAGACCATTTTCAGTGGCGCGAGTTTCGTGACGAGGGACAGGCCGATGGGGGAGAGAAAGAGTTCGCCGAGCGTCATGACCAGCGTGCCGGCGATCAGCCACCACATGCTGACCGGCGTTCCGTCCGTCATGTAGGACAGGGCCGCCGGCGTCATGATGAAAAATGAGACGCCGAGCAGGACGCAGCCCAGCGCCATTTTGAGGATGGAGTCCGGTTCGCGCCCGATACGGGACAGCCATGACCAGAGCCGCGTCACGAAGGGGGTCAGCATGAAAATAAAAAGAGGGTTCAGGGACTGGAAAAAGGGCGCCGGGACTTCCCAGGGGCCGATGCGGCGGTCCGTATCTTCGTCGGCCCATAGCGCCAACGTGTTTCCCTGCTGTTCGAAGGCGATCCAGAACACGATCACAAAAAGGCAGACGCTCACCAGCGCCAGAATACGTCGTTTGTCATCCGCCAACAGACCTTCTGTTCCATGAGGATCATCGGCGAGGCGGATTGACGGCTCCGGCGCGATGACAACGGGATCGAGATGGCGCCCGCCGGCCAGATAGACGATGAGGCCCAGCGCCATGCCGATGCCGGCCAGCGTGAAACCGTAATGCCAGCCGTAAACGGCCCCGACCGTGCCGCAAAGCAGCGGTGAGAGAAACGCCCCCAGGTTGATGCCCAGGTAGAAGATGTTGAACGCCCTGTCCCGCCGCGCATCACCGGGAGGATAAAGACTGCCCACCTGGGTGGAGACGTTCGGCTTGAAGGCGCCGTTGCCGAGGATCAGGAAAAGCAGCGCAACAAAAAACAGCGATTCAAAGGCCATCATGAAATGGCCAATCATCATGAGAACCCCGCCCAACACGACGGATTTGCGCTGTCCCAGCCAGCGGTCCGCGATGATTCCGCCCAGAAACGGGGTAAAGTAAACGAGGCCCGTATAGAGGCCGTAGATTTGCGATGCCTGACCATGCGAAAAAAGCAGTTGCTTGGTCATGTAGAAAATCAGCAGGGAACGCATGCCGTAATAGGAGAAGCGCTCCCACATTTCCGTGAAGAACAGGATATAGAGGCCCTTGGGATGACCGAAAAGGGTTTTGCCGTTCATGCAGTCAGGACGCGTCCTTTCTGACGCATCCTCCGCCGAAAAGTTTGGCCAGCCCGCCCAGTGAGGTTTCACGGTAGAGGGAAGGCAGATCGCGACCGGTCTGTTTCATGACCTCCACGGCCTGGTCGAAACTCACCAGATGGCGTCCGTCGGAGAGCAGCGCGTATTCCGCGCAGGCCAGTGCGGTCAGGGCGGCGAACACGTTGCGTTCGATGCAGGGAATCTGCACGAGCCCGAAAATCGGGTCGCAGGTCAGGCCCAGATGGTGCTCCATGCCGATTTCGGCCGCATACTCGATCTGGTGCGGCGATCCGCCCATCAATTGTGCGGCGGCGGCCGCCGTCATCGCGCAGGCAACGCCGACCTCGCCCTGGCAGCCCACTTCCGCACCGGAAATGGAGGCGTTCTTCTTGACGACGTTTCCCACCAGGCCGGCGGCGGCCAGCGCATTGAGGATGGCGCCATCGCTGTGCTTCATTTCCTGTTGTAAATAAAAAAGCACTGCCGGCAGAACGCCGCAGGACCCGCAGGTCGGCGCGGTCACCACTTCGCCGCCGCCGGCGTTGTGCTCCGCGACGGCCAGGGCATAGGCCGAAATCAGCGCCGTGCGTCTTTCGCCTTCGCGCAGTCTTTTCGCTTTGACAAGCGTATTTGCAGCCTTGCGCTGCAGATGCAGGCCCCCGGGCAGGCTTCCCTCCATACTCAGGCCGGCCTGGACGGCATCACGCATTTTCATCCAGGCAAGGCGAAGATGCTCCCAGAGCGCCTTGCCTTCTATCTCATAAGCCATGTTCCACAGGGGTTTCCCTTCCCTGTCTGCCCAATCGAGAATTTTATCCATTGTATCGCATGGATAGATCGAGGGGACTTCCGTTCCCGGTCCGTTTTCCTCGCCCAGCTCCCCGCCGCCGACGCTGAAAACTCTCCAGGCGTCCGTGATGTTTCCGCCCGCATCGCGCGCTTCGAAACGCATTCCATTGGGATGGAACGGCAAAAAGGCCTCGTTCCATTCGACCTCGCAGGCGAGGGGCTTAAGACCCTCGATGACGGCCAGGTCCGTCAGGTGTCCTTTGCCCGTCAGGCTCAGGCTGCCGTATAGCGTCACTTTGACGGAGTGGGCCTGTGGATGCCTGCCGCCGAACATTTCCGCAGCGCGCCTGGGGCCCATGGTGTGGCTGCTCGAAGGTCCCATGCCAAATCGAAAGAGCTCCTGCAGTGATTGCATGCCTGGTTCTCCCGTCCGTCAGAAATCCACGCTGTGATATTCCACCCAGGGCTTGATCCGGAGCAGGTTCGCCTCCTGCATTATTTCCAGTCCGAGGATGAACAGGGCAAACAGAAACGCCGCGAGGCAGACCAGTCGCAATGTCGTGCCCCGGGTCCGATCCATCACGACAATCAGCGTCGGCAGGATGCCGAACAGAACGACAATCCCCACGCCGCCTACGATGTCGAGCGCCTTCAGAAAGATGTCGGGATAGATCAGCGCCGTCAGCAACGGCGGAACAAAAGTGAGCGCGATGACAAGTTGCCGGTTTTTAATGCGGAACGAGTTTGCCAGCAGGTCGCGGATGAAGCTCTGCAGGCCCAGAGCGTTGGCCAGAAAGGAGGTGCAGATGGCCACCAGCGCGAAAATGGAGGCGCACAGCGTGAACAGACCGCTTTTGATCTGAACGGACATCGGGAGAGTCGCCGGCATATTGGTGTGAAAGGCGTCGAGAATGCTGTTTTCGCCTGTCAGCGGAATGACGCCGATACCGATGAATACCCACAGGCCGTTCATCACGAAGGCCAGCAGCATGCCCCAGAAGACGGATTTGCGGAACAGCGCCCGGTCCCATTTCAGGTCGGCGCTGATGGTGGGGATGATGTTATGGAAGTGAAAGGCCGTCACGATAATGGGCAGCGTCAGCGGCAGAAACAGCCAGTCTGTATAGGACAGGCGCTGGGTCTGGAGATGTCCGGCGCCCATGAAAGCCAGCACGCCGAAGGAAAAAACCAGCAGAAGCATCAAGAGCGTGTTGATCCTCTGGAGAAAGCTGAGATCAATGCAGGAAAGCACGATGAGCGGCGCGGCAAAAAGCAGCATCAAAAGCAGCGGCTTTGACTCCCAGCCGATGAGGCTTGCTATGATCTTTTCACCGCCGGTGAAATAGGCGGTCAGCAGACCGTAGAGAATGATCATGTTCGCCGCAATGGCGATCCACTTCCCGAACCGGCCCAGGTAGGTTTCGTAAAGCGACGGGTAATCGAAGGTCTCGTTGCGGCTGCGCGCCGCCTCGCCGCCCAGAATGATCGCCGTCAGGTACATCATGGCGCCGCCCGCCGCCATGGCCGCCATGGATGGCAGAAGACCCGCAAGGCCCGTATTGATGGGAAGTCCCAGGATGCCTGCGCCGATCAGGTTTCCCGCGATCAGGGCGGCAGTGGCAATGATCGTGGCCGAGTCTGATTTAGTCTGTTTCGTATTCTGAACCATCCCCACTCCTTCCGGATAGATCATCCGGACCTTGATTCAGTCTTCGCCCAGCATAGCGATCATTTCGCCGATATCGGTGGTCGGTTTTTGGCAGCTTCTGTCCGTGCAGACATAGATCAGGGTCTTGCCTTTTTCCCCCTTGAAGGGCGCGGTAAACGGCGCGATCTTTCTGAGAGCCGCGGCGGCTTTGCCCTCCGGAACGAGGATCACGACCTTGTTGGGCACAAAACGCCCCGAGAGAGCCCGGTTGATCGCCTCGACGGTCGGGCTGTCCGGCTTCCCGACGATGACGATTTCATGTGAGGGACCCAGTAAATGATCGAGCATGGTCAGATAGAAGGCAACGTCCGAAGGACCTTGTTGGATGACGCCGGCGAATGCGTCGCCGATCCGTTCCGCTTTCTGTTCGAGCTGCGCGTCGCCGGTCATGCGCGCCAGGCGCAGCAGATTCATCGCGCAAACCGAGTTGCCTGAGGGAATGGCGCCGTCGTGGATGCTCTTTTTTCTGAAAAGCAGCGCCTCATGATCGCGGGAGGTCAAGAAAAACCCCCCCTTCCGGTCGTCCCAGAAATGTTTCAGCAGGTGGTCATTGAGCGCGATCGCCGCCTCGAGATATTTTGCGTCGAAGCGCGTCTGGTAAAGCTCCAGCAGGCCCCAGATCAGAAAGGCGTAGTCGTCGAGAAAAGCCGGAACCGTGCCGGCATGATTGCGGCGGCAGTGCAGCAGGCGCCCTCGGCCATCCAGCATGTTCGCAAGGATGTGATCGGCGGCGGCGCCGGCGGCGGCGGCATACCGATTGTCTTTCAGGACGCGGGCGCCCAGTGCGAGGCTCGCGATCATCATGCCGTTCCAGTCCGTGAGGATTTTGTCGTCGCGAAAAGGGCGGACCCTCTTTTCGCGCGCGCGATACAGTTTCTGCCGGCATTTTTCCAGCAGGGCCCGGAGTTCATGATCGGGCGTCCCGAGCTCCGCCGCCCATTCGCTGACCGGCTTTTTCAGATGAAAGATGTTGGCGCCGGTTTTCCGCCTTTTGGCTTCGTCGAGGTAGTTCCCGTCGGTCTCGACCCCATAAATCCGGTTCCAGATGACCGCTTCCGGGCGTGTCAGAACCTGCTCGACCTGCGCTTTCGTCCAGACATGGAACCGTCCTTCCTCGCCTTCGGAATCCGCATCCTGGGCCGAGTAGAAAGCGCCCTCGGGCGATTGGAGATCCCGCAGGCAATAGGTGAAGATTTCGCCCGCGGTCTCGGCGTAATCACGACGCCCAGTTGCCTGAAAGGTTTCCAGGCAGGCCACCGCAAGCATGGCCTGATCGTAGAGCATTTTCTCGAAGTGCGGCAGCAGCCAGGACGCGTCCGTCGCGTACCGGTGAAAACCGAAACCGACATGATCGTAAATCCCGCCGCGACGCATGGCCCGCAGCGTGGTTTCCACCATCGCGAGCGCCGGCTCATCGTTGAAACGCTTCCAGCACCGCAACAGATAGATCAGCTTTTGCGCCGTCGGGAATTTGGGGGCGCCGCCGAAGCCGCCGGATTCGGCATCGTACATGTCTTTCAGTCCATCGTACGCATCGCTCAGCAGCGATATCCCCCGGGGCAATTGCGCCGGGGCCGGAGCGTAATTTTTCAATGTGGCCGTGATCTGCCCCGCCGACTTGAGCAAATCCCCTTTTCTGGTTTTCCAGAGAGCGTCCATTTTCCCGGTCAGTTCCCGCATCCCGATACGCCCGTGCCGGCTCTCCGGGGGGAAGTAGGTCCCGGCAAAAAAAGGCTCTTTATCGGGCGTCATGATGATCGTCAGGGGCCAGCCGCCGCTTCCCGTAATGGCCTGGCAGACCGTCATGTAAACGGCGTCGATATCGGGCCGCTCTTCCCGGTCCACCTTGATGTTGATGAAGGTTGCATTCATCCGTGCCGCAATGTCTGGATCTTCGAAACACTCATGGGCCATCACGTGGCACCAGTGGCAGGTCGAGTAGCCGATGGACAGGAAGACGGGCTTGTCTTCCGCCCTCGCCGCGGCAAAAGCGTCGTTCCCCCACGCGTACCAATCCACCGGATTCGCCGCGTGCTGGAGAAGATAGGGGCTCGTTTCAGAACCGAGTCTGTTCAAGGGCATGATCAAACTTTCGTGAGCATGCTCAACGCAAAGGCTTTGGCGTCTTCGAGATCCGCCTGATCCGGATGGGCGTCGGCGCTCTGGGCTTCTTCCGCCCAGGCCCTGTTTTCCTGCTCCTTCATGAGCATCTCGATGATCTTGGGATCGACCTTGCCGCGGCAGCCGAAATGTCCGATGATTTTGGCCTTGGGCGCCAGGCCGACGGCGTTTTCAAAGGCCTGCTTCGGCAGTTGACCGCCCCGAAGCGAACCATGCGTGGAAAAGAAGGCGACCTTCCGGCCCTCGCCGAGCGCCTTGATAAAGGGCTGAGCCTTCCCCGGAACGCTGTGCGCATAAACAGGGAAGCCGCAGAAAACGATATCGTAACCTGCCGCATCCTGCAGATCCTGGATCGGCTTGATCTCCTTGTCAACCGGCAGCGCTTCGTATATGGCCCGTGCGATTTTTTCCGTGTTTCCTGTCTTTGAAAAGTAAGTAACCAGTGCTTTCATTCTTTCCTCCTTGGTATTCATTCGTTACGATATGGGACAGATTCCGGATCCTGCCCCACATCCCTGTTTGGCTGGGTGAATTTTTGCGGCGGGAGTATAAAACGACAGTCCCTTGATGTCAATGCAATAGTGGGCAAAAGGCAAGGGGGCGCCCTGTCCGCGATGACAGGGGAGGTCCGGCGCTAAAGTGAGAAAAACGGGTGCTCCCGGCGGGCGACCTGGGTCCGGACGGCCGCCTCATGGACCGCTCTGGCCACTTTCTCCCGGACCTGGCGGTCAAAGATGCTCGGGATGATGTAGTCTTCGCGCAACTCATGGGGATTGACGCAGGAGGCGATGGCGTGCGCCGCGGCCAGCAGCATGTCATGGTTGATGGTCCGCGCGCGGCAATCCAGCACGCCCCGAAAAAGCCCGGGAAAACAGAGTACGTTGTTGATCTGGTTGTGATAGTCGGACCGTCCCGTGGCCACCACCCTGGCATATTTCTGCGCCTCCTCGGGCATGATCTCCGGGATGGGATTCGCCATGGCAAAGACGACGGCATCCTTCGCCATTTTATGGATGTCCCTGGCCTTCAGCGCGTCAGGCTGCGACACGCCCAGAAAGACGTCCGCGCCCTTGATGACCTTCGTGAGCGGCCCCTTGAGCCTGCCCGGGTTGGTCATCCCGGCGATTTCTTCCTTGACGGGGTTCATATTCTCCCTGCGCCCGCGGTAAAGGGCGCCGGCGCGGTCGCAGCCGATGATATTCCGGACGCCGGACGACAGAAGCAGGCGGATGGATGCCATGCCGGCCGCGCCCAGGCCGTTGACGACCAGGGTGATCTCCTCGAACCGCTTGCCCACGATTTTCAGAGCGTTGATGAGCCCGGCAAGGATGACGACGGCCGTACCGTGCTGGTCGTCGTGGAAGACGGGGATGTCCAGCTCCCGCTTCAGGCGATCCTCGATTTCAAAACAGCGCGGTGCGGAGATGTCCTCCAGATTGATGCCGCCGAAACCCGGAGAAATCCATTTGACGACCTTGATGATCTCTTCGGTATCTTTGGTGTCCAGGCAGATGGGAAAGGCATCGACTCCGCCGAAGGCCTTGAAAAGCATGGCCTTTCCCTCCATGACGGGCATGGCCGCCCTGGGGCCGATATCGCCGAGGCCCAGGACCGCGGTGCCGTCGCTCACAATGGCGACGGTGTTTTTCTTGATCGTCAGCTCATGGGCGCGTTCCGGGTTTTCATGGATGGCCATGGAAACCCGGGCCACGCCGGGCGTGTAGGCCATGGAGAGATCGGCGCGGGTTTTCAGCGGAAGTTTGCTGCGGATTTCAATCTTTCCGCCCTGATGGGCCATGAACGTGCGGTCGGCCACATCAAGAATGCGGATGCCATGGATCCTTCCGATATTTGCGATGATCCGCTGCTCCATGTCGTGGTCGCCGGCCGTGACGGTCACATCACGGACGATGGCATCGCCCCTGAAGCCGACGATGTCGATGGAGCCGATATCGCCTCCCGCCTTGCCGATGGCGGAGGCAACCCGGCCGAGCATGCCGGGTTTGTTCACGATTTCCAGACGGACCTGAATGCCGTAGCGCAGCCGGGATGTTTTCATCATAATCGGAATCTCCTTAATTTCCGTATCAGGCCGCCCGCAAAGTGCGACATGATACGGATTCGGTTCGGTGTGAAGATATTTGATTTCCGGATATTTTTCAATCGGTATTCCTCGGGCGAATGGTCTCCGATTTATCCTGCCGGGGTGGAGAAAACCAAGGGGGCGGATGAAATGATTGCGCATGAAACCGGACCCTGATATAGGAGACGTTGAGAGGTGTTTATGGATTCAATATGGATTCTGGTTATGGTCGTAGCGGTATGGGTTTTTCTGCAGGCGTGGCTGTTGCCGAAGTTCGGCATCTCCACCTGAATGCGTCCGGGCTGCCGGTCGGCAGACAAGGATGCACCCGAAACGAAGCTCGAACCTATCGGGGAGGGGCAGGGCGCGTCGGACGACGGTCTCAAAACGCCGAAGCGTTGATGCCATGAGAGCCTTGCATACCCGGTGCAAAAAGGTTCGCAGGCGGCGAATGAAAGATTTTTCGCATTTCCGGAAATGAGACCAATTTAAAGACCTTTGAATTTCTCCCGGAAACATGTGATTTGTTTTTCCCGTGGAAACGGGAATCCAGTCTTTTCAGGGGCTTCTGGATTCCCGCCTGCGCGGGGCGGGAATGACAGGAGTAGTAGATTTTCAAAGGTCTCATTCATTGATTGTATTGACATTCCAGTATGGTTCTAATTTAAAGCGAAAAAGATTTTTAGCCGCGGCGAAGCCATTTTGCAAGGGGCTCGCCATGAGGAAGGCGTATTTTGCGACCCGGTGATACACGGGCATGATATTTCATTATAGTCAATAATATCAAGGAGGTACAGCATGGATTGGGGAATGAAAAACCGGTTGTCGCAGCTCATCCAGCCGGATGGACGTTGTTTTTTTCTGCCGATTGATCACGGCTATTTCCAGGGACCGACGTCCCGTCTCGAGAAACCGGGGGAGACCATCCGGCCGCTTTTGTCCTACTGCGACGCCCTGTTTGTGACACGCGGCGTCCTGCGCGCCGCCGTCGATCCCGCAGGCAGCAAGCCGATCATCCTCAGGGTTTCCGGCGGGTCAAGCGTCATCGGTCAGGATCTCGCCAACGAGAGCCTGACCACGTCCATCGAGGAGATCCTCCGCCTCAACGCAACGGCGGTCGGCATGTCCGTCTTCGTAGGGAGCGATTACGAGAAGGAATCCCTGACCAACCTGGCAGAACTGGTCAATCAGTGCGAGGACTTCGGCATTCCCGTCATGGCGGTGACGGCCGTGGGCAAGGAGCTGGAAAAGCGCGATGCCCGCTACCTGGGGCTGGCCTGCCGGATTGCGGCGGAGCTGGGCGCCCGCGTGGTCAAGACTTACTGGTGCAAGGATTTCGACAAGGTCGTTTACGGCTGTCCGGTTCCCGTCGTCATGGCCGGAGGTCCCCGGTGCGATACTGAACTGGAAGTGATTGAATTTGTTCACGACGGCATGCAAAACGGCGCCGTCGGCCTCAATCTGGGGCGGAATGTCTGGCAGAGCGCTCATCCCGTGGCGATCATGCGGGCTCTGCGCGCCGTCATTCATGAGAACTCTTCCGTCAAGGAAGCCTGGGAGCTGTTCAACACCCTCAAACAGGAAAAATAGAAGGATGTCGATGGGAGAGGCCACGCCCCGGCCCAAAGGATCCTGCGTACGGTTCTTCAAACCTTTCGGATGGGTCGTCGGCACAGGCTATTGCCGTTAAAGCGGCGGATGTTTTTCATGTTTCGAGAGATTGCAGGACATACCTGAGAAATAAGGGGACGTTTCGGTGGATGTGAAAAGCATGCTTATGCTGCGATTGCCGAAGCTCGTCGAGGCCGATCCGCGGGGTTCCCGGCTCCTGGAAAATCTGACCGTGCATGCCCGGCCATTGTGGCGGTCAGGCGAGATGAAGATACCCGTGGTCATGATGAGCGCAGAGCTGGCGGAGGCGCTGCGGGGAATCTACGCCGGCGGCCAGGTGATACGCAGCCTGGAGGATGCGGAACAGGCGCTTGCCGCGGAAGAACGGGGACTGAGGATGGCGGATCGGCGAGCCGGCGCGCCGCGCGGTGTCCGTGTCTCACGGCTGATCCTGCTGGCAAACGACGGCGCCGAACGCTTTTACCGCAACGTTGAAACGCTGCTGGGGCGTCACGGGCCGCGCATCCTGGCGGTGCGTCTTGACATCGACGCCGGCGGCCTGGGAGAGCGGTTGTTTGGCCGGGGCCACATGGCCCGCCTGGTGATGTTAACGCACAAGAGGGCGGTCAGTTCGGCGCTTCTGGCCATGGCCGGAAGCCTGTCTCAGGAGCAATCCATTGAAGGTGTGAATAAACCATGCATGGAGAAGATGGCCTGAAGATGACCCGGAGAGACATGCTGCAACTGGCTGCGGCATCCGCCGTACTGCTTTCACTCCCTGCCATGACAGGCTGTGCTTCGGTCCCCAAATTGAAAACCGCTTCTGCGGACCAGGGTCAAACCCTGGCGCTGATCCACGGCCATGTCATCGATGTGATTCAAGGGGTCGTCCTTCACGACCGAACCATTACGGTGCGTGATGGGGTGATCGAATCCGTCTCGGACCGGATTCCCGAGCCCGGGGCGGAATGCCTCGTCGTGGACATGAAAAATCAATACCTGATCCCGGGCCTGATCGATGCGCATTGCCACTCGACCCTTTCGAGCGAAGCGGAATTCAACCCCTTCGGCGTTTCCACGATGATGAAGCAGATCAGGAGAAATTATGTCCAGCAGCTCGCCCAGGGCGTGACGACCATCCGGGACATGGGCTCGCTGCCGAAATTGCTTCACAAAAATCTGGCGCTCATTGAAAAGGGGGAATTGACGGGCCCGAGGGTGGTCTACTGCAATGCCTTCACGAATGTTTATGGCTCTCATCCGGATCTCGATCCCTCCGACATCAGCATGTTCGCCGGCATCACCATGGCGTTTACGGGGAATCCCAGTTTCTGGTTCAAAGACATCCCGGAGCTGGAAAAAAAGATGCGGCAGAGCCTCGAAAACGGCGCGTCTTTCATCAAGCTCACGATGGACAACCGATCGCTGCTGTGCGGGAAAGGCGCGATCCCCGTTTACAGCGACGAGCAGTTGAAGATTATCTTTGATTTTGCGCGCAAGAACGACCTCCCCGTTTCCGGTCACATCCATACGAAATTCGGATTTGACCGGGCCCTGCAGTACGGCATGGATTCCATGGAACATGCCATCGCCGACGCCTGGCTGACGGATCGGGAAGTTCTGGAGATGGCCCAAAAAAACATCGCGATCGTTCCCACCCTGATCATTGCGCAGATGCTTGCCGCGGAGGAGGCCTTTGACAGGATTCCCGATGCCTGGCGGAATGACTTCGTTGACCACGAATTGGAAGTCCGCAGGCAGATGCTCAATGCTTCTCCGGACCGTTATGTCGAGCCGGCGATCCATCAAAAGAATGTCGAGGCCCTGCAGTATTACCGGAAGTATGGATGCGACGACCTGTACAATAAAGGCAAATTCCTGGCCAGGCCTGATCTTTATTTCAATGTGCTGCTGCACGGCCCGGAGAATCTGCGCAAGATGAAGGAGGCCGGGATCGTGATCGGCTGCGGCACCGACGCCGGCGTTCCCTACGTTTATCACGGGATGCTCTGGCGGGAGATGGAAATACTCGAAAGGACAGGCTTTTCGAAGCAGGAGGTCCTCCGGTGCGCCACTCTCAACAATGCGAAGATTCTGCGGATGCAGGACCGGATCGGCACGATCGATGCCGGAAAATATGCGGACATGGTCGTCCTGGCGGACAATCCCTTCGAACGGATCGAAACCCTGCGTGATCCGCAACAGGTGATCAAGGGAGGGCGGATTTTTGATGTGGCGGAAAGCCGCGCCGTGAAGGGGAGCCCTCCTTCTGTCGCATGAATAAATCCAGATCTGTCCGACTCACCCGTGCCGGAATCAACGAAGAGAGGAAAGAAAAGTATGAAGAAGACGGTTCCAACTCAGGAATTCGGAGAATACAGGATTCGCCTGATGAAGGATTCAGAAGCGCCGGCGGTGGTCAATCTTTACCGGGCGGTTTACGGCGATCATTTCCCGATCAAGGAGATGTACGATCCCCGGTTCATCGTTGAACAGCAGGAAGCGGGCCTGATGTACCGGGTGGTTGCCGTAGATCCCTCGGAAAAGGTGGTGGCCCACCATGCCATGTACCGCCTGGAAGAAACCTACCGCGGTCTGTATGAAGCGGGGCAGGGTATGGTTTCTCCGGAGTATCGCGGCAAGGGTTTCAGCAATGTCTTGCAGGATTATATCGGACGAAAGCTGGCTGCCGCGGTCGGAGTGGAAGAATTTTGGGGAGAATCGGTGACCAATCATGTCATGATGCAAAAAGCCGCACTCCACGTGGGCGTCAAAGAGTCGGGTATCGAGCTCGAAGTGATGCCCGCCGAATCCTATGCGGCGGAAAAATCAGCGCCCGGCCGGGTGGGCGTCGTCGTCTGCTTTCTTGCTGTCAAGGAAAAGCCGCACACGGTCTTTTTGCCGTCCCCTTACGCGGGGCTGCTGAAACGGATCTATGAAAACGGGAAGCGGGACCGGACGTTCGAAGCCGGTGTGCAGGGTTTGCCGGAAGGAGTCCGGACCCGTTATGCCGATACCTTCATCGCCTCCGCCGGCGTGCTGCGGGTTTCCCTGTTTGAGGCTGGGAAGGATGTGGAGGAGGTCATTGCCGGTCTGGTCAAGAAATATACCGCCGCCGGGGCCGTGGTGCTGCAGGTGCTTTTACCCCTCGATAAGCCTTACAGCGGGGCGGTGACCGAAGTTTTGAACCGCCGGGGGTTTTTCTTTTCCGCTCTCATCCCCCGCTGGTTTGACGCCGACGGGCTGCTGCTGCAAAGACTGGTGCACCCCACCCATTACAATAACATGCAAATCTATTCGGATTTTGCCAGGGATATGCTGGAATTCATCATCCAGGACCGTGCCCGTGCAGAAACATTGGCGGCCTGCTGAGAAGGTCCGGGGCATTTATTGGAAGGCGAATACCGATGCCGGAATGTCTCGATCGCACCCTGCCGATATAGGGATAGGGAGAAGAAGGAATCGCGGCGCCGTTCATCTCCGTTTCCGATCTGGGGGGCGTGGGCGGGGGCGCTGCTCCTATCGGATGCGCCGGCAGATAGCTGGATCCTTTGCGTGTTGCGGCCACATTTACAGGGCTGGAATCGGAAGAGTGATTTCAGTAACGATACCGTATGACACAGGAATTGAAAACGATGCGTGCAGCCGTCTATTACAGCAACAGCGATGTCCGGGTGGAGGAACGGCCGGTTCCCCGGATCGGTGCGGGCGAGATGCTCGTGAAGGTCATGGCCAGCGGGATCTGCGGCAGCGACGTGATGGAATGGTACCGCATCAGGAAGGCGCCGCTCGTGCTGGGTCACGAGATCGCAGGGGTTATCGCGGCGGTCGGCGAGGGTGTCACGTGTTACCGCCCGGGCGACCGGGTCTTTGTGTCCCACCATATCCCCTGCAACACCTGCCATTACTGCCTCCGGGGCTGTCATACGGCCTGTGAAACGCTGCACACGACCAACTATGACCCGGGCGGTTTCGCCGAGTATATCCGGATCCCGCGCCTCAATGTCGATCGCGGCGTTTTTGTGCTGCCCGGCGGGATGTCTTTCGATGCCGGGGTGTTCGTGGAGCCGCTGGCCTGCGTCGTGCGCGGACAGCGCATCGCCGGTCTGCAGCCCGGCCAGACGGTCCTGATCCTCGGCAGCGGCATTTCGGGAATGCTGCACCTGCTTCTGGCGCGCAGTCTTGGCGCCGGGCGCATCGCGGCCACGGACGTCAGCCCGTTCCGTCTCGGCATGGCCCGGCAGTTCGGCGCGGATGCCGTGTGGGAAGCCGGCGATGACATTCCGGCCCGCATGCGCGAGATCAACGACGGTCGGCTGGCCGACCTCGTGATCGTCTGCACGGGTGCCCTGTCCGCCTTCAGGCAGGCCCTCAAATCGGTGGATCGCGGCGGAACCATTTTGTGCTTCGCAACGACGGCGCCGGACGTCGATCTGCCCGTGCCCCTCAATGAGTTCTGGCGCAACGAAATCAAGTTGACGCCTTCCTACGGGAACAGTCCGCTCGATGCGACCGTGGCGATCGAACTGATCCGCTCGGGACGCGTTCCCGTGGAGAAGATGATCACTCACCGGCTGCCGCTGGAGCAGGCGGGGCTTGGCTTCCGCCTGGTGGCCGAGGGCGGGGACTCCATGAAAGTGGTCATCGAACCACAGAAATAATCAGAATTGAAACGGATGCGCCGATGGAGAAGGCCCTGCAGAAATACGCCGGCAAACTGGTCCGGGCCGGCCTGACGGAGGAAGGGGGCGCCCTGTTCGGCCTGCGCGGTGTTCAAACCGCATGGAGCCGGGCCGATGCGTCCTGCGCCTCCTTGGAAACGGTCATGGCCGCCATCGACAAGCAGGCCATTTTGTTTGCCGAGCCGGCGGAACCTTACCGGACGATCATCGACTATCTGGTGGAAACGTCCGGCACGGTCATCGAGCCCAGGGATTTTGAAACCCGCATCTTTCTTCATGATTTGCCGGTATTGCCGGACCTGGACCCGTCGTCCGTCGCGGCGGTTCTGAAGCGGCGGCGCAGCGTCGTCATCGCCGGCCGCGGCGTCGTCACGTTCGGTAAGACCAGCCCGGAGGCGGCCTTTGTCCTTTACAGCTCCGTGTGTTTTGCCTGCTTCGTCAAATTCTTTTCCGACATGCTCACGCATGCCCGCCGCAACGGCATGGATCGACCGCGACGTCTTGTCCTGAACAAGGTTCTTGCGCACCTGGATTTCCCGCCCGCGACGGAAGCGGCGCTCATGAAGGGGCCATTTGCTGAAGAAAAACAGATCATTGCGGCGATTGCAGAGGCCGGCCGGTGCATGGTCGATGCCCGCCTCGTGGATTCCAGCTTCGGCAACATCTCCTATTTTGCCGATCCCGTACTCTATATCAGCCGCAAGGGCGGCGCCCTCGATGAGCTGCATGACGGCATCATTTCCGTTTCGCTTGCCGGTTCCACGGCATCGCCGGAGACGGCCTCCACGGAATTTCCGGCACACCGGGACATTGTCCTCATGACGGGCCGGCGCGCGGTTTTGCACGGGCATCCGAAGTTTGCCGTGATCCTGTCGCTGGACTGCGACAAGGACGACTGCGAGGGCCGGGACGCCTGTCCTATCCGTTGCCCGCATCAGCGGTTTGTTTGCGATATCCCCGTGGTGTCGGGCGAGGCGGGCGGGGGGGCTTTCGGATTGTGCCACACGGTTCCCCCGGCGATGCGGGATCATCGCGGCGTGATCGTTTACGGGCATGGTCTGTTCACGGCCGGAAAGCATGATTTCAACGAAGCCTTCGAGCGGCTGGCGGCCATCGAAAACGACTGTCGCCGGGAATATTTCCGGCGGATCAGCGGCAGCGTTGACCGGTGACGCGCCGCCTGCCGGCTTTTTTCAGTGGTGACGCACATTTCATAATTTACCTAAGCACATGAAAGGACTGACGTATTTATGGCTGCGAAGAAAAAGAAGGGTGATTTTGAGGAACTGACGCTGCTGGGGCGGGAAGGCCGGGACGCGAAACCGTCAAGAAAACTGGAAACCTTTCCGAATCGTCATCCGAATCGGGATTATATCGTGACGCTCGAGACGGACGAATTTACCTGCGTCTGCCCGATGACGGGCCAGCCTGATTTTGCCCGGCTGAACATTCAATATATCCCCGATGAGCGCATTATCGAGTCCAAATCGCTGAAGCTCTATCTCTGGTCCTACCGCGACGAGGGGGCCTTTCACGAACACGTCGCCAACCGGATCCTCGATGATCTGGTGGCGGCCCTGGCGCCCCGATGGTGCAAAATCACGGCGGAATTCGCCGTACGCGGCGGCATTGCCATCATCATCGAGGCGGAGCATCAAACGCCATAAACGGCGACCGGTGAAAAAGGATCCGGCAGTCGGCGAACCCTCTTTATGTCGATCATGGAAATCTCCAATCAAGGCCGTTTCCGACTGAATCATTCAGATAAGGGTTGCCGTGCCCGCGAAAAGATTGTAAGAGGGCGGGCGACATCAAAACCTTGGCTCATAACGAAACCGCAGGAAGGGATATTCATTCATGATCAATCGGCTGCTCAGATCGAAAGTGACTCTGGCATTGCTTTACCATTTCATCCGGTCGTATTCCTGGACATTCCGGCTGAATATTGAGAACGAACGGGAATGGATGGACCATCACCAAAGAGGCGGCGCCGTGCTGCTGTGCGTCTGGCACCAGCAGTTTTTCTCGGCCATCCGCCATTTCAAGACCTATGAGTCCTATGGTCCCAGCCTCATGATCAGCAAGAGCAAGGATGGCGAAATCATCGCCGGCGTCGCCGAACGCAGCGGCTGGAACGCGGTGCGGGGCTCCTCCTCGACGGACGGCAGGCTGGCCCTGGGAGCCATGATCGAGAATCTGAAACGGTTCCGTCTGGCCGCCCACATTCTGGACGGGCCGAGGGGGCCCGCCGGCCGGGTCAAGGCCGGTGCGATCCAGTTGGCGCATACGGCTCAGGCCATGATCGTTCCCACCTATACGGCCGCCGACCGTGCCTGGTATTTCAAGAGCTGGGACCGATTCATGCTGCCCAAGCCCTTTGCGAAGGTGACGCTGCGTTTTGGCGAGATGATAAATATCAATACATTGAATTGCAGGGATGATTTCGAGGCGCAGCGACTTGAGCTTCAAAACACGATGCTGCCGGGATTGATTACCTGACGGAGGGGGCCCATGTACGAGACGAAACCCTGGCTGAAGTTTTACGGACAAGTCCCGGCGTCCATCGATTATCCGCGCGTGACGATGTACGAGGCGCTCATGCAGACCGTGGCGCGCCGTCCCGACGCCATCGCCTGGGATTTCTTCGGAACCACCTGTACCTACCGGCAATTCGGCGAGCAGATCCGCCAATGCGCCAATGCGCTGGCGGCACTGGGCCTGAAGGCCGGGGACCGCATCACGATTTCCATGCCCACCTGTCCGCAGGGGATCATCTGTTTTTACGCGGCCAACAAGCTCGGCGCCGTCTCGAGCATGATCCATCCGCTGTCGCCCCCCAAAGAAATCGAGTTTTATCTCAACAAGAGCAAAAGCCGCTTTGCCCTCACCATTGACGCCTTTTACCGCAAGTTCAAGGAGGTTCAGCCCGGCACGGATCTGCAAACCCTCATCCTGGCGAGGATTCCCGACTACCTGGGGCTGGGCATGAAGATCGGCTTTTATCTGACCAAGGGCCGCAAGATTCCGCCCGTTCCGCAGGACCCCCTGGTGCGCTGGTGGCATGACCTCATGAAAGGGGCTTATCCCGAGGCCCCGCCGGCGGTGATGGATACCGACGAGATGGCCGTCATTCTCTACAGCGGCGGCACCACGGGCACACCCAAAGGCATCATGCTCTCAAACATGAATTTCATCAGCGAGGGCATGCAGGTCGCCGCCTGGGGCGATCTCGGGGCAGAAGGTTCGATCCTGGCGATTCTGCCCATCTTTCACGGATTCGGCCTGGGCGTCTGCATCAATGCGGTCTTCATGGGCGGCGGCAAGAGCATCCTGGTTCCGCAGTTCACGCCGGAGATCGTGGCCCAGCTCATCAAGACCAAGAAGCCGAGCTTCGTCGTGGGCGTTCCGACGCTGTTCGAGGCCCTGAACCGCAACCCGCTGTTCCAGAAGGCGGACCTGAGCTGCCTGAAGGGGGCCTTCAGCGGCGCCGACCAGCTTCCGCGTCCGGTCAAGGAGAAGTTCGAACAGATCGTCCGCCGCCAGGGCGGTTCCGTGCAGCTGCGCGAGGGATACGGCCTGACGGAAGCCGTCACGGCGATCATGGCCATGCCCATGACTCAGTATCGCGAGGGCAGCGTGGGCATCGTCTTTCCCGACATGCTGGCCAAGATCGTCAAACAGGGGACCATGGAGGAGGCGCCGGCCGGCGAGGTCGGAGAGATCTGCCTGCACGGCCCGGCGGTCATGATGGGTTATCTGGAGATGCCCGAAGAGACGGCCGAGACCCTCAAAACCCACCCGGACGGCAGGGTCTGGCTGCACACGGGCGATCTCGCGACCATGGACGAGGACGGCTTCGTCTATTTCAAACTCCGGCTCAAGCGCATGATCAAGTCGTCGGGCATGAACGTCTATCCCGCCCAGGTCGAGGACGTCCTCTATCAGCACGACGCGGTGCTGGAATGCTGCGTGATCGGTGTTCCCGATGAAATCCAGGTGGAGCGCGTCAAGGCCTTCGTGGTCCTCAAGGACCCGGCCGCAGAAGGCCCGGAGATGGAGCAGGCGCTCATCCTGCACAGCCGGGAACATCTGATCAAGTGGTCCTGTCCGCGCGAAATTGAATTCAGGAGGTCCCTGCCGAAGACGCTGGTCGGCAAGGTGGCCTTCAACGCTCTGGAAGTCGAAGAAAAGGAGCGCCTCGCGGCGGCCGGCAAAAAATCGTGAGCAGACCTTTAAAAGGGAGCTTTGACGCTTACCAAAAATCTTTCCGCAGGGATGCGAAGGGATCAGGGGAATGATATGAAAAACATGGACCAAATCAGGAAAGCGGCGCGGGACCCGCAGGGATATGCGCAGGCTTACAAAGAACGAACCGGCAGGAAAGTGGTCGGCACTTTCTGTTCCTATGCGCCCGAAGAGATCATCCTGGCCGCCGGCGCCCTGCCCCTGAGAATGTTCAGCGGCAAAAACGGCATCCACCTGGCCGACCGGCATCTGCAGTCCTACTGCTGTTCGCTGGTGCGCGGCGTGCTCGAAGACGCCCTGTCAGGATCATGGAAAGGGCTCGACGGCGTCGTCTTTCCGCACACCTGCGACTCCATCCAGCGCCTGTCCGATATCTGGCGGATCAATATCCCCTATGGATTCCACGCCGACGTCGTCCTGCCCGTCAAGCTCAACACGAACAGCGCCCGGGACTATCTGGTGGACGTGCTCGGAGCTTTCAGATCCGACCTGGAAAAGAAGCTCGACGTGCGCATCAGCGACGACGCCCTGCGGACGTCCATGGATCTGTCCGGCCGGCTGCGCAGCGCGCTCAGACGAATCTACGAAATGCGGGCGCAGAATCCGGATACCGTCAGCGGCGCCGATGTGTACGGCATCATGAAGGCCTCCATGATCATGGACCGGCAGGAGCTGCTGACGCTGCTCGAGGAGGCGATCGCGGAACACGGGGCAGGCAAAGGCGCAAAGGCGGCCGGCACTTGCAAACGTCTTGTCCTGTCCGGTGGGATCTGTGATTTTCCCGATGTCTATACCACGATCGAGGAGGAGGGCGGCGCCGTCGTCTGGGACGACCTCTGCATGGGGTCGAGAGCCTTTGCCGGCGATTATGCTGCGCAGGAAGACCCGATCGAGGCTATCGCCGGTCGCTACCTGGAGCGCATCGTCTGTCCGGCCAAGCACAACGGACTGACAAACCGCGCCGATCATCTGATCCGCATGGTCCGGGAAAGAAACGCCTGCGGCGTGATCATCCTGCTGATGAAATTCTGCGATCCCCACGCCTTCGACTATCCCTATCTGAAAAACGCCCTCGATCGGGAAGGCATTCCGAACCTGCTGCTCGAAGTGGAAGATCAACTGCCGCCGGAAGGGCAGCTGCGCACGCGCTTCGCCGCCTTTTTAGAGATGCTGTAAAGGAGACCATCATGGCTCAAGAGACGAAAATTCCGGACCCCGAAAAAGAAAAGAGAAAAATCAAGGCCGTCAAAACGATGAAGGACATCATGACGACCTACTATATCGACGCCAAAACGGCCGAACAGACGGGCAAGAAGGTCGCCTGGATCACGAGCGGCGGCCCCGTGGAGCCCCTGATCGTCATGGATATCATTCCCGTTTATCCCGAGAATCACGGGGCCATGATCGGCGCCAGCCGCATGGGCGTCGGGCTTTACGAAAAGGCCGAGGCCATGGGTTATGCCGGCGACCTGTGCTCCTACGCCTGCTCGGACATTGCCTGCGCCACGGTCAATGGCGGGCCGATCGGCGGCCTTCCGAAGCCCGATATGCTCGTTTGCTGCAACAACATCTGCGGGACCGTCCTGAAATGGTATGAAATCCAGGCCCGGTATTTCAACGCACCGCTGTTCATCCTGGACACGCCGTTCTGCCATACCGAATACAATCCGGAGATACAGAAGTATGTGCAACGGCAGATCGGGGAATATATCGAATTTCTTGAAACGCATGGCGGCAAAAAATTCGATTACGACCGCATGCACGAAGTGGGAAAGCTCTCCGTCGCCGGCCAGAGGCGATGGCAGGACGTGCTGGACACGACCATGCACAAGCCCGCCCCGATGAGCGCCTTCGACGCCTTCTTTCACCTGGCTCTGATCGTGACGCTGCGCGGAACCCAGCAGGCTGTGGATTACTATGACCTTCTTCTGGCTGAGATGAAGCAGCGCATTGCCGACGGCATCGGCGCGGTTCCCAACGAAAAATACCGTCTGCTCTGGGACAACCTGCCGGTCTGGTACCGGACGAAGTGGCTCTCCGAAAAATTCGCCGCACACGGCGCCTGCCTCGTGGCCGACACCTATACATCGGCCTGGTGCGGATCGCTCAAGTACGTGGATGAAAACAACTTCCTTGAAACGATGGCGGAGTGCTACACGCGGATCTATCTGAATATCGGCGTCGATGAAATGGCCCGGACGGTTATGGAGATGGTGGATAAATACGATGTGGACGGCATCGTCATGCACTCCAACCGGAGCTGCAAGCCCTATTCACTGGGGCAGTACGATATCCAGCGCATCGTCGGGCAGGGCAAGGGCATCCCGTCGCTCATGCTCGAAGCCGACATGACGGATGAACGCAAGTTTTCCGAAAGTCAGATCGAGACGCGCATCGACGCATTCATCGAGGTGCTGCAGGGGAAAAAGCGGTAGTCTTTCTCCCCATGACGGTACCGGATTCCGGGTCAAGCCCGGAATGGCAGCCCTTATCCTGTTTACTTGCCGGAGTCATAAAGGGATGGCCGGGTGTTGCATGCGGATCGATCCGAATGCCGCTATCGATGGGATGGTCCGGACCGTCATGGAGACAGAGAAATATCTTTCACAGGGGGAGAGAAAATGGCCAGATCAGTTCAAAAATGGTTTTCAGCGGCGATGCTTATTGGAATCCTCGCTTTGGCGGCTGGATGCGCGGGAACGGTTAAAACGACGACGTTGCAGCTTGTGACGGAAGACTATCCCCCGATCACCTTCATGCGGGACGGGAAGGTGAGCGGTTTCGCGACGGAGGTCGTTCAGGAGATCCTCAAGCGCCAGAACCACCCCGACAATATCAGAATGATGACCTGGGACGACGCTTACAATCTGGCCCTGAAAAAGAAGAACGTGGTTCTTTTCAGCACGACACGCACGGACAAGCGTGAACTGCTTTTCAAGTGGGTCGGACCGATCGGCAGCTATCATGACATCCTCTATGCGAAAAAGGGATCGGGCATCGAAATCAACAATCTGGAAGACGCCCAAAAGGTCGGAAAAATTGGCGTGGTGGACGGATGGTTTTCAAATGAATTTCTGACGGGACTGGGCTTCAAAAACCTCATAAGCACAAAATGGCCGACGGACAACGCCAGGAAACTCGTCGAAGGGAAGCTGGACCTCTGCGCCTTTACGGATATGACCGCACCTGAAATCTTCAAGGAGGCCGGGCTCGGTATGGACGAGATCATTCCGGCCTATGTGATCAAGACCTATGAGTTTCATATTGCCTTTTCAAGGGAGACATCGGATGAAATCGTCAACCGCTGGCGCAAGAGCTTCAACGACATGAAGGCGGATGGAACCTTTGATAAAATCTCCGCGAAGTGGGTTCCGGGCACGGCGCCGATAACCAGATAACGGAACAGGCGAGAGACACCCGGGTCCTTCCTGAACCATACGGGTTGAAGGCTGCCCTAAAAGCGCTTTGCAAAAAATCTCGGCGTCAGCCGCCCTGACTTCCGTACAGGGTGGCGACGGCCATCATCCGGACCATCGTTTCTGCTCCGCTCATAAAGGGAGGATACTAATAGCCGCCCTCAAGGGTCTTTATGATTTATAACTCATGGACAAACACCGATGAGTTGATGGACGCAAATGAACAATTTATCTTGCCAATATCCTTAAAAAGCATTAATCATGGTCCTACATGAAACACCACGCCAATAACAAGGAGGATTAAAACCATGTCATCGAATCTACTCGAATTGACGGCGGACATCGTGATTGCCCACGCTTCAACGACTGAAATGTCGTCCGATGAGCTGTTGGACGAACTCAAGATGGTCTATGCGACGCTCAAAGCCATTGAACAGGGCGAATGCGAGGAAATGCCCGCCATGTTTCAGGAGCCGGCAATGACCCTCGAAGAGGCCTTCAAGCCGGATCAGGTGGCCTGCATGATTTGCGGTAAGAGCGGCCTGACAACCCTGAAACGTCATCTCACGACCGCGCACAACATGAAGCCCGGCGAATACAGAAAGCAATTCGATATTCCCAGGGACCAGCCATTGGCCGCGATGGATTACGTTGAAAAGAGACGCCAGATGGCGCTGGACAGAGGACTGGGAGAGAATCTGGTCAAGGCGCGCGCGGCGAAAAAGAAAAAGACGAAAAAGGGAAAGAAATAAAGGGCTTCAGCTTTGAGTAAACCGAAGAAACCGGTCAGTACGGCTCCGGATTACCCGCTCTACGAAAAGATGAAGAAGAAATCCCCCAGGGCATCGAAATACTGGATGGCCGGAGATCGATTTTATCACGCGGGCCTTTTTCTGACCATGTTGTGTTTGCCTGCATCGTTCTTTGTTTACACGCAAACAGGAACAGGCGGAATGCTTCCCTGGATCATCGGCATCCTGATCGGGTCCGTGGGTATTTTTGCGCTCGGTATTTACTTCAAAAGGGAATCCTACAAGCTGGCGATCAAAGCGGGGATTGACATCAATGATCTATCCTGACTCCGTATTTCCCTGAAGACATGAAAATCGCAGAGGCCATGGGTCCTTTAAGCGTAAGCGGCGTGGATAGACCCCATGCAGGAGATCCCGGTGCCGGCTGTTTCTTATGGCTGATTCCGTCTCGCTTTCCCCAAGGAGGTTTCTGTGGCTTTTCTTCTGGCGCTCGATCAGGGCACGACCAGTTCGCGGGCGATTGTTTTTGATGAGACGGGCGCCGTCATGGCCGCGGTTCAGGAAGAACTCCGTCAGATCTATCCCCGGCCCGGCTGGGTGGAGCATGATCCCCGCGAAATCGTGGAAACCCAGATCGGCGTCGCCGTTCTGGCTCTGGAAAAAGCGGGGCTGAGCGCCAAAGATATTGCCGCCATCGGCATCGCCAATCAGCGGGAAACGACGGTCGTCTGGGACCGCGACACGGGCCTGCCCATCCATAACGCAATCGTCTGGCAGGACCGCCGGACCGCTGCCGCCTGCGAGCGCCTCAAGGCGGAAGGTGCGGGGCCGCTGATCCGTCAGAAGACGGGCCTGGTTCCGGATGCCTACTTTTCCGGGACCAAAATCGCCTGGATCCTCGATCATTCCGCGAACGCCCGCAGGATGGCCCGGGAGGGCCGCCTCGCTTTCGGAACGATCGATACCTGGTTGATCTGGAACCTGACCGGCGGCGCCCGGCATCTCACCGACTGCTCCAACGCGTCCCGGACCATGCTCTGCAACATCCATACGGGCGACTGGGATGAAGAACTTCTGCGGATCCTGAACATCCCCGGGGAGATGCTTCCGGAGATCCATGCCTCCAGTGAGATTTATGGCGAAACGCATCACCCGTCCTTTCCGTCGGGAATTCCGATCGGGGGCATCGCAGGCGACCAGCAGGCGGCCCTCTTCGGTCAATGCTGCACCCGGCCGGGCATGGTGAAAAACACCTACGGGACCGGATGCTTCATGCTGATGAACACCGGGACGACCCCGGTGATGTCGAACAACGGCCTGCTTGCCACAGTGGCCTGGAAGGTCGGTGGAAAAATGGAATATGCCCTCGAGGGGAGCGTTTTTGTCGGGGGCGCCGTCGTTCAGTGGCTGCGGGATGGTCTGGGGATCATCGATGCATCCGCAGAAGTGGAAGCGCTGGCCGGCCGGGTCGAGGAGACGGATGGGGTTTATCTGGTCCCTGCCTTTGCAGGCCTTGGCGCACCCCAATGGGACCCCTATGCGCGGGGAACGATCGTCGGAATGACCCGTGGAACGAAGGCCGCCCATATCGCCCGGGCGGCCCTCGAGAGTATCGCCTATCAATCCATGGACCTGCTCGACTGCATGCGGGCCGACGCCGGGATGGATATCGGGGAACTGCGCGTCGATGGCGGGGCGACGGCGAATGATATGCTGATGCAGTTCCAGTCCGACATTCTGGGAATTCCGGTCATCCGCCCGCCTGTCCGGGAAACGACGGCCCTGGGCGCCGCCTGTCTTGCCGGCCTGGCGGCGGGCGTATGGAAAAGCGTCGCGGAGATCGGTAACGGGATGCCTGTGGAAAGAAAATTTCTGCCGGGCATGGACAGGGACCGCGTCGAACGGTTGACCCGGGGGTGGAGACGGGCGCTGGAGCGCTCGCGGAACTGGGTGGAAGCCTGAACAAAAACTCAAGGCATGTCGTGCCGCCCGGCAGAGATTCCGCCCGTCCATGAAGCCCCCCCATCCGGTCGACTTCATCGAGGGACTCGACAGGCTCAGTAGATCCCCATCTGGCAGCCGCCGGCGAGCGTTGCGCCCAGTTCCCGGCATTTTTCCAGGACCTCTTCCGTGATCGGTCCCTTGCAGATGACCGGAGGATAAACCTTTTTCAACTTGTAGCCCAGGGCGATCCGCTCGATCGCGTTCACGGCGCCCGTGCCGTCGTTGCCGGCGCTGACAAAGACGACATAGGGCTTGCGGAAGACCTTGTCCTGGGCGGCGGCGTAGGTGCGATCGAAAAAGTCCTTGATCATTCCCGACATGTAACCGAAGTTCTCCGGCGTTCCGATGGCGAGTCCGTCCGCCGCCAGCAGGTCTGCCGTTGTCGCATCTCCGGCCTTTCTGAGGACCACCTCGGTCCCTTCAATGCTGCCCGCACCGTCGGCCACGGCCAGCGCCATCTCCCGCGTATGGCCCGTCTGCGAATGGTAAACAATCAGAATTCCGGCCATGATCTTATCTCAAAGACCTTTCAGGAAGTGAAAGCCCCATGCGGGCAGATCGACGGACAGACCGTCGTGCCCGATTTCAAGGACTTTTCCGTTAAAAAGATCGCTCCATAACCCGCTGTACGGTTCATCCCGGGGCCATCGGACCTGCCCCCGCGCCTCCCGGCCGGACAGGTTGACGATGATCAGGTGCCTTTCCGCGTCTTTGCTCCAGCACCAGGCCACGATGGCCTCCCCGCCGGCCGCATCGACCGGGGGGACCCGTTCGCAGAGCCGCCACTGGCCGTTTCTGAGCCCCTCGCTTTTGAGGATGCGCAGGAGCCTTTTGTAGAAACCCCGAACCTCCGGATCGACGGGTTCCGCGGGGCGGCGTCCCAGAAAAACGGGGAGGCGGATTTGTTTCCCCTCGAACTGGCCTTCGTGAAAAAGCCTCGCGCCGGGAATGGTGGCCATCGCGACGGCCGCGGCCAGGCTCTTCTGCCCGGGAAAGGCTGATGCCGCGCGGGGCTCGTCGTGATTTTCGATGAAGCGGACCAGCTTGTCCTGATAGACGCGTTCGGCGCAGAGGTGCATTCGGACGCCTTCGGCATTCCCGTGATCGAGGCGGTCGTAGAGCCGCTTGTCGTAGCAGAAGTCGAAGCCCTGCTGCTGAAGCGGCCATTCGAGGTCCCAGTAGGCCTCGGCCATGAACAGGAAATCGGGATGGCGCCGTCGCACGGCGTGAATGAGTCCGGGCCAGAATTCCCGCACCGGTTCGGGACCGGCGCGGGAGCCCCAGGTCCGGGCAAAGACGGGATTCATCGCGAGCATGGCCATGTCGCACCGGACGCCGTCGCACTGGCCGGCGACATCAAGGACCGTTTCGGTCAGGGCCTGGCGCGTGGCCGCCTGAAATACGTTGAGCTGCAGGACGTCCGGCCAGGCCGGATAATGGGGGTCGCGCCCGCAGGCAAAGAACCGGCTCCCGACCTGCCGGAACGATCCGGGATCGTTTCGGACGTCTTCCACGTCGCCTTGAATGAAGTATTCGGGATGTTCACTGACCCAGGCATGATCCGGTGCAGCGTGATTCGGGACAAAATCAAGGATCAGCGCGATGTTCCTGTCGGTGAGCCTGCGGCGGGCCTCCATGAGTCCGCCCGGTCCGCCGAGATGCCCGTCCACATGGTAGCTGCGGATGCAATATGGCGACCCGACGTTGTCCGCCGGTGAGAAGTCGGGGAGAGCGCGCCGGAAATCGGCGACGAGGCCTTGATTTTCGATGGCGATTCTGGCGCCGGCGGGGCTGCGTTCCCAGACGCCCATGAGCCACAGCGCATCGATTCCGAGATCGGCCAGGGCATCCCACTCCCTTTGAGGTACGGACCCGAGATTGATGGTTGTGCCGTAATGCCGGCTCAGTTCGCCGAGCCAGACCCATGTGTTGATTTCGTAAACGACCGGATGTGACGTCCGTGTGTTCATGAGGGTCCCGCTGCAAGAGAGAGGCTACATAAAATTAAGAAGGATCCGCGAGCAAAAAGATATCATACAGGCCCTTCGACCATGAAATCCTGCCGCAGGTCCCGGTTGCCGCAGGAAGGGTTGATCAGGTCAGCCTGGCATTGCCGAGGAATAAGATGAACCTTCGCAGCAGATCTTCGTCAAAGCATTCTTTCATGCCCCGGTCGCGGTTGCCCGGCTCCGAACCATCAACCATCTCTTTATCTGGTGTTCCAACCATGATTTTAATGGTTTGCGCGGGAGACAGGGGGGCTTTGTAAGGCCTGCGGGACGTCATGGCGTCAAAGGTGTCGATGATTCTCAACAGACGGGCGAGGACGTTGATACTCAATCCTTCCACGCCCATGGGATATCCTCTGCCGTGAAAATCCTCATGATGGTGAAGGATGGCCTGCTTGACGAACAGAGGGAGATCCGAGCCCAGAAGCATCGCCAGACCGCTCAGCGGATGGCGCCGCATGATTTCCCATTCGATCTCTGTGAGAGGTCCGTTTTTGTTCAGTATTTCCTGTGAGACAAAGGCCTTGCCGATATCGTGAAGCAGCGCCCCGACGCCGCATTGCTCCAGGATCTCACCTTGCCGTTGTTCATGAAGTGTCCGATAGCCCGGCTGGATCTGCTCTGCAATGTCCGGGTTGTTTCTGAGAAAGGCAACCGTGAACCAGAGAACCTTTGTGGCATGTTCATAGGTCTGATAGTCATGACCGATCATTTTTGCAAGGGCCTGAATGGATTTTGACTCCCTAATGAAAATGATGGCATTTTTAACCAGCGTTTCCGCCCGTTGCATGACGCCGGCATCCATCGACTTCAATCCCAGAGAGGTCTCAAAAGCGTGCTTGAGGACAGTGGCGGATACCTTGCTGAATATCACCGCTTTCTGGTCGTCCGGCGACCATTGGTTCTCCAGGATCTTCCCCAGGTTCGTTTCCAGGTATTGTTCGTACTTGAACTTCTCTTCCAGATCGACGAAGACTTCCCTGATTCCGCTTTCTGAGAGCCTGGCGAGCTGTTCCGGACTGACTTTGTTGCCTTCCAGCGCCCAGAGGACGTATCTTTCCTTGCTCGAGAGGATGTAGATTCGAAAAGCAGGCAAAATTCCAGGTATGATCGCGCCCGGCGGGATGGGCATGTATCCTCTGTTTTTCATGGAGTGGACGCTCCTGAACGGGTTCATCCTCGGATTTTTGGAAACCTGTCCCGACGCCGCGGTGCGTCATCAGTCTGCGAACCGCAGGCGCGGGCGACTATAGGCAAACGGCTGCCGGGTGTCAAGGCAATTCAAAGCGCGGTGGGACCGGATGCCTTAAAAACAGGTTGTTCATTTATCACCCATCCCGTAGAATATCATAACGTGGTAAAATTTACTTTGACTTACGGAGCATCTATCATGTCGATCATCGATACCATCAACAAAAGGATATCCTGCCGGACATTCAGCGACAGGCCGATCGAGCCGGGGAAAAAGGCGGCGCTGGCCGATTTTCTGAGGGCAAACCATTCAGCCCCGTTTGGCGGCGGGATCCGGTTTCAACTGCTGGATATGGAGGAAATGGAAATCGGCGAGACCCGCACGATGGGAACATACGGCGTCATCAAAGGCGCCAGGCAGTTCATGGCCGGGGCGGTCCGTCATCGACCGAAAGCCATGGAAGATTTCGGCTACTGCATGGAAAAGAACATTCTGGAAGCGACGGCCCTGGGCCTGGGGACCTGCTGGCTCGGGGGGACGTTCAAGCGTGGCGGATTTGCCGACAAAATGAAATTGGCCGAAGACGAACTCCTGCCGGCCGTCACCCCGGTAGGCTATGCCGGTGAAAAACGATCGCTCACGGACCGGTTTTTCCGCTTCAGTGCCGGATCCAATCGAAGGAGGTCATGGCATGAACTGTTTTTCGACGGCCGGTTTGACAATCCCCTCCAACAGGAATCCGCCGGCCCTTACGAGACGCCGCTGGCATGCCTGCGGACGGGTCCGTCCGCCTCAAACCATCAGCCTTGGAGAATCATCAAGGATAACGAGATGTTTCATTTTTATCTCAAAAGCACACCGGGCTATAACGCCATGTTGGGGAACATCAAATTGCAGAACATCGACATGGGCATTGCCATGTGCCATTTCGAATTATCGGCATCGGCGATTGGCCTGAAAGGGTGTTGGCGGGTCGATGAACCGCGGATTTCGGCAGAAGGTATGGAATACATCGTGACATGGTTTTCTATTTGAGGACAGAAGTGTTTGCCGATCTCGGAATAAAGGTTGCCGCCGTCGGGCTGACGGCGGACTGCGGGAATTCCAACAGGAGGGGTTCCGATGGGCAAGATAATTCTTGACCACGCCATCGCATAATTATTAGTTGCGAAAAGTCATGATTTTAGGTAGATTGCAGCCGCATTGATATTGAAGGGCGGCGCCATCTTTGTAAAAAACCCTCATGCCCGGTGGGACGCCACGAAGCATGAAAATTCATTTTTCATAATAAAAACAAAGATGGTCCGAAGGGGCGACGGAACCGCTTGTCGTTCATAACATGGAGGAATTGAAAGCTTTGGAAGAGGACTCACTGTCCCAGATACTGGCCATTGTTCTTTGCCTTATTGGCTCTGCTCTTTTTTCTTCAACGGAAACGGCTGTGACGACACTGAGTCACAGCAGAATCCACCAGTTGCTTGACGGCGGCAAAAGATCCCCCCTGCTCAAGTTGTGGCTGACGAATCCGAACCACGTCCTGACCACCATCCTGATCGGCAACAATGTTGTCAATATCCTGGCCTCCTCACTGGCGACCAAATTCAGCTATCATCAATTTCAGCGGATCGGCATGAGCGATGTCGACAGTATCGCCGTGGCCGCCGCCGTGGGCGTCATGACGCTGATTATTCTCGTCTTCGGCGAGGTGGTGCCCAAAACGTATGCCAAGCACAACGCCGAAAAGGTGATCCCCTTTTTTGCGGTCACATACGTGCTCTATTATCCGTTCTGGCTGCTGACGAATCTGCTCGTTTACATCAGCCGCGTTGTGGTGTGGCTGGGCGGGGGCAAGTTCAGCCACGAAGGGCCGCTGGTGACCGAAGAGGATCTGGAATGGATGATCCGCCGCGGTACGCTGGAAAAGAGCCTCGGCCATGAGGTCGGGAACATGCTCACCGGCGCGCTTGACATGGAAGACACGGTGGCGCGTGAAATCATGGTTCCCAGAACCAAATTGATCATGTTCGAGGCGAATGAGACGCTCGAAGAAATATGGGAACAGCACCGTGAGCACAATTATTCCAGATATCCGGTTTACGATGAAATTCCAGATAAGATCATCGGCATTTTTTACATCAAGGACCTGCTCTATTATCTC
>Ga0351881_1068_pt1 | contig 29632 bp, 27 predicted proteins | sample BONcelFGM3001E15_FD_206769 | JGI IMG/M metagenome (GOLD analysis project Ga0351881, IMG submission 206769) | Enriched cells from coal bed in the Powder River Basin, Montana, United States - BONCAT cells FGM rep3 HSBNCT.FGM.300.1.E15 ...
GGATTACCGGGCGACTCAGAAAGTGGGGAAAATCCAATCATGCCTAACAACTCATTCAAGCCGACGCCGCGTCGCCGCGCAGCTTAATTCAGGCGTTCGGCCATATGCTGAAAAAGAGGGAATCCTATACTTTACGGAAGCGAAGTTCTTGGAGGCAGGGTAGCGTTGAACCGGCGTAATAACGCAAACAACATGGAAATTGGTTGGAGGATTGAATGCGGTCGGCATGACGACCCAAACGACCACGGTCGCCGATCTGCCGTCACAGCGTATGCGCTCGCTCGTTTTGGGGCCGGACGGCGCGATTTATGTCGCCACCGACGCGGGCGAAATCTGGAGACTGGAAAGAGCCAAAAAGTAAGGCTGGCCCGGATGACGGCGTTGGGCGGGGGGCATAACGTTTTCAAACCGTTGATTCCCTGCCCGCAGTCTTGGGGCATGGCAGCAATATCTAATTGAATAGTCTGACATGCCGCCCTTGGAACCATCGAACCGGATTCATCATGGCGAATGACAAGGTGAAGCCAGCAAAATCATCGAGCCGACACCCGGGAAGCGCGGCGGCATTTCCTGTGGCTCCTCAGCGGGCGCGGCTCATGATGGGCGTTGTGTCTCATGATAACTATGGTTTTTCAAACGATTAGCAAGAAAAGGGATAAGCCATGCCTGATGTGACCGCTAATGGGATTCAAATTGAGTATGATACATTCGGTGACGATTCGTCTCCGGCATTATTGTTAATTATAGGAGCGGGCGGTCAGATGATTTATTGGGAATTTGAATTCTGCGAGTCATTGGCAAAAAAGGGACTCTTTGTAATCAGATTCGACAACCGGGATGCCGGTCTATCGACAAAGTTTGATGAAGCAGGAATTCCTGATATGATGGCCGCGATGGAAGGCAAGCCTGTGGCTGCAGTTTATTCTCTTGATGACATGGCGGCTGATGCTGTTGGTCTTCTTGATGCGTTGGGTATCCAGAAGGCGCATATCTGTGGTGCTTCAATGGGCGGTATGATAGCCCAGATCATCTCATATCGTTATCCCGAGCGTGTTCTGAGCTTGACCTCTATCATGTCAAGCACGGGAAATCCTGAACTTCCGCAGATGAAACCGGAAGTTTTAGCGGCTGTGTTTAAACCTGTTCCGGCGGAACGCGAAGCCTATATTGAACATAACGTGAATTTATGGCGCATGCTCTGGAGTCCCGGATTCCCCTTTGATGAAAAGCGGTTGCGCAGGGTTCTGGCCGAGGGCTATGATCGTTCCTATTATCCGCCGGGAATGATCCGTCAAAGTCTGGCTGTTCTTAAAAATGGTTATCGAAAATCACTGATTGCATCCATTAAGGCTCCAACGCTTATAATTCATGGAGATGAGGATCCACTTATGTCGGTAGAAGGGGGAAAAGAAATATCTCAGCTCATACCAAACGCAAAATTATTAATCATTAATGGAATGGGGCATGACATGCCAAAAGAGGCTTGGTCACAGATAACAGATGCTATATATGATCATGCCGTGCAAGCCAACGTTTGAAATAAATAGAAATAAGCGAGTCGATGCTATTTAGATCAAATGATGCGGAGGTGCCAATGAATAGACTGGTAGTCGTTTTGGTGATCGGGTTTCTCGCGGCAAGTTCCGCTATGGCGGATCAAAACGATTTTCGATGCCTTAAATCCGTTGGCTTAAAAAACACCCTTAGAATTCAATTTGTATTCCAAACAGAAAATGATGATGTCGGATACGTCATCTATAAGGGTGGCAGTGCACGCATTCCCGTAAAGAGGCTGAAGGAGAAGGAGTTGAAGATTGTCCCCGGGGGAAGGCCATCGGAGTTTGAAACCCAGTGGCGAGAAATTACTTCCGACGGAACCGGCGGCACATATGTATATGTCAGCCAAGGTGCACTCATAGACAACTTCAGATACATCCGTAAGGATGGGATGATATTCAAGTTTGTAGAAGATCCCGATGCTTCTGCCGACAATGGGTGCGCATGGGCCACAAAATAAATTCCAAGCCTGACAAATCATTAAACCGGGACAGCGCAAAAAGGCCGCACCGCCTTTTAATTCAAACGCTCGGCTATGTGTGGGTAGCATATATTCATCACATCTGTCACCAGGAGGAGGTTTCTGATAAAAGTAGACATTGAATTCGACTGTTCGCGAGTAGATTGGAGGCTCGTCTCGGAAACGCTTAAACGCGTGGGGATGGCTTATGACGAACCCGGCGCACACAAAAATGCCTTTGATAACAGCTATGTCACCGTATTTATCTACCGTGATGGTCAGTTGATCGGTTTTGGCCGTGCAATTTCCGACGGTGTCTTTCAAGCTGCTATTTATGATGTCGCGGTCATCCCTGAGTACCAGAAGAAAGGCGTCGGGACGATAATCATCAAGAGTCTCCTGGCGCGGCTTTCCCAATGCAACATCATTTTATACTCGTCACCTGGGAAAGAAGGGTTTTATGAAACACTGAGATTACGGAAAATGAAAACGGGCATGGCGCTCTTCAGAAAAGCAGAACAAATGATGGAAAAGGGATTCACGGAGTAAGCGGTCAACAATAAACAGCAAAGGGAAAAAAGCCGAACCAGGCAATCCAGCCGACGCGTTACACTCGCGGCTGATTTTTTCGTTGGGTTGAATATGTCAATCACTTCAATTGGATGGCTATTCACAGTCGGTGTGTTGATCCACAACACGGAAGAGGCTTTGCGACTTCCAGCCTGGTCGATTCAAGCTGGCAGGTGGCATGCCCCTGTAGGCCACCGCGAGTTTCGCTTTGCCGTGATTGTATTGTCTGTCTTGCTCGTTATCATCATGCTGACCTCATCCTTTGCCGCTGACGGCAGCGTAAGCGCATATCTGATGGCTGGTTACGTGATGGCTATGGTGCTCAACGTTTTCCTGCCGCATATGCTTGCCACAGTCTCTATGCGCCGTTATATGCCGGGAACCGCCACTGCTCTCATCTTCAATTTGCCACTGGGTCTCTTATATTTAAGCCGGGCACTTTCCGAGAATCGAATTGAATTACATGTTTTTTATTGGGCCGGCCCGTTGATCGTGCTGAGCATCTTAGCTTCAATTCCGGTCTTATTTTTCTTGGGACGCAAGTGGTTCGCGGCACAAGTTTAGGAGCGATTTAACCTAACCCGCCACGCCACCGGATGGTTTACAGCCGCCGGTGATCGGCACGTCAGAGCGGAGAAGACGAACCCATGGAATATTCAATCCGTCCGATAGAAAATGAAGATCGCGAATCAATAATAGATATTTTCAATTATTACGTGGAAAACTCGTTTGCGGCATACCCTGAAAAGAAATTCCCATATCAGGCCTTTGATATGTTTCTGCAAATGTCCAATGGCTTCCCGACAGGATCTATCAGAGATCCGAAGGGCAGGATTGTCGGCTTTGGAATGCTGCGAACACATAATCCAATGCCGGCTTTTTCACAAACGGCGGAAGTGACATATTTTATACATCCGGACCATGCTGGAAAAGGTCTGGGAAAGATGTTGCTCGGTTTCCTCGAAAAAGGTGCGGTTGAAAAAGGCATTACGAATATCTTGGCCAACATCTCTTCTCTCAATCCCAGAAGCATTGAATTCCATCAAAAGAATGGATTCATAGAATGTGGCCGGTTCAGAAAGGTAGGAAAGAAAAACAGCCAGGAATTCGATACGGTATGGATGCAAAAAAGGCCCCAACGCTCCGCATAACCGGCCGGCAATTCCGCTGCGCTCCATTGCCAGCCGGTTATGCGGAGCGTTGGGCCGCCGGAAAACAAATAATGAGGGGAAAATGCAGGTTACAAAAAGAATACACGCGATAAAGATTCCGTTCAAGGTCCCTCTCTCCCCAGAGAGGTCAATCGATAGATTTGCTTTTGTCTATCTTGTTTTCGGAGATAAAATACATTTGGTTGATAGTGGCGTGGCAGGCGCAGAACCGACAATATGGCAATATATAAAAGAACATGGCCGCAAACCGAAAGAAGTTTCTTCATTGATTCTGACCCATTCACATCCTGATCATATTGGATCTGCAAAGAGTGTAAAAAGCCAGACTGGTTGCAGTGTCTTTGCTCATAAACTCGAACAGGAATGGATTGAGGATACCGAACAACAATTCAAGGACAGGCCTGTCCCCGGATTTAAAACTTTGGTTGAAGGGCCTGTCGCAGTTGACCGATTTCTTGGAGGAGGAGACATCCTGGAATTAGAAAAGGGTGTTTCATGTAAAATAATTCATACGCCAGGCCATTCTAAAGGCTCAATTTCACTGTTGTTTGAAGATGAAAAAACTTTATTTACCGCCGATGCATTGGCTTATCCAGGGGATCTCCCTATTTACGAAGATATTTCCGCTTGTCTTGCATCCATCAAAATTCTGCAAGCAATTGATAATATAGAGAATTTATTATCCTCTTGGGAGGATCCCCTCCGGGGCCAGGGGAAAATAATCAAACGAATGAATGAAAGTGTTGCCTACCTTGAGCGGATTCATACTGCAGTCATGAATCACAGTCTTATGAATAAACAACGAAATATTATGGAGTTATGCCAAAAAGTAGTAAGTGAGCTTGGGCTCCCGCCGTTTGCGGCCATGCCCCTTGTCGCCAAAGCATTCGCATCAAGTCTTGTTGCTGAACAAAATAAACAAAGTGCGCAACCGGACGCTCGGGTGGACACGAAGTGACTCGGCGGCCCTGCGGGCAGGCTCATTGGCGCGCCACTCAGCTTCATGACAGGATGGACCGCTTGCTGTCGCTCACTTGGCCTTCGGCCATCCGGCGTTATGCAAGGACGAAGGCATGTATCAGTAAGCAAAGATGAGGTCAATAAACATGAAATACGTGCATGGATATGAATCAAGAGAAAACAGGCGCCTCCAGGATCAGGCCCATACTTTGGTCGAACTCTTACATTCCGACACTTCCTATCCGGCCGGAAGCCTGGTTTTGGAAGCCGGTTGTGGCGTCGGCGCGCAAACGGTTACTCTCGCCCGCAACAGCCCGAATGCGTTGTTCATGTCTATCGACATATCCGACGAATCCCTTACCGAAGCCAAAAGAACCGTGGAATCCTCGGGCCTCAGCAATGTTCAATTCCAGCAGGCCGATATTTTCAATTTGAACTTTGAGCCGGAGTCTTTCGACCACGTCTTTGTGTGTCATGTTTTAGAGCATCTTGATCGTCCGGAAAACGCCTTGGTTATACTGAAAAAGTTGATAAGGGTTGGTGGTACGATCACCGTCATTGAAGGCGATCATGGCTCGGCCTATTTTTACCCTGACAGTGATGCCGCGAACAAAGCAATACAATGCCAGGTCGAACTGCAAAGGCGTGCCGCAGGCAATGCGATGATCGGAAGGGAACTGTACCCCCTCTTAAAGAAAGCGGGTTTCACCTCCATTCATGTTTCTCCACGAATGGTCTATGTTGATTCCAGCAAACCTGAACTTGTTGAAGGTTTCACAAAAAACACGTTTACCGCGATGATCGAAGGGATACGCAACGCTGCCCTGAAGGCTCAAATCGTCGATGAAATCATTTTTGATAAAGGCATCCGAGACTTATACCGGACAACAGAAGCCGACGGTGTTTTTTGTTATACGTTTTTTAAGGGCATCGGAATAAAATCATAAGTTTTCGAACAAGCGCTTGAAGATGGACCGGCAAATCTGCTAAACTCGTTTGCCGGCCACGGCTCATGCCCCGCATCGGACCAGAAATGAAAACGATCATAACCCTGCTTTTGTCATGGACCATTGCTGCAGGATTTCCATCCTTTGCGGCGGATCAGGACCGGTTGATCAAAGAGCTTCAGCAGCACGGGGCGAGATCACCCTCAACCTGGTCGGGCTTGCCGGGGAAAGATGCAAGGGAGAGGGTGCGGCCCGCGCCCGATATCGTCATCGATTACCTGAGAAAAGACAATGCACTCAACGGCTACAAGGAACGACCCCGTCAGGCGAAGGTTGATCCTTCTTTCCTGGAGGATATCCATGCCGCCATCGATGAATTGCCGCAAATGGCCAGAAAGCACATGGAAGAGCACGTTATCGCCGTGTTTCTCGTCCAGGACCTTGGAACAACCGGCTTTGGAGAATTACTCCGGGAGTTTGATCAAAACAGGCTGGGATTCATCGTCCTCAATGTCGATTTCCTGAACAAAAAAGCGAATGAATGGATGTCCTGGAGGGAAAATAGCCCCTTCAGGGACAAAGGCGTATATACCGTCGAGGCTGAAATCGAACGGAAAGAGCATGATTCGAGAAAATCGGCCATCCAGTATATTTTGTTGCATGAACTGGGTCATCTGGTGGGCGTGGCAAAAGGCGCGCACCCGAACTGGTTTACGGGCGGCGATCCCCGGGCATGGCCTTTCGCCGGGTTGTCATGGCTGACGCACAAGACCGCCTTGAACGGAGAGAGCCGATATGATGACTTCTTTCGCACCAGGAAGGCATTGAAATTCTATGCGTTTCAAAACGCGGCCTTATCGTCGGAAGCCATCGGGGAAACATTCACGGCGTTATCCGGAACGGATTTTGTTTCTCTCTACGCGGCCACGAATATGTATGACGATTTTGCCGAAACCTATGCGATGTATGTCCATGTGATCCTGCAGAAGAAACCCTGGAGGGTAAGGGTCGTGAGGGACGGCAAAATGGTGACAGAGATGAGAGAACCCATCCTGAATCCGAGATTGATCAGGAAAAAGGAATACATGCAGGAATTATTCAAAAAAGAAATCTCGAATCGTCACCTGCGCCCGATCCCCGAATCCCGGGCGGATCTGAGTTTCTGCACGAGCGATCGTCAAACCCGGTTTATTTGAGTGTGGAGCGCCGCATCGGACGGCGTATTTTGTTATCCGTTCTTTAAGTTAAGGCCTTTGGAAAAAAATAAGGCATCACATGAAAAGGAGGATATCATGGCTTTCAGAATCAAAGAAAATATTACATGGGTAGGAAAAATCGACTGGGAATTGCGGTCCTTTCACGGCGAGGAGTATTCGACCCATCGCGGCTCAAGCTACAATTCATATCTGGTCAGGGACCAAAAAACGGCGTTGATCGACACGGTTTGGGGAAAGTTTTCGAGGGAATTCGTAGCCAACCTGCAAAAAGAGATCCCCCTGGAGCAAATCGATTTCATCATCGCCAATCACGCGGAAACGGATCACAGCGGCGCGTTGCCGGAGCTCATGCGCCATATCCCCGATACCCCGATATACTGCACCTCCAACGGCGTAAGCTCCCTGAAGGGGCATTATCATCAGGACTGGAATTTTCAGGTTGTCAAGACGGGCGACAAACTCAGCCTCGGGGCAAAGGAACTGATCTTTGTCGAAGCCCAGATGCTTCACTGGCCGGACAGCATGATGTGCTACCTGACCCAGGACAACCTTCTTTTCAGTAACGACGCCTTCGGCCAGCATATCGCATCGGAACGGATGTACAACGACCTCGTGGATCAGGCGGAACTCTTCCAGGAAGCCATCAAATATTATGCCAACATCCTGACCCCGTTCAGCGCGCTGGTGGACCGGAAAATCAAGGAAGTGGTGGCCTTGAATCTGCCGTTGGACATGATCTGCCCGAGCCACGGCGTCATCTGGAGAAAAGACCCGCTGCAGATCGCCGGCAAGTACCTGGAATGGGCGAACGCCTATGCCGAAAATCAGATCACGATTGCCTACGACAGCATGTGGGACGGCACGCGACAAATGGCGGAAGCGATCGCCAGGGGAATGACGGAAGCCGATCGAACGGTTGCCGTAAAGTTATTTAACGTCGCCCGGTCGGACAAAAACGATTTGATCACGGAAGTCTTCAAGTCGAAAGCGCTTCTGGTCGGGTCGCCCACCGTGAACAGGGGCATGCTCTCGGCTGTCGCCGCCCTCCTGGAGGAAATCAGGGGCCTGAGATTCCAGAACAAGAAAGCGGCGGCTTTCGGTTGTTACGGCTGGAGCGGCGAAGCGGTCAAGATGATATCGGAAAGGCTGAAAGAGGGCGGCTTCGAACTCTTGAATGACGGAATCCGTGAAAAATGGAACCCGAACACGGAAGCGGTTGAAAACTGCGTCCGTTTTGGAAAAGACATCGCGCAAAAGCTGCAATAGATCATATCGGGCCGTTTACGGCCGGCTCGATGCCGTCCCCGCACCCCCATCGGCCGGATCAGCGCATGCCCGGCTTCCGGCTTATGGAATGCCGAATACGGCGCGTGCGTTTTGCGAGGTCGCAGCGGCGACGGCCGCGAACGGGAGGCCTTTGACTTCGGCGATTTTCCTCGCCGTATAGACCACATAGGCGGGTTCGTTGCGCTTGCCGCGGTGCGGCTGCGGCGTCAGGTAGGGGGCGTCGGTCTCCACGAGCAGCCTCTCCAGGGGAACCTGCCGGACCACGTCCAGGATTTTTTCCGCCCTGGGATAGGTTACCGGCCCCGGGATGGAAATGTAAAAGCCCAGATCGATACATTTTTTCGCCATGGCGACATCTCCGGAAAAACAGTGAACGATGCCGCGTTTTTTACCTTTCCAGGCCCCGAGCATTTTGAGGGTTTCCGCGTGGGCGTCGCGATCGTGAATGATCACGGGCAGGTCAAATTCGTCGGCCAGTTCCAGTTGCTCGCCGAAACACCGGATCTGGACCTCCCGCGGTGAGCGGTTGCGGAAAAAATCCAGGCCGATTTCTCCATAGGCCACGACCTTCGGCTGTTTCACAAGCTGCCGGATGTCGTCATAGGTCCGTTCGTCAATGCCCTTGACGTCATGGGGATGAACGCCCAGCGCCGCATAAACGGTTTCATGCCGGGCGGCAATGGCCAGGGCCTTGCGGCAATCCTGCAGATTCGTCCCGACGGTCACCACGGCGCCAACGCCCGCCTCTTTCGCCCGTCGCACCGCATCGTCCCGGTCGGCGTCAAACTCACGCATTTCCAGATGGGCGTGGGAATCAATCAGCATCGGCTTCTCTTTTCGAAGCCCCGGATTTGCCCTCCATGACGACAACCATTTCCTCTTTATTCCCGGACATATCGGGCAGCGTCGCCAGATATTCCTCCAGCTGTCCTTCGGTTATCTCACCCCGCATCAGCTTCCTGTCCAAAAACCTCTTGTCCATTTCTCCCGTGCCCACATTTTTTTCCTTCACCATCTTATCACCTCGTATGTTTGCTTCTCATCGTTGCGCCTGTGGCCGGCAGCGTGTATCCGACCGGTTATCCGGAAACCTGGGATATCAGTGCGGCAAGTTCCGGCGTCATTTTGCGTCCCTGCCAGATCCCCTTTACGACGGCAACGACTTCGCCATGGGCATCGGTCAGTTCGAGTTCGAGCGTAAAGTCGGCTTTCCCCTTATCGTCGAGTTCCCTTCGAATGCCGTCCGCCTCTTCATCGCTTAAACGGGTCCTCAGGGTGATATCCGTCGTCGCGGGGCGACGGAAGCGGATATTCACCTCCTTGACGAGCGGATAGTAGCGGCCCATGTCAAAAGATGCGCCGAAAATGGCGCCGCCTACGACCTCGCCGATGACAAACAGGGACCCGGCGTACATCATCCCGACATGATTGACATTTCCCTGAAGCGGCATTAAAAGTTCGACATAACGGTCGCGCAGGGCAAGCACCTTCAGACCCGTTCGCCGGATGCCTTCGATGCCGGATTCCACGTAGAGCGCCAGCGCCTTGTATTCCTCTTCGATCACGACGTGCGGCCCTCCTTCAATGGGTTCAATCATCCACTCCCTTCGTTCCCTGATGACGGGGGAAAAACAAAATTTCCCCCGGACGCCAGGGCCGGGTTGGAATCTACCGAAGCAGGCTGCCCGCCTTCCGGAGATGCGCGGCCGCCTCTTCCGCCATCCGGTCGAGCAGCTCCCGGCAGGTCGGAATGTCCTGGATCAATCCGATGGACTGCCCGACCATCAGGGGGGCATAGTCCACATCGCCCGTTTCCCAGGCGTCCTTGATGCGCTGGCCGGAGAGCAGCGGAATCAGCTCCTCGAAGCCGCCGCCCCGTTCCTCGATGGCGCAGACCTCCGAAATGACCTTGCTCTTGAGCGCCCTGCCCTGCAACCCGATGGATTTTCCGAACATCGTGGTTTCATATTCCTGCCGCCGGATGAGCTCCTGCTTGATGTTGTCATGCACCTCGCATTCCCGCGTGGCGATGAAACGGCTGGCCATCATGACGCCCTGGGCGCCGAGCACGAGCGCAGCGGCCACGGACCGGCCGTCGGCGATGCCGCCTACGGTCACGACGGGGATCTTCACGGAATCCGCAATGCGCGGCGTCAGCACCATGGTCGTGACGTCGTCGTTGAGCGGATGGCCGCCTTCCTCAATGCCCGCCGCGTAGATGCCGTCATAGCCCACACGCTCGGCATGAACGGCGTGGCGTACCGCACCCACCTTGTGAAAGAGTTTTACGCCGGCTTTCTTGAGCAGCTCGACGGCTTCCATGCCGGAGGCTTTATCGACGGGCGTCCCGGAAAACTCGATGCCGGACACCCTTTCCTCCGCACAGACCCTGATATACATCTGATGGTGTGCCGGCGTAATGCGCAGCGACGGAAGCAGCGTGATGTTGACCATGAAGGGCTTGTCCGTCAGTTTACGGGTTCCCGCGATGGCTTCGCGAAAAGCCTCTTCCGTTTCATAGTTGCCGGCCGTCAGGTTGCCCATGCCCCCCGCGTTGGAGACGGCGGCGCACAGGCCGGGCTTGCAGAGCCACATCATGGCGCCACAGATGATGGGATATTTGATCCCGAACATTTCGGTAATGGCTGTCTTGAACATGAATCCGTTCCTTTCTTACGTTTTTTCATGATGTCCGGCCGTTTCCGGTGGGCCTTTTCTAAATCAGAACGGTCCGGTCCTGTCAACCCCTTTTGTCATGCGTCCATCCGGAAGCGGCATCCGGAAACTCCTTGACAGCCTGCCCTTAATCCACTAATTTTCGACTCATGAAATACAGTGAAGCCAAACCGGGCCGGATTTTCGTGATCCGCCTGGAAGACGGTGAAATCGTCCACGAAGTCATCGAAAAATTTGCCCGTGACCGGCAGATCCGGGCGGCGGCGCTGATCGTTCTGGGCGGCGCCGACCGCGGCAGTAAAATCGTGGTCGGACCGGAAGACGGACGCACGAGACCCATCGTCCCCATGCAGCATATCCTTGACGACGTCCACGAGGTGAGCGGCACCGGCACTCTCTTTCCCGACGACGAGGGTAACCCCGTCCTCCACATGCACATGGCCTGCGGGAGGCGTTCGGATACCGTCACCGGCTGCATCCGCACGGGACTCAAGGTCTGGCATGTCATGGAAGTCGTCCTGTTTGAACTGATGGACGCAACGGGCAGGCGTCTTCCGGATCCGCAAACGGGCTTCAAGCTCCTGATTCCTTGAAAAGCATGCGTCCCGTGATGTCCTGCAATTTTTTTATAGCCACCTGAAGAAACGGACCTGTTTACATGGCAACCTTTGTGCTCGTACACGGCGCCACGGCCGGAGGCTGGGTCTGGCAGTCCGTCCCGTCCCGCCTGCGGGCGGCGGGGCATGAGGTCTATACCCCGACCCTGACGGGGCTTGGAGAGCGCCGTCATCTTTTCAATCCGGACATCACGATGGAAACCCATATCCTGGACATCCTCAATGTCCTCGAATTCGAGGACCTGCGGGAGGTCGTTCTGGTCGGCCACAGTTACGGCGGCGCGGTGATTACGGGCGTTGCCGAACGCGGCGCCGAACGAATCGCCCATCTGGTTTATCTCGACGCATTTGTCCTGAAGGACGGTGAGGCCGTCAAGGATCTCTATGATCCTCCGGTGGCCGGCGCCCTGGCCGAATACTACCTGAGCGGCGGCAGGGGCGGAGCTGAAGACCGAGCCGGGGTCGAAGATCCGCGCTTTACGGCGCACCCCCTCAAGACCTTTGTCGATCCCCTGCGACTGAAAAACAAGAAGGCAAAGGCCCTGCCCCGGACCTACCTGTTCTGTACCGAAAAAGCGGAAATGGGCTTGCGCGGACAGGGCATTGTCCGCTCCGCCCAACGGGCCCGGGATGCGGGATGGAGTTATCATGAATGGCCTACCGGCCATCATCCCATGTGGACCATGCCGGGGGAGCTGACGGATTTTCTGATCGGCATTCCGCGATGAAAACAAAGCCGGTCGACCCGTCATCCTCCGAATTCATCTGCCTTGCCCACCGGGGCGCGAGCGGCCATGAACCCGAAAACACGCTGCTGGCCATCGAAAAGGCCATCACGATGGGCGCTCCCTGGATCGAAGTCGACGTTTTTGCCGTGGAAGACGAACTGGTCGTCATTCATGACGAGCGTCTGGAGACGACGACCAACGGAACCGGCTGTGTGATGAAACGATCCCTGGCCTACCTGAGGTCGCTCGACGCCGGCAAGGGTCAGAAAATTCCGCTGCTGCGGGAGGTCTTCGATCTGACGAAAGGCCGGGCGGGCGTCAATGTGGAACTCAAAGGACCTGGAACCGCAGCGCCCGTCGTCAAACTCATCGGAGAATACCGCCACGGGCATCCGGGGCGGTATGACGGCTGGGTCCTCGTGTCTTCTTTCAATCACCGCGAACTGGCAAAAGTCCGATCGCTGAATCCGGACATCCCGATCGGCGCGCTCGGGTTCGGCCTCCCGCCGAAACACGCAAAATTTGCCCAGGACCTGGGGGCCGTCTCCGTTCATACTTCTGTCGCCCGCGTCAACCGCGCCTTCGTGAATGACGCCCACCGGCGCGGATTGAAAGTCTTCGTCTACACCGTGAACCGTGCAGACGATCTCAAGCGGATGCGGGCAATGGGCGTCAACGGCGTCTTCACGAATTTTCCTGAACTTGTACTTTCCGGCCATCACGAACATGTTTGACTATTTCGATTTCATCGCCCCCTGGTACGACCGGATCGTCCGCCTGGCCGTTTCTCCCCGGCTCACGCAGGCGCTGAAACTGCCCCACGACGGGATCCTGCTGGACGCCGGCGGCGGCACGGGCCGGTCTTCCTTCCACCTGCGTCCGCTGGTCGGCCGTCTCGTCATCTGCGATTTTTCACTTCCCATGCTCAGACAGGCACAGACCAAAGGGGGAATGGAACCGGCGCAGGCACGCGCCGAAGAGCTTCCCTTCCGGAACGGCGTTTTCGATCGCGTGATGGTCGTGGACGCCCTGCATCATTTTTTCGACCAGCGGGCCGCCCTCAGGGAATTCATTCGGGTGCTTAAACCGGGGGGACGCCTTGTCATCGAGGAACCGGACCGGCGGTACGGGATCATCAAGCTGTTGGGGGTTGCCGAAAAAATGGCCCTTATGCGCAGCCATATTCATCGGGTGACGGAGATTGCAGAGATGGTCGCCGCCGGGGGGCTCACGGCGCGGATCGAAGACGGAAACCGCTTCACCGCCTGGGTCATCGCCGACAAACCCTTGCGGTCATGATGCCTGCGGCGAACCCGTTTTTCAAAGGTCTCGGGGCTCGCCGGACCCGTTCGGATCAAGACAGGCGATCTGAACGGATAAGCAGGGAAATGTCGGCGGCGGCGACGGAGTGAGTCAGGGCGCCGACCGAGATGAAATCGACGCCCGTTTCGGCGATTTGCCTTACCGTCGCGAGCGTGACATTGCCGGAGGCCTCGACCGGAACCCTGCCGTCAATCAACCGGACCGCCTCGCTCATGGCCGCAGGCGCCATGTTGTCCAGCATGACGGCGTCCGCCCCGGCTGCCAGCGCCTCCCGGACTTCGTCCATGTCTTTGACCTCCACCTCGATCTTGAGCGTATGGGGGATATTCCGGCGCGTCCGTTCAATGGCCGGCGTGATGCCGCCCGCCGCCGTGATGTGGTTGTCCTTGATCAGAACACCGTCATAGAGGGCAAAGCGGTGATTGCCGCCGCCGCCGACGCGCACGGCGTATTTATCGAGGATGCGCAGTCCGGGGACGATCTTGCGCGTGTCCAGGATGCGGGCGCGCGTGCCTGCAACCGCCTGCACATACTGCCGGGTCATGGAGGCGATCCCGCTCATGCGCTGCAGAAAATTCAGGGCCGTCCGCTCCGCGGTCAGGATGCCTGCGAGCCCGCCGGAGAATTCGGCCAGGATCCCGCCGCGCCTGATCTCACGGCCGTCCTCCAGGCAGTTTGTAAACCGGATGTTCGGGTCAAGGAAAAGAAAGGTCTCACGAAACACATCGATTCCGGCAAGGATCATGTCCGCCTTGGCGACGGCCATCGCCGTTCCGGTTTCCTGCCCCGTGAGCACCGACGCCGTCGTTACGTCGCCGGGGCCGATATCCTCTGCGAGCGCAAAACGGATCAAGCGGTGGACAGCGTGCCTTGGGATCAAATCGCCTCCAGCTTCCTGATGGCCGCCTCGAGGATCTTGTGCTTTTCACGCAGATCCTGAAACTTCTGCTCTTCCTTACGGATGATCGCCTCTGCCGCCTTGTCCATGAAATCGCGATTGCCCAATTTCCGGGAAACCACGCTCAGGTCCTTGTCCACCCGGGAGAGTTCCTTTTCGAGCCTTGCCTTTTCGGCGGCCACGTCGATCATGCCTTCCATCAGGACAAAGACCCGCGCCGCACCGACCACGCCCACGGCAGCCCCTTTGGGTTCTTCCAGGTTCACGCCCACCGTCAGCGTCTCGAGATTGCCCAGATTGACGATGTAGTCACGGCCCTCATTCAGGATGCCCTCCAGGGCCTGATCCGGCGCCGAGATGACGACCCTGAGCTTTTTCGACGGAGCAATATTCATTTCACCCCGGATGTTGCGGATCCGCGTGATGACCTCGACAATCAGCCCCATGCGGCGTTCGGCGTCTTCGTCCGCGAGACTTTCGTCGGGTTCCGGATACGGGCTGACCATGATCGATGCGCCGTCGGCCACGGCGGTCTGCCAGATTTCCTCGGTCAGAAACGGCATGAACGGATGCATCAGTTTGAGGATCGTCCTCAGCGCCCGGGACAGCGTCTGCTGCGTCGCCCGACGCCGCACGGATTGATCCCGGCTGTAAAGGACCGGCTTGATGAGTTCCAGGTACCAGTCGCAGAACTCATGCCAGACAAACTGGTAGAGGCTGCCGGTCGCCTCGTTGAAGCGGTATTCGTCCAGGCCCCGGATCACCTCATCGACCGTCCGGTTGAGCCGCGCCAGAATCCAGCGATCCGGTAGAGACAGATCCGCCTTGTTCCATGGCTTCTGATCCTCCTCGGTGAAATCTTCGAGGTTCATCAGCGAAAATTTCGCGGCGTTCCAGACCTTGTTGACAAAGAACTTGTATCCCTCGATGCGCTCCTCCGACATGCGCACATCCCGCCCCTGTGCCGTGAAGGCCGCAAGCGTGAAGCGGAACGGATCGGCGCCGAATTTGTCGATCATCTGAAGCGGATCGATGCTATTCCCCTTGGACTTGCTCATCTTGTCGCCCTGCTCGTCGCGCACCAGAGCGTGCAGATAGACGTCGCGGAACGGCACATCCTTCATGACGTAAAGGCCCATCATCATCATGCGGGCCACCCAGAAGAAGAGAATGTCGAAACCCGTAATGAGCAGCGAAGTGGGATAGAAGGTCTTGAGGGCCTCCGTCCGGTCCGGCCAGCCCAGCGTGGAAAAAGGCCACAGGGCCGAGCTGAACCATGTATCCAGGACGTCTTCATCCTGCCGCAGGGTCGCATTTTCGCATCCCGGGCAACGATCGGGGTCATTGGACGAAACGATGATCTGGCCGCAGTCGTCGCAGTACCAGACGGGAATGCGGTGCCCCCACCAGATCTGCCGGGAAATGCACCAGTCGCGGATATTGCTCATCCATTCGAAATACGTCGCCTCCCACATGGAGGGGATGATGCGCGTCTTGCCCTTGATGACGGCGGCGTTGGCCGCTTTTGCGAGCGGCTGGATCTTCACGAACCACTGCTTGGAAATAAAGGGTTCCACGTCCGTCTTGCAGCGGTAGCACTGTCCCAGGTTATGCGTATAGGGCTCCAGACCGACGAGATATCCCTGCTCCTGCAGGTCCCTGACGACGTTCTCCCGGCATTCGTAGCGGTCCTGACCCTGGTAGGCGCCGCCGTTCTCGTTGATGACGGCGCTTCCGTCCATGATATTGATGATTTCGAGATGATGGCGGCCGGCCATGGCGAAGTCGTTGGGGTCGGACGACGGCGTGATCTTCACGGCGCCGGAACCGAAATCCATGGTGACGTAATCATCTGCAATAACTGGTATTTCCCTGTTGACGAGGGGCAGGATCACGGTCTTGCCGACCTTATCGGCATAGCGGGGATCTTTCGGGTTCACGGCGACGGCCGTATCCCCCAGCATTGTTTCGGGTCGCGTGGTGGCGACGATGATATGGCCGTCGCCATCCGCGTAGGGGTAGCGGATATTCCAGAGGAATCCCGGCTTTTCCGAGTATTCGACCTCCAGATCCGAGATGGCCGTGTGGCAGCGGGGACACCAGTTGACGATATAATCCCCCTGGTAGATGAGGCCGTCGTGGTAGAGCCGCACAAAGACCTCCCGGACGGCTCGGGACAGGCCCTCGTCCATCGTGAAGCGTTCCCGGGACCAGTCGCAGGAGCATCCCAGCCGCTTGAGCTGGTTGATGATGACCCCGCCGTATTTTTCCTTCCAGAGCCAGACGCGTTCGATGAACTTCTCGCGACCCAGGTCGTGCCGTGTGAGACCCTCCCTGGCCAGTTCCTGCTCCACCACATTCTGCGTAGCGATGCCGGCGTGATCCATCCCCGGCATCCAGAGGGCGTTGTATCCCTGCATGCGTCTGAACCGCGTCATGATATCCTGCAGGACGTTGTTCAGGGCGTGCCCCATGTGGAGCATGCCCGTTACATTGGGAGGCGGAATGACAATGCAAAACGGCTTTTTGTCGCCGGCATCCTGCGCCCTGAAAAAATTCCCCTCCAGCCAGTACTGGTACCATTTCGCTTCGGCCGCATGCGGCTCATAGACCTTGCTCAAAGACCCCTTGTTCATGCCCTACACTCCGTCACCAAAACAACGATAAAGCTTTGAAAAATCAGATTTTCAATGCTTCCCTGATTTTCCTGATAATGAGCAGCGCATCGGCGCCCGGCACGGGCCCCATCGGAACGAACTCGCCCGAGGTAATGTCCTGGGCCCCCATGATCTGCCGCGTGGTCACGACCATGACCGCGTTGAAATAGGGCAGATCGGACCGCAGATCGGGAAAGGGCGAGGGGCTGCCGATAAACCGCGTGGCCAGGCCGCTGTCGCCGGACACCTTGATGAGGATGTCTTCGATCATCATGGCATAGGCAGCCCGTTCAACGAGATCGTTCGGGCGGAAAAGCCCGTCGGGATAGACCTCGAGTCCGCGCACGCCGATCTCGATCATCCCCTCGATATCCGACTTCAGGGGATGGTTGACAATATCGGCCGGAAGGACCGCAGCTTTCTGTTTGACGGCCGCCTTCTCGGGGTTTTTGAAGCCCGTATCGAAGGTTTTCAAGGTCCTTTTCCGGTAGAGGGTGTCGATTTTGAGTTCTTCCATAAACAGGGCCGCGGCGTCCGCCCGGGTGATCTTTTCCACGAAGGCGATCTGCTTGCCCGTAATGGACCCCGGCATGGCGCGCTGGATCTTCTGCATCAGATTCCATTGCTGATCCGCCTCGCTGATGTACTCTTTTTTGAGCTCGAGAACCTTGCTGAACATCTGCGATGCCTGCCCCACATCCAGCGCTGTTTTGTAGCACAATCCCATGTAATAGTAAGCCGCAGATGAAGCGGGATCGATCTGGAGGGCCTTGTCGAACTCGCCCCGCGAGACATCCAGCCAGTCCTTATCGACCCTCTTGCAGACGGTCCCGACCTGCATGCAATAGGCGTGGCTCAGCGTATTGATCCGGATATAGCCGATGTGAATGAACAATTTCTCTTCATCCGTATCGGCGGAGTTCCAGGCCTTGTCGAGGGCCGCAAAGCCGCCCTTGTAGTCGGCCTGATAGGCCCGGGCCAGACCGACGCCGGCATGCGCTTTGGCGTATTTGGGATCAAGCTCGATGGCCAGCCCGAATTCCCGCTGCGCGTCGCCGAATTTCTCCTGATTCAACAATTTCATACCCACGGCAAAATGATGCTCCGGCGTATCGAGCTGGCTCACGGGCGCCCGTCCTTTCGGGGCGCAGGACATCACCAGCAGGAAGATCATCAGCATTATCAGGACCCCTGTTTTTTTGTGCCGTAACGGTTCAATCATGGCCGTCTCCTTTCTCCTGAAGCATAAGCATATCGGTGAAGATCACTCTCATCCCTTCAAATCGTCCACGGCTTGAAGCCCTGCCGCAAACGGCCGCTAAACTATCTTCATAGCCCCGTCAAGTCAAGCTCTTTTCAACATTCGCTTCGCCGCTTGCGGACCCTTTTTCAGGGGTTATGCAAGACGGCGCGGCCCGCCTTCCGATAGAAAAGACGACACGGTTTTCGCGATGGCGTCGCGCTCTTCGGGCCGGAACCAGACCATTTCGGGGTCCGCCCCGAACCAGGTCATCTGCCTTTTCGCATAGCGCCGGGTATCGCCCTTGATGGCGGCAATCGCATCCGGAAGGTCATGCGCCCCGTCGAGATGACGGATGATATGCCTGTAACCCAGCGATTGCAGGGGCTTCGATGAGCCCGCATAACCCATTGCGAGCAGACGGCGGACCTCCTCAACCAGGCCTTCTGCGATCATGCGGTCGCAACGGCGTCCGATGTTCTCGAACAGGGACGGCCTGTCCAGCATGAGCCCGATCTTGAGATAATCGTAGCGCCGTTCGGCGAAGTTGTGCCGCTGATGCTGCTCGATAATCGATTGCCCGCTTAATTCAAATACTTCCAGCGCACGCATGATGCGCACCGCGTCACGGGGATGGATCCGCCGTGCGGCCTGCTCATCCTTCCTTCTGAGTTCTTCGTAAAGGGGGGCTGGTCCATGAACCGACAGCGCCTTGCGATAGGACGCGCGGAGGGCTTCGTCGGCCCTGGGCCCGTCAAACAATCCGCCCAGGAGGGCTTTGATATACAGTCCCGTGCCGCCCACGACGAAAATGGGGCTGCTCCGCTGATGCAGCGCTTCAATCACAGGCATCGCGTGCTCGAGATACAGCGCGGCGTTGAAGGGCTCGTCGGGATCGACCACATCGAGCAAATGGTGCCGGACCTGCGCGCGCTGCCGCGCCGACGGCTTGGCCGTGCCGATATCCATGAAGCGATAGACCTGCATGGCATCGGCATTGATGATTTCCCCTCCTGCCGCCAGGGCCGATGCGACGGCCAGTTCGGTCTTGCCGACACCCGTCGGCCCGGCGAGGACGATCAGGCGGGGTTTCAAATCGGCGCTGCTCATGTTCGCTTGAATCTCTTTTCCAGCTCATCGAGGCCCAGCGTAATATAGGTGGGCCTGCCATGGGGACAGGTCGCCGCGAAGGGGGTCGCGTCGAGATCACGGCACAACGCCGCCGTCTCCTGCGGCGTGAGGGTCTGATTCGCCTTGACCGCCGCCCTGCAAGCCAAAAAGCGGAAGACGTTATCGTGTTTAGCTGCGAGCCCCGGCGACCGGTCGCCGTCTGAAAAGGATTCCAGCAAGTCCAGAATCAGGGCGCGGACATCCACGTGGGCCAGGGTCACGGGAACGGAGCGGATCACCACGGAATGACCGCCGAAAGACTCGGCGTCGATCCCGGCCTCTTTCAGAATCTGCATGGATTCTTCAAATAAAGCCATATCCCTGGGTGAAAGCGTCAGCACTTCCGGGATCAATAATTGCTGGCTGACATCATGACCGCCCCGGTTCCTTTTGAACTTCTCAAAGAGAATCCGCTCATGGGCGGCGTGCTGATCCAGGACGACGATCCGGTCCGGGGCGGAAAAGACAAGATAGGTGCGCGCGGCCTGGCCCAGATACTCCAGGTCGCTGAATGTCAGGCGGTCCGCCGGTTCGGAGGGCTCCGTTACGTCCCCGTCGCCGTCATCGCGACGGGCCGGTGCGGAAAAGGATTCCCGGGGCCCCTGCAGGAGCGCCTCCGGAAAGGAGAGTTTGCCTGTCGAGGCAACGCGATAGCGTTTGAGCGCATCTTCAACCCGGTCCCGATAGTCCGCAGGAGCCCGGAAATCACGCGGCGCGGCTTCCGGGAAGCGTCCAGGCGCCGGTGCACGCTGCGCCAGGGCCTGCGCCAGAGTTTCGACAATCATTCCGTATATTTCCCGCGGCCGGCGGAAGCGGACCTCCAGTTTCGCCGGATGGACATTGACATCCACATCCTGAGGCGGCAGCTCGAGCAGCAGGACCGCCACCGGGTATCGGCGGGGTTCGATGAGGTTCCTGTAAGCCGTCATGACGGCATGATTCAGGAGATAATCCCGGACATAGCGCCCGTTGACGAAACAGTAGAGATGCTTTCCCTGGGAACGCGTGAACGAGGGGACCGAGATGAATCCCCGCAGTTGCATCGGGTCCGCGGAGGCCTGAACGGGCAAGAGATGATCCGTCGCGTCCAGTCCGAGGATCAGGGCCATGCGTTCGGACAGATCGCCGGTGGCGGGTATTTTCAAGATCTCCCGGCCGTTGGCCGTGACCTGGATTCTCAGGTGCGAATGCGGCAGGGCCGTCCGCGTGACGACATCGATGCAATACCCCCGCTCCGTCGATTCCGTCTTGAGAAATTTTTTCCGGACCGGAACGGGGTCAAAGATCTGCGTCACGGTGATCGTCGTGCCCTCCGGACAACCTGCATCCTGGATCTCCTCGATGCGTCCGGCGTTTACGACCAGCCTCACGCCGCAGAGCGCTCCGGCCGTTCTCGTCGTCATTTCCACGCGGGCGACGGCGGCGATGCTGGGCAGGGCCTCCCCGCGAAAACCGAAGGTCCTGACCTGGTAGATATCGTCAAACTCGTATATCTTGCTCGTGGCGTAGCGCTCGAACGCCTTCGGGGCATCGGCGGGTAAAAATCCCTCGCCGTTATCGGTGATGCGGATCATGCCGCACCCGCCCCGCATGAGTTCGATGCGGATGTCCGTCGCGCCGGCGTCCAGGGCGTTTTCCAGCAGTTCCTTGACCATGGACGCGGGACGCTCGATGACCTCCCCCGCCGCAATTTTATGGGTCAACGCCTCGGGAAGCGTAACGATTTTTCCGGACAAAGGCTGCTCCTTGGAAAGGTTGCCGGGATAAAAAAGACCGCAGCAGTCGGTTGCGCGATTACTGCGGTCCCATGAGGATCATCTCAAAAAAGCCGGGACGCTGAGATGACGTTCAGCGTCTGGAAAGCGCCTCCGGAAAATCGTCATCACGCCCGGCGATACCCGTCAATCCAGAACGATCATCACGCGGCATTGTTTCATGAAACTCAGATTTTCCGCCGCGGAACGGATGCGCCCGGCATCGTCGTTGCCGATTTTGATGTCGGCCTTGCCGGCCCCCTCGGCACTGACGCCCTTGACGGTCAGGGGATTGTTGGTCACGCGCTGGTTGCCCTGAGCCGCCGTCAGATCGCGTGCATAGCCGCTGATTCCCTGGGAAACGGCGTATTCCTTCTCCACGATCATGGACCCATAGACCTCGGCGCCCGTTTCATCCACAATCTTCGGCGACATGGCCGGACGGGCCTTGAGGCCCCGGGCGTCCACGACCAGGCCTGTAAACACAGGGCCGGGTGCGGGCGTGACGGGCGCGGGCGCCGCCTGAGCCAATGTTTGCGGCGGTGGTTGTTTCTGCGGCTCCGCGATCGCCTTGGGCATGAAGACACCCATTAATTCGCCCCTCAGCGACATTCTCAGCGTGACTTCGCAGGTACCGTCCGAGAGGTAATCCGTGTTGATGACCTGCGCGCCCCTGACGAAACCGGAGATGGCGGTGTTGATGACATCGCTTTCGGTGACGAATTCCCGCACGGTCGTCTGCGAATCGACCTGGACCCCCTTGGTCGCCTCCAGCAGGTTCCGGTATCCATCGACCTTCGCAGCTCTCAGGCACATGGGCCGCGCATTGGTCCCCTTGATTCTGGCGGTATCCACGGCGCCGATGCCCAGCGCTTCGATGTATCCGTCTTCATAATTGATGATCGCATTGTCCCCGATCTGTTTGTGCACTTTGGAATCAACGATCTTCGACCATTCCGGCTGATTGACCTTGCCCTCTCCCTCGGCCGTGCAGATCCCGGCCCCGGCAAACAAAAAGCAGATCATGACCATCATTCCGACGATAACCGCCCATTTCGACTTCATAAAACATCCTCCTTCTCCAGGTTTGGAAAGCTTCTTAATTGATGGACCAAATTCACCGCGCCTCGCGCAGCGCCTTTCATGGTTGCGTGAAATATCAACCCCCCCTTGCACCTTCAATGGAAAAGTGGCCGGGGCCCGCTGGGGTCATTTCTTTTCCTGGAAGGCTTTCGCCTCCGGCGCATCGAGCCAGGGCTTGATATTGATATTCTTCTCCAGATCCCCGAATATATAACCCGTATCGGGCGGGGCGCTCCCCCACCAGTTGTTCCGGGCGTCGATATAGATCGTCGAACGCGTCTGAATGGCCACTTCATTTTCAACAAAATTATTATGATGAATGGACGGATTCGACATACCCACACTGGTGATCGCACCCTCCCCCCGGTTGCCGGAAAAGGTATTGTAGAGGAGCTTCGGGGTCGAGGCATTGCGCGTGTAAACGCCGCTTTGCGCGTTTTGCGCAATGTGGCAGAAGGAAATCTCCGGCGCCCCGAACCAGACATCAAAGGCCACGGAGGCGTACTTGACGACGCAATAGGCAAAGGCGCTGTTGACCTTTGTCTCCTTCGCAAATTTCACGGCGCTGACATAATAACCCGGCGCCGGTGATGTCGCAGAGGCCGTAAACAGGATGGGATCGTCCTTTGTCCCCCTGGCCATCACGCCGCCGTCCCGGGCAATGATGGCGGTATTTTGATCGAACCGGATGGCGACTCCCGGCTCGACGTAGAGCGTGGCGCCACCGTCGATGACCACATCCCGGGTCACGCGGTAGGGGCTGTTGGCCAGGACCAGGAACGAGTCCGCGCTGACGGTCCCGCTCAGGGCCGGCGCGAGAATCGGCAGTTCGACAGGCTTCCCCTCGGGATAGGGGGCATTGAGCACCGACTTGATATTGACCTTCCCCCTGATCCTCGACAGAATCGCCAGGCCCTGCGCGGCGCCCCACCAGTTGTCCAGGGCGTTGACGGCTTCTCCCGTCATTTCTCCAATCATATCGAATGGTTTATTGTCGATCAGGTTATTGCCCGAAATGACCGCCTGGCTTTGGGCAGCGACAATGCCTGCACCGCGGTTCTGACGGATCTGGTTGTTGCGGATGACCGGCGCGGCGGCCTGTATGCGGACGCCTTCCTGATCATTGTCCTGAATGACATTCTCCGTGATCACGGGCGGGGCGCCCTCATCGATCAGAATGGCCGTCCGCGTGTTTTTCTGGATCGTGTTCTTCACGATGCCGGGCTTCGAGAAGGCCCCCTGAATCCTTATGGCGGTACCGTTGGCCGTCAGTTCGCAGGATTCGATGCGCGGCGACGCAGCCTGGCAGCTCAGTGCGGTCGAGGCGTTGCTGATCCGGCAGAAGCGCACGAGGTTTTCCTTGTCCTTGACGTTATGAAAGACGATTCCTTCCCATTCCTTGCCCGGTTCAAGCGCGGCAAACCGGATGATGCGCTCGTCGTCACCCTGGGCGTTCAGACGTCCTTCAATCACGAGGGCGCCCCCGCGGGAGCGAATTTCCGTTCCCGGTTCGATGGTGAGCAGCGCCTTATCGCGGACGACGACCGTCTCCTCGATGATATATGGACTGGCGCCGGCGTACCAGGTTGTATCGGCTTCAATGGCGCCGGACACCGGCGTCGGACCCGGCGCAACGGGCATCCCCGATACGGTGTCGGACTTTTCACTTTCATTGCCTGCCCGGTCCACGGCAGAAACCTGATAATAATATTTCTGATGGTTGACGAGCTTTTCATCGCGGAACTCGACAAACTCCATCCTGGCGATTTCCTCGTAGCCGCTCAGCGGCGTCGCGCTGCGATAGACCCGATATCCGGCCAGATCCGGCGCCCTGGATTTTTCCCAGTTCAGGAGCACCACGTTATTCCTTCCCACGGTGACGACTTTTTCGAGTTTGTCCGGCGGAGTCGTATCGAGGGTCACGCTCCCCACGGCGTCCACCCATTCGGCGGTATTGCCGGCGTCGTCTCGCAGGAACCCCGTCACGATGGCCCGGTTCACGTTGTCGCCGGGGATGACTTTATAAACGCCCAGATAGACGCCGGGTTCCCCTTCCTGTTCCAGCATGTCGATATTCTTCTTGAATTCGCCGATATGAAAAGAGGCCTGCATTTTCGGCGTTCCCTGAATGACCACGCGGATCTCGTCGCCCGCCTTTTTGGGCAGGTTTTTCGTGTCCTGAACGAGCAGTGTGATCACGGGCGGCCGAAGGGCCTCGGCGATGGTGGGCGTGGGGATGGTCTTGACCATCTCCCGGAACAGATCGTCGCAGGCGCGCAACAGCTGGATATCCCTGATATTCATGGCCGTCGCGATCACCGTGGCCACGAGGCCGATCGGACTGGTTGCAATCCCTCCCTCGTGAATGTATGTGACGTGCTGCCCGGCCCAGAGCATCTTTCCCGTTTTCGTGTCCATCATCTTGATCTCGGCCCCGACGGACACATTGGAATAAAGGACGGCAAAGAGCTTGTCGAAATTGGAAATGGTCCCGTAAACGACGGCGTCAACGTTGAGGATTTTGCCCAGATCCTGCGGCGATGCGGCGCCGATCGCCGCCGGATCCTCCAAACCGGCCTTGCGCAGCAGATTGTCCGTGCGGTAGATTTCCATGTCCTTGAAGGGCAATGAGCTGAAGTGATTGTAGAATCCCCGGCGGACCGCCTCCGAACCTTCCTGGCTTTTCGCCTGGTTGATGAAAGGCAGCACGGCCACCGTGCGCGGCTTGTGATCCGCCATGTAGGGATCCACTTCGTAGGTGCCCTCGTACAGAGACCTGATCTGCGGCGTAATGACGGCGTCCCTGGTCGCCACGACGCAGCCCTGCAGGATCAGCAGGGTCGAGCAAACCAGGACGGTCAAACCGGCGCCGATGCGCGCAAACGGTTTATTCATGACGGGGCCTCCATGTTTGTGATGCCTTTGAGATCTTGAATGTTCTCAACATGACAGGGAAGATTTACGAAATGACCTTCAATTCCCGGTTACGACGATTTCGGCGCTGTAGCCGCTTTCCAGGCCGTCCCGATCGACGGCTGTAACCAGATATGTTTTGCTCTTGCCTTTGCCCAGGGTCGTCTTGAACGTAACGGACGGCTCCGTGATGCGATCCAGCCCAGGCACCCCTTCCGTTTTCCAGAATGTCTTTTCATAGACCTTGTAATGAGCCAGGTCCGGCGCGTCCACCGCCCCCCAGGTCAGGGTAATGGTTCCATCGCGATACCCGCCTGCCGGCCCTGCGGGAACCTGCGGCCGGGGTTTCGTTGAAACCCGTATTTCTTCGGAAAAGTCACTCAGAATGCCGTCGTTGTCTTCCACCTGGATTTTATAGCTGAAGGACTCTCCGTCTTTCAAACCGCCGTCCAGATACCGGACGTCGCCGCCCGGAACCTTTGCAACGGCGGAATACCGTTCGGAGGCCCCATCCTTTCGATGAATATGATAGGCAGCGATATCTTTTTCCGGGTTTGCCTGCCAGCTCAAGGGGACGGATTTGACCTTCAGCGATTCTCCCTGCAGCCCGACCGGCTTGACCGGCCTGGGCTTGGTCGCGGCTGATACGGACGTAGAGGGCGCGGTCTGCTGATCCGTGTCGTCATAGGCCGTCACGCGATAGTAATAGCGGCGGTCGTCCTCAAGATCCTTCCGATCTGCAAACTGGACTTTCGGTTCCATGGCGCCGGGCTTTCCGAGCTGGCTGATGCGGGTATAGTCGCCGTCCTCCTGCGTGTTGCGGTAGATGTTATAGCCCTTGAGGAAAGGCGCCTCGATGGCATCCCAGGTCAGCCGGACCTCCCGGACCAGGCCTCCCCGGGCGGACAGACCGACGACCACGGGAATCGCCCCCCCCCCTGACGACGCTGGAAAAACCGCTTTCGATCTTCTTTTCATTGTAGATGGCCAGCCGGTAATAGGCCTCCTGGCCGTCCTCCATATTCTTGTCCACATAGGTCACTCTGGGGGCCTTGTCGAGCGGTGCGCCGTCGCCAAGGCCGAGATCGGCGGCGGTCAGGTCGGCCACCTCCCGGAACGGCCCCTGTTGTTTTGCGGCGCGGAATAATTTATATCCCGCAAGCGCCAGGGGATCTTCGCTGGCAATGGGGCTGGGCGACCAGGTCAACTGCACCCCCTTCACGCGCGCCTCCGCCCTGAGGATCACGGGCGGGTTGGGCGTCAGGGCTGTTTCACCCTTGACGGCATCGGTGAACGCGCTTTGAAGTCCGGTTTGAGTAAAGGATTTGATGCGGTAGTAATAGACGGCGCTCTTTTCCAGGCCCGTGTCCAGATACTCGCGTTGATTGACCTGACCGATCTTCGCAAAAGGCCCCCCTTCGGATTGGCTGCGAAAGACATCATACCCGTCCGCATTCGCCTGCGGCGGATCTTCCCAGCCCAGATAAATTTGCCTGTTGCCCGGTCGGGCCTGGATATTCACGGGTGCCTTCATTTGCCCTTCGGCCGGCGCCGAGGCATGCTTGGCGATGGCCTGCTCGATCAGACCGGCCAGCCTCCGGACCTCGACCGACAATCCGGTGTCCCCCTGCCCGCCTATACGGGTGCTGTAGATGGTCTTTTTCTGCTCGATGGCGATCACGCGGCTATTGACAATGATCCAGGGGCCCTTCTTCTCGACATTGCCCACGATCACCATGTTCAGGCCAAGCCGCGTGCCGATATGGATGGCGTTTTCCGTCCGATCATCCTGACGGTAATCGTTCAGGTACAGGAAGGCCTCCAGATCCTTGCGGTCCATGACATGATGGGAAGGTTTGCCCTTCAGCTCATCTCCCAGCATGTTCGTCACGGCCGTACCGTAACCGGACGCCTCCATATTCAGCGTGACAAAGTTGAAGATGGCGATTTTCACCTGGGTCATGGCCGGGGCTGCCTGAGGCGTGAATAAGACGGCAAGAGACAGCAACGCCATGAAAAGCGTCTGTTTCTTTCTACTTATCTTGATGTAATGTCTCAGGTATTCCATAAACCGGTCCTCGATCGGGGGTTACATCCTCTGGATCAATTCATCAATGGCTTTCAGGGCGTTTTGCGACACGGGCGTTGAAATGCCCTTCACCTGCTCGTCGTAAACGGCGTCCACATATTTCTCGATCGCCAGATCATAACGGCGGTTCTTCTGAAACTGCTGCCCCTGGTTATAATATTCGACCTCCAGACTTTGAAAATGCTTGAGTACGCTCTGGCCCATCTCGGCGATTTTCTGGTCCGTCAACTCGCCCAGAACCTCCGCTTCAGTCTGGATCTCCAGCGGATCATGGACGATTTTAGCCACGGGAAGCCCGTCCTGGTATTGATCTTCCTTGACCAGCCGGCCGGCGATGGTATTGGTGAAGATATTTTCCCCCGTTGCCGTGTCCACCAGCCGGTAAGAAATATCGAAGAGGGCTGTGATTTTGGCCACCCCCTTGCGGAAGGACAGGAACTGGTAATTGGGCTTTTTGATCGTCCGGGGCGGCGCATTTTCCATATCCTCTTTCGTCGGCCTGGGGTTCATAATCAGCCAGTCGGAAAATTCGGGATTCCGGATTTCTTCTTCGTTGACGAGGACCCGGACCTGCTCCATGCTCGAGTTATCCGTTTTTGAGGAGAAGTACTTGAGCACCGTACCCATGATGAAGGTGTCGATGCCCCTCATTTTGCCGACGGTCTGCGCTGATTTCACATCCACGAGACCGCTCTGCCCGAGCTGCATTTCCCGCAGAATGTTCTGCAGATTCTCCCGCTCGATAATGCGCAGATCCGAACTGGCCTTCTGATACAGGTAGGCCACCAGCTTTTCGGCGGCATTGCGCCCCGCGTCCTTGTTGTTGCTGGGACTCGTAAAATCGAACACGGCGATGGATTTCCTGATTCTGCGCTTGATGCGCTCTTCACGCACGTCCCTCATTTTCTCGTACAGTTCCGGATAGTTCGAATTGAGTCCGTCCACCTTCTGATACCAGACCAGGGCATTCCCCCAGAGTTCCTTCTCCACATACCGGTCCGCCCGTTCCATCATTCTCTTGCAGAATCTGTCGATAAAGTCCTTGTAGGAAGGTTCATCCTGCAACGCGGGCGTCTGGGTCTGGATGAATGCAACGTGCTTCAGGGCCGGATAGAATTTATTCTGGTTGACCAGGGCGACCGCCTCGTCAAAATAGAACTTCCCGGCCTTCACCCTGAGATCCCCCACTTTCTTGATGACAGGATCACTCATCGGTTGATATTCGAGCGCCTTGTCGTAGAGTGCAATGGCCTTGGCATAATGCTTCGCCTGGCTCGCCTTGTCGGCGGCGGCGACGTAGTACTCGAAGTTATCCTTCGACAGGGCCTCCTGATAGAGCTTGGCCGTATCGAAGTAATTGGGATTGATGTCCATGACCGCCTTGAAAGACGCCGCAGCCAGCTTCCATTCGTCCTGTTTCCCGAGCGTCACCCCTTGCTGATAAAGCGAGCGCGCGGCCTCCTGGGATGCCCGGGCCAAACGCCCGGCCGTTTCCTCGTAGTTGGGAAAGATGCTGTTGATCTGGCGATATTTCGCCACGGCGGCGGGCCAGTCCTCCTTCTGCATGTCCAGTTCCGCCTGCTCATAGAGCGGTTTGATCCGTTCCTGCAGCGCGGTCATCTTGCCCTTTACCATATCGGAGAAGGCCTTGATGTCCTTGCTTTCGGGATCCAGGGCAAGGGCCATGTCCGCTTCACGCGCCGCCTGCTGGAGGTTGGGCAGGTTGGGTTGCACCAGTGCCTCCAGGGTCTGCTTCGCTTTCGTGTAACGGCCTCGGGCGGCCTCCTGCTTGGCCTGCTGCAGGGCACTCATATATTCAGGATTGTTGGGATCCTCATCCAGCGCTTTTTGAAAATAGACAATCGCGTCATCCCATCGTCCTTCCTTGCTCAAATCCTGCCCCATTTTGTAGCTTTCACTGACCGCGCAACCAAAAAGAAAAATCAGGACAAGCAAGGATGTTAGAATTAACCGATATGATACCCGTTTCATAGCCACCTCCCTCAATTTTCCATCTTCTTCGCAGACAAGCTCGCTTTGATGCGGTTCTGCGTCATCTCCAGAATACTCACCTCTTTTTGATTCAGGGTGACGGCAGACAGATCATCGGCCACATTCTGCGTGTTTCCCCTGACTTCCAGATCCAGCTCAACCTGACCGCGCGCGTAAGACCGTTGCTGCATCTCCTTGAGCCCCCTGATTCCCGTCGACAAAATCTCTTTGAAGCGGGTCAGATCCCGATAATCATGCAGTCCCGAGACAACCAGCTTGACCGTTACGGTGTTGGTCAGCTCCGCAGACCAGCGCTCCAGAA